>MDTF01011621.1_pt1 | contig 28080 bp, 23 predicted proteins | sample 811191 | NCBI WGS metagenome assembly MDTF01 (sample SAMN05326649, study PRJNA326480) | marine metagenome | isolation source: seawater | place: Southern Ocean | collected 2011 | reverse complement strand
TTAAATTGCAGTTTTAAAGAGCTAAAAACACTCCATCTATGCACCAACCTTTTGCAGAAAGACGACTTGAAGATCTCAATACATTGGAACTTTTAGACTCTCTGCCCGAAAAAAAATACGATAATATAACCAGTCTAGCCGCTCTAATATGTGACACCCCTATCTCCTTAGTATCTCTTGTTTCTGACAAACGGCAGTTCTTTAAATCAAATCATGGATTAGATATTAACGAGACGCCCATTGAGCAGTCATTTTGTGCCCATGCTATTAATGATCCTCTGCAGTTTTTCATTGTAGAAGATGCGAGGGAGGATTATCGCTTCAGTGACAATCCACTCGTTACTGGAAACCCTAAAATTGTTTTTTATACAGGAATACCATTAGTAAGTAATGAGGGTAATGCTTTAGGTACGCTTTGCGTAATCGATACTAAACCTCGAAAGCTCGAGCCAAAACAATTGAAAACTTTAAAATTATTGGCTGATCAAGTATTGCAGTTTTTTGAAAATCGTAAAGACCGATTTCTTCTAAAAAAAATGACAGAGAGCTTCACAATTAAATCTAAGCACTTAGATAATATTATTGATGCAACCCACTTAGGCACATGGGAATGGAACCTTAACGATGGAAAAGTTTCTATTAATGAACGCTACGCAGAAATACTAGGTTATTCTATTGATGAACTCGACTCTTTGAACATTGATCAATTTGAAAAGCTTTTATACCAAGACGATATCAAAATTGTAAATGAACAAGTTGCAGCCTATCTTGAGAAAAAAACTGACTTTTATGAGGTTGATTTGCGCTTTTTACACAAAAAGGGACACATAGTATGGATACATAGCCGAGGTCAGGTTATAAGGTGGTCATCAAATGGTAAGCCTTTACTTATGGCAGGAATTAATGTCGACATTACCGAAATCAGAAATACTGAAACTCAATTTAAAACCATTACGAATAATATTCCTGGTGTAGTTTTCCGCTACAAGCTCTACCCAGATGGTAGCGACGAGTTGCTATTGGTAAGCGAAGGAGCTGTAGATATTTGGGGCTTCTCTGCTGAAGAAGTCATGAAAAATAGCCAGCTTATTTGGGGGAATACTGAAAATGAAGATATAGAAGTACTCGTACAATCCATTCAGAAATCAGCGCAAGAACTAAGCTTTTGGGAGCAGGAATGGCGCCATCACAATGCAGACGGTACCATTCGTTGGTTCAAAGGTGTTGGAAACCCTATACGCGCAGAGGACGGCAGTACTATCTGGGACTCGATTGTTCTAGATATTACTATTGAAAAAGAAAACGAACTTGAAGTAGAACGAAGTGAAAGTAGGTTTAAAGGCCTTGTTCAAAATGGATCTGATTTAATTACAATTATGGACTATGATGGCAACATCAAATACATAAGTCCTTCTTCCGCAAAAATTTTAGCAATTAATCCGACGGAATTAATTGCTAAAAATAACTTTGATATTATTCATCCAAATGATAAAAAAGCGTTTATTAAAAGTCTTCTGAAATTAAAAACTAAAAAACAGCTCACGCCTAAACCTTACAGAATTAAACATGGTAATGGATCTTGGTGCTGGCTAGAAACCGTCTTAACTGATCTTATGAACGATTCAGCTATAGTTGGAATAGTGGCAAACTCTAGAGATATAACAGCGCGTATACTTGTCGAAAAGAAACTAAAAAAGAGTAAAGCATATTACAAAGGTTTATCCGAATCACAAACTAACTATGTTATTCGAACTGACATAAATTTAAACTACACCTATGTAAACAAAATATTTATTGACGAATTTGGATGGCTTTACCCTGATGGGAAAATATTGGGGAATAACTATTTTTCATCAATTTTGGACTACCACCATCAAAGAACAAAAGAAACAGTAGAAAAATGTATTGCAGAACCTGAAAAGGTGTTTAAAATTGAAATCAACAAACCAAGCAGCGATGGAAAAACTTTCACTACTCTTTGGGATTTTGTATGTCTTAAAGATACTCACGGAAAACCTTCTGAAATACAATGTGTAGGACAAGATATTTCAGACCGTATTAAATCCGAAAAAGCGCTTAAAAAATCAGAACTCAGCTATTCTAATCTATTTCACCTTAGCCCACAGCCTAAGTATATTTACGAAATAGCTACTTTGAAATTTCTGGATGTTAATAAAGCTGCAATTGAACGCTATGGATATTCTTACCAAGAATTTCTGAATATGACCATAAGAGAAATAAGGCCAGAATCTGAATTCTTAAAATTAGACGAATCTCTCAAACTTTCAGCACAAAAAGGAGGACCCAAATTCTTTGGCGAGCATGTGCATAAAATGAAAAACGGAGAAGAAATCATTGTCGATCTTCGAGCTCATGGAATATCGCACAAAGGAAAAAAAGCTAAAGTAGTATTAGCAACAGACGTTACAGAACGCTATAATTATATAAAGGCCATTGAAGCTCAAAACGAAAAACTAAAACAAATTGCATGGACACATTCGCATGAAGTGCGCGCACCATTAACAAACATAATGGGATTGATAGAGGTATTGAATTGTGTGACCTTATCAGCTGCTGAAAAAGAAGAGTTTACAAAGTACCTAATGACCTCAGCAAATGAATTGGATAGCGTTGTTAAAAATATCGTTAAAACCACAGAACAAGTATTGATTAAAAAATAAAGTGGATACTTCTAGCTGCAGGCTTCCCCACTTTCATAGCCAGAAAATCGGCAGACTATAAAAAGAAATGATTCAGCTTGTTGATAAATAAAGGATGTACAGCCATAATTTTTGTTTCGATTTTCAGTTATTAACTAAACTTCGATATCTGATGAAAAAAACTGCCTTATTTACTCTCATACTACTCCTTTCAAACTCGTCTATTTGGGCGCAGTTAAATCTCGTTTTTGAAACCAAATCATCACAGATTAATGACGAAATTGCTCAACAAATCAATGAAGCATACTTGAACTTAAAGAATGGTGACGAATTACTAATTAACGTTCTTTCCTCAAAAGAAATAAAAAAATTAAAGGATGAAGATAAAATTGGATTTAGTAGAAGTAGATGCAATAAAATCATAGATTATTGTAAAAGTGCATTAACTATTCATCCTTTAAATATTCAATATATTTTCAAACCATTAGCCCCACCTGAAAAAGTTATTTCATCTACAAATAAAGCATACAGAAGCTTTACCAATAGAAGCGGTATTTACAATTTAGTTATTTATAGACCAGAAACTTACATACCTTCAGGAACATTGGATACGTCTAGGTTAAAATCAAAAACAACTACAATAAAAAAATCTAAAGAGGAATACATATATGGTGAATTTATTAAAATTCGTATTCCAGAAAACTCCTTCGATTGTTCTTGCGAAAAGATTGAATTTGAGCTGAAAGAATATTTTTCAATTACTGATATTTTACTTTCTGGTTTAACCACACGAAGCGATGATAAAATTTTAGAAACTGGAGGAATGTTATATCTATCGGCTTTTTGTAATGGTAAGAGTATCACTTTAAAAAACAAGATCGACATACATTGGCTAGATCGAATTGAAGTCTCAAATTTCAAGGCCTTTATTGGAGTGAATTCTCGAAGCATGATTAACTGGAGACTGGATAAAGATATCAATCTTGTAAATCCAGTGCTTAACGAAGAGTTTGAAATGGATGAAGAAGAGTTCAATGAAATTGATAAGATTTTCATTTCCACCAATAAATTAGGATGGATTAACGCAGACAAATTCATGGAATCGGAAGATAACACTAATCTAACAGTAAGAGTCAACAAAACTTCTCCTGAGGTATGCGTTCGCCTCATTTTTAAAGAGAACAAAACCATTCTGCCTGGATATTTTACAAATCATGATAAAACTATCCTTGAGTTCAATAAAATTCCAAACGGAAAAAAATCAAGTCTTTTAGTTTATGAATTTATAAATAAGACAACTATTAAATGGACCATCGCAGATTTAACTACTGGTGATGATCCTGTAATTGAAAATCTTACTCTTAAAGAATCAACCTTAGATGAGTTTAAAAAATCTACCAAATTGTTGTGGTAAAAGTGAAATCAAAATTGGCCAATTCAACAATGTTTCATTACTTAGAAACGCTCAAAGACACTTTTTCATCAGATAAAATTGAAAAAGTATTGGGCTCTCTTTATAATGAACTCATTTTTATAAAAGTGTTCGAAATAGCAAAACATAGAGGTCGCTGGCTCATATGCTAAAGAATGTTTGACTCATGGAAATAGCCTCTTTTTAGATGATCATACCCAATCAATTCCTTTCTTCAATTTCTCTAAGGTCTGCTGCTCTTGACTGTTTTCTTTCGGTTGAAAATTATAAGGCCAGCTAACATGGGTAGGCAAGGACATAAGAATAGATTCTATTCGTCCATTCGTTTCTAAACCAAACTTAGTTCCTTTATCGTAAACCAAATTAAATTCCACGTATCGCCCTCTTCTGATAAGTTGCCAGTTCTTGTGCTCTTCGTTAAAAGGTTTATCTGCATTTGCATTTACAATGGGTAAATAAGCCTTTAAGAAGGTATCGCCTATGGCTTTGTTGTAATCGAAGAGTTCATTCCAATCTCTATCGTTTAATCGATCGTAAAAAATCCCACCCACTCCCCTGGTTTCATTTCTGTGTTTGATAAAGAAATAGTTATCGGCCCATTCTTTAAATTTCGGAAAATACTCAGCGTCAAATTGATCGCAAGTGGATTTTAGTTCCGAATGAAAGCCTTTAGTTTCTTGGTCGTTAATGTAAATTGGAGTCAAATCAATTCCACCACCAAACCACCAAGTTTCTCCTTCTATTTCGAAAAATCGAGTATTCATATGAATAATAGGAACCCATGGGTTTTTAGGATGCAAAACGATGGATACCCCTGCGGCAAAAAACTCAGATTTTGAAACACCCAAAGCCTTTTTGATACTATCGGGCAATACACCATGAACTGCAGAAAAATTAACGCCTCCTTTTTCAAAAACGTTTCCATCTTGAATAACTCGAGACCTTCCTCCTCCACCTTCTGGCCTACTCCAATTATCTTCTTGAAACTTTGCTAATCCGTCTGCTTTCTCTAATCCTGCACAGATAGTATCCTGCAAAGATTTATACCACTCAATTACTTGCTCTTGGTAACTCATTTATTCAACCTCAACATGAAAATAATTTTCAATTTTCACCATTTTTAGGGCAGTATTTTCAAAACCACCATTCGGATTTAGTCTTGAGAATCTAAAATTCTTACTTACTCCTCGGTAGGTATCCGTTGGATAGTTTTCGTAGAATCCATTACCATATTTCTGCAACGATTCTAAAAAGTACAATCCTATATCGTAACCTAAAAAGGTCCAATCAGATGGATCTGATTTGTAGGTGACCCTATATTTTTCAATAATCTTATCAGTTGCACTGTAATTATAATCTACAAACTGATTGTATGGAATATGCACCTTTAGATTATTCAAATACTTGATATCCAAATAACCAAACGTCCCCCAAGCATCCATTCCTATGACAGTGATATCGTAATCTTTTGAATAACGGTTAAGAGCGTTCAACATTCTGGTTACAAACGTTTTGCTATTCAATGGCATTACCAATATATTTGGAATTGAATCATCTAACACATATTTGATTTTTGCAGTATCAAAGTCCCAAATTTTAAGGCTCTGAAAGTTTGTATTCACAGCACTAAAAATTACTTTATTAGTATCACCGTTGTAAATCCCTTTAAAGTGTTCTGCTAACAAAACATCTTTTAATTCATTGTTTTCAATCAAAACAAGGTTCTTATCTTTAAAATTAGTCAGAGCCATATTTCGAATAAAATCTACTTGAGCATTACTTCCTGAGTTCACTTTTATGGTTCTAAGATTCGTATCCAAGATGCTGTTACTCTGAGGTACTGGAGAAATATTCGCTGACCCAATTGCATCTGCGTATTTCTGTACTACCTCAAAATTGGGACGATATAATGGCCCGATAAATAAATCCGTATTAACTAATTCCATATCCAAAAGGATATCCTTAACTACTTGATTGCTTCTTGATTTCCTATCGTATTTGGTATCATAAACAAGTACTCTGAATTTATAGCCTTTAGTTCGTAAACTATCCAACGCAAGTTTAACTCCTGCATAAATTCCCATAGCAACTTCAGATGCTGGTAGAATTTTTTCGGGTTCAAAACTTCTACGCTTTTGTTCTAAGGTATCGTTTAAATCAAAATAAAACGGAAGCATTATCACTATCTGGTATTCTTCTTTGAAAACACTTGAGTCTTCCTTCAATGGAATAATATCAGCTAATGCAGCAGAAACAGAAATCGATTTTGCTTTAGCGATAGGCAATCGAATAGTTGTACCCACTTTTAGACCATCAGCTAATCCATTGTTTACGATTCGAATACTATCCATGTTCACATCATATTCCTTGGCTAAAGAATAAAGTGTCTCTTTGGGTCCTACAAAATGCAATTCAAAAGAATCTTCAACTGCTGGTGCAATTACCTTCTGAGTGACATTAGTAACAACATTCCGCTCAATAGGTATTCTTAGCTCCATTCCTTCTTTCAATCCTTCTTTGATTTGAGGATTACTTTTTAATAAATTATCCGTATTTATCTCATATTTTCGAGACAATGAATACATTGTTTCTTTAGCAATTACATTATGAATCAAGTATTTACCTTCGGCTTTAGGCGGATTGTTAGCGGCTGCCTTGGTATCCACTTTTTTAATCGGAACACGAATAACTTGCCCAATCTTTAGCCCTTCATCCAGTTGAGGATTTTCTCCGATAAGATCTTTAATTTTTACCGAATACATTTTACTTAAAGAATAAAGCGTATTACCTTTTTCAATCTTGTGAAGGTAATACGTTTTACCATCAATCAATTGAACTTGTTTTTGATTAAACTGCTGAGCAATAGCATTTTCTGCTGTAGCAAAACAAGTAAAAACAAAAATTATTCTTAGTAAAACTTTCAAATTACTCCCATTCAATTGTAGCTGGTGGCTTAGAGCTAATGTCATAAACTACCCTGTTAATTCCTTTTACTTTATTGATAACCTCAGACGAAATACGTGCCAAAAATTCATAAGGTAAATGACACCAATCTGCCGTCATTCCGTCAGTAGAGGAAACTGCTCTCAAAGCTACTGCATTTTCATAAGTACGTTCATCACCCATTACCCCTACCGTTTGCACTGGCAATAATATTGCGCCTGCTTGCCATACCTCATCATACAAGCCTTCATCTTTTAATCCTTGAATAAAAATATGATCGACTTCTTGCAGCGTTGCCACTTTTTCTGGAGTAATATCTCCTAAAATACGAATGGCAAGTCCTGGACCAGGAAAAGGATGTCTTCCTAGTAAATCTGCTGCTAACCCTAACTCTTTTCCAACTCTACGAACCTCATCTTTAAACAAAGACCGCAATGGCTCAACCACTTTTAGTTTCATATAATCAGGTAAACCACCAACATTATGGTGCGATTTTATAGTTGCCGATGGGCCATTTACAGAAACTGATTCAATCACATCTGGATAAATAGTTCCTTGACCAAGCCACTTTGCATCTTCTACCAAATGCGATTCTTCGTCAAATACTTCTATGAAAACTCGACCTATTATTTTTCGTTTCGTTTCTGGATCAGATTCGCCCTCTAATTCTTTATAAAATTTCGATTTAGAATCTACTCCTTTTACATTTAGACCAAGATGCTCGTATTGTTTCAGAACACTTTCAAATTCATATTTGCGCAATAATCCATTATCAACGAATATGCAATACAAGTTTTCACCAATAGCCCTGCTCAAAAGTGTTGCAGCAACGGTGGAATCTACTCCACCCGAAAGGCCAAGAATTACTCTATCGTTTCCTATTTTTTCCTTGAGTTCGGCTACAGTCGTGTCGATATAAGAAGCAGGAGTCCAGCTTTGGTCACAACCACAAATTTCAGCTACAAAGTTTTTTAATAGGGTAAGGCCATCTGCAGTATGATAAACTTCTGGGTGGAATTGTATGGCATAGGTCGTTTCACCTTCAATTTTAAACGCAGCATTTTCTACATCCTTTGAACTACCAATTCGCGAATAGTTTTCGGGTAATTTAGAAATGGTATCACCATGACTCATCCATACTTGAGATCCAGTTTCTATTCCAGAAAACAAATCAGATGCTTTATCGATATAGGTAAGATTAGCTCTTCCATATTCTCGATGCTCTGAAGCAACTACCTCACCACCATAGTGATTTGCCAAAAATTGAGCACCGTAACAAACACCTAATAACGGGAGTTTGCCTTTAATTGCACTTAAATCTGGAATCGGAGACTTAGCATCTCTAACTGAGAAAGGTGACCCCGAAAGAATAACTCCTTTTATATCAGAAGTAATTTCAGGAAAATTATTAAAAGGATGAATTTCACAGTAAATGTTTAATTCTCTTACCCGTCTGGCGATGAGCTGAGTGTACTGAGAACCAAAATCTAGAATGAGGATTGTATCTTGCATACGCAAAAGTATATTTACCCTAGAATGAGACCAATCAAAACGCTCCCTTTTTATAACAAAAACATAAACAATCCATAATATCAATCAAATTGCAAAAACATTAAATTTTATCGACCAAAAAAACCAAACATGAATCAAAGAATAACTCAACTAATCCTTCTCTCTTTTACTACTATATTTTTTACTAATGCTTATTGTACGACGACTTTGTATGCCGAAAATTTCACGGGTCAAAACAATAAGGGCGCTTTTGAATCTGCATCTGTTATAACTATAGACACTACTGGAGCAAATTGGAGTGTGGACACTTCACATGTTAATTTACAAAATGCCTCAGACTATATTCAAGTTGTAAATGAAAAAATATAATTTAGAGATACTGAAGGAAAGGCTAAATGGACTTCTCCTGCAATTTCTATAGCTAATCTATCCTCTCTCACCCTTTCTATTGATCTGAGTGAAGCAAGAACTGTGGAAGGCTCTGATAACTTATCGATATAATTCAAAATTGACAATAGCCATTCCGAAAACAGGAACCTTACAAGGACAGTGAACAGCAAACGATTTAAACAAGTACAGTTTAATTACGTACCAAACTGATTTTGGCATCAATTACTACCGATTAAGTCAAATGAATTGTAACTAAAAGAAAAATTGACTTTATAATTAAAGAGACTGGAATTCAAATGATAACTATACAACACAGCCAGCTCGGAAGAAGTATTTACTTTTTGGTATTGAAAAATGAAATTGACGAGCTGAAGACCTTAAAATTCTTTCGCTAATTAAAACTCAAGCACTGTAATATCGGGCTGCAATGGGTTAAATGCCTCAAATAGTTTATCGAAAAGTTCATCACCTATTTTTGGGTAAAACTCAGCAATATTGTAATAACGTTCTTGAAAATTTCCGCTAGGAAATACAGAACCTTTTACCCGATACATCATTTCCAGATAAGTTTCTAAATTCAACTTTTCACCTCTAATTAGTTTTTTCTCTAAACGATCAATAGATTTTAAAGAACGTGTTTTCGAAACTTCTGAAGCTGGCTCTAAAGCAGCGTCAACAGAACCCGCCAGTAATTTCAACTCTTGAAAAATTGACTCAATTTTGGAACGATAAGCATCGAGATTCAAGTTTTTATTTCCATGAATCTCCACTAGCCTCTTTTCTAGATCACTCTCAGACTTAAAAATGTCTTCCCACTCAAGTTTTAATTTAGAAAGTCGCTCCGCATCTCTTTTAGAAACTAACACAGCAGAATTTCTGAGCATTAGAATCGGAAAATCAATTTCAAAATTCTCAAACATGGATTTAAGTTCGAACCAATAGCTCATTTCACCAGCTCCACCAATATAAGCAAGGTTAGGTAAAATGGTTTCTTGATAAAGTGGACGCAACAAAACGTTTGGACTAAATAATTCTGGACGAGTTGTTATTTCGTTTACAATCTCATCATTCGTCCATATTTTAGATTTATCGGCCAATTCAAAGCCCGCCGCCTTCTTGGTAATCCTTATTCTTGATGTTTTTGATAAGTAAAACAAATTGATATCTCGAGGCGAAACTTGCTCTTTATATCCAATTTGATTGAGTTGCTTTATCGTCTTTGTAACTGAATTAAAGCTAGTTTGATGCTCAATTTCTTGTTTCATTTTAGGAGCGAAAATTTGCTTCAACTGCGGAGCGTCGCCATCAATTATAACCACTCCAAATTTCCCTAAAAAACTATGCACCAAATTACGTGTAGCACTTGCCAAATCCTTTTTAGAATAAGCTTCTTTAATAAGCTCCAACCATTTTTTACTTGAAGTGTTTTTTTCAATATCCTTTTCAAGTTCTAGAATAAGATCATTAATCTCAGGTTGTTTCCATCCTACAGCAATGTCGTTTTCACCTTTCCACTCGTAGCGCTTTTTTGAAGTGTTAAAGTGATTGATTTCTAAAAAATCATGATCTTCAGTTGCCATCCAGTAAATGGGAATAAAATCGTTCTCAGGAAATTCTTTTTTAAGTTGTACCGAAAGCTTAACAACTGATAAAATCTTATAGATAAAATACATTGGACCTGTCCCCAAACACAATTGATGTCCAGTCGTAACAGTAAAGGTTGTTGGTTTTTTTAGCAATTCAATTGCAGAAAGTTGCTGATTAGCGTTATCAATTCCCAGATATTGACTTTTCAATACTTCACTTAAAATAGCTCTTTTATCGTCAGAAAATTGACGATTTTCAATTGTAGTTTTAAACCCTTTAAGGGTTGAAGGCTGATTAAATAAAGACCCAAGGTTTGGTTCTCTTTCTAAATAATCGGACATCAACTTGGATAAAAAATCAATGTTTTTGTAGCTAATACGGTCTAACTCCATAAAACAAATGTAAATTATCTAAAATTTGAGAGTTTCTAAAATTGTTTAAATCCTTTTCTTGAAATAGAATTTAGATTCGCAGTATGAAAAAAGCAGAAAAAGTTGACTTCGTACTTGAGACTTTGGAGAGGCTCTATCCCGAAACTCCCGTTCCATTAGATCATAAAGACCCATACACGTTATTGATTGCTGTGCTTCTTTCTGCCCAATGCACGGATGTTAGAGTAAATACAGTCACTCCTGCCCTTTTTGAATTGGCGGATAATCCAAAAATAATGGCTAAACAGGATCCTGAAGAGGTTAGAGGAATAATAAGACCTTGCGGACTTTCTCCCACAAAATCAAAAGCAATAGTCAATCTTTCAAAGTTGCTGATGGAACATCATAACGGAGTTGTCCCTGAATCATTCGAAGAATTAGAAAAACTACCTGGAGTTGGTCATAAGACAGCTTCAGTTGTTATGGCTCAAGCTTTTGGAGTACCGGCTTTTCCTGTAGACACGCACATACACCGATTAATGAAACGTTGGAAGCTCACGAATGGGAAGTCTGTTGAACAGACAGAGAAGGATGCGAAACGATTGTTTCCGAGGGGATTATGGAATAAACTCCATCTTCAAATTATTTTTTATGGAAGAGAATACAGTCCAGCGAGAGGTTTTAAACCCGAGAACAGTCCTATTGATTTTGCCTTTGGAGTAAAAGTTTAGTTAACTCCTTTTACTTTTCCAGTTATCTGATAAATTCCTCCAACTCGTTCAGGGTGAATCTTTTTTATTGGATACTTTTCACCTTTTTCTTCGAAAAATCCTCTAGCAGAGAAGAAAGTCGATTGTTTTTTAAAGCTAACTTTAGTAGCTTGGATTTCATGGATATCACCGTATCTTGTAAATCGGAGAATTGCATTTTTCAGAGGATAAAAGTTTCCTTTCTTATTAATCTTCAGGCTATTATCTACCGTTTTTATTTCACAATCATATGGCTTAAACACCTCGATGCCTTCAATGTATACATCACCTTTCTTTAGGTCAATTTTTACTCTGTTTGCCAACCAAGTAGTACTATCCTGATAACCATTATAATACACTAATTGACTTCTTTCAAAAATTAAAAATTCATCAGTTACCAATGGATTCATAAGCGCAGGTTGATCGCTTCGAATATCAAAATCCATTTCAATAATTTGAATTTTCAGTTTTGTAGGGATTATAAAAGTCTCCGTATAGCTTTTCCTGTAATAGACTTTAGCCGCATTAGTAGCTGGATTTAATTCTAAATCGACTTCAGCTAAATCAATACCAATATTCCCTGTTTGGAAGAAGTATTTGCAGCTTTCACATCGCATAATAGTGCTATCCTTATTAAAGGAAACCTTTCCTTCGAATTGGTGTTCATTACCTAAAATAAGATCCGCATGCATGTACTTTGCACCGTCAATTAATCGAATGTTATTGTTGACCAATAATACCGTGGTATCCTGAGCAACAGCAGACACAGATATTAATAAAAACATAAAAAAAGCAATCAAAAAGTACATTTGATTGCTTTTTAAATTCATAAAAACTCGAGTTCTAATACGCTCTATTTTTTAAATTTCTTTAAAGTATCCTGATAGTCTTTTAACTCAATATCAGACATGCCATTTTCTTTCCCTAGTTCAATTGCTTCGGTCTGAACTTTTATCGCTTCTTTTTTCCTATCCAATTTAAAAAGTAAATTCGCTTTAGTGTCTAGCACTCCTGGATTTGGAAGCTTAGCAATAACGATATCAGTCCAGTTTATTGCTTCTCTTAAATATTCCTTATTGTCGGTATTCTCAAACAATGTCCAAGCAAAATTATTTAAAGCATAGTGGTCATCTGCGAAATACTCTCCCACATCGGCAGCGGCGATTTCACAAAATTCAGCCATTCGCTTTTCTTTTTGAAGCTCCTTTAAATCTGTAGTTAAAATAATTTTTTGCCAACCTGGAATGTTGCGTTTTTTAACAGCAATCATTCTTTTTTCCATCTCCTTTCTATCTGCTTGTTTCCCCGAAACTTGTTCCATTACCCATGACTCATGATTTCTGTATAAAAGTTCATCAACTTGCTCAGGATAAGCCGATTTAACTTCATCTCTATGTTCTAGAATATAAGTCATGGCTTTTGAGTCAACAGATTTATCATATAAAACGATAATATCAAATGTTTCAGGGTTTAAAAACTGATCTTCAGAAAGGCCTTCATAATAGATATTCAAAACTTCATCGGTTGGTTCGTATGCCGATTTAAGCACCTTCAAATACTTCTCAATGAATTCCTGCGATTTTTCTCCTCCAGTAAATCGTTGATACATACCTACCAAGTTTTCCTTTGGATTATTAGCATTTTTTCCCAAATCGACATAATTACTAGGAATTCTCATAGTACCAACCTGCTTGTGAACAAGCTCCCCATTTTTATTTATGAATAATAAGGTCGGATAAAATCGAATTGAATGCGTTTTCGCAAAATCTTTCCCGGCGCCTTTTTCCATATCCAGCTTTAGGTTAATAAAGTTTTCATTAAAAAAATCAGCTACAGTATCGTTAGTAAACATATTTGCCGCCATCCATTTACAAGGTCCACACCAAGTAGTGTATGCATCAACAAAAATCAGCTTATCTGTTTTTTGTGCCTTCTCCATTGCCTTATCAATAGAATTATCAATAAATTTTATTGATCGATTCTGAGCAAAAGTGCTTACCAAAGCTCCTATAAACAGAGTAGTTATGATTATTCTTTTCATGATTTATTAGTTCTTAATGACATTCAATATAATTTTCTAAAAGTAAGATTTATCCTAATTCCTTTTGGCTTTGAAGTTTTTGGGAGCGTATGCTCGTATAACTCTTGACATCCTGGTTTCATCACAAACAGTGAATTATTACGCAATGCAATAGAAAAAGAACTCCCTTTTTCTCGCTTTGATCTGATGCGAAAATTCCGCTCAGCTCCAAATGAAAGTGAGGACACTATTGGTGCTACGCCCAGTTCTTTTTCATTATCTGAATGCCAGCCCATACTATCTCGACCATCACGATAAAGATTTAGTAGCACTCCGTTATAGGTAGTTTCTGTTTCCAATTCGACAGCTTTTTTCAATAAGTAAACCGTTTCTGAAAATGGCGCAGCAGACCAAATACCACCGGAATACTTATAGGGTAAATCACCTTGCCACGCAACTAATCTTGGCTGATTATATGTTTTTCCGAAAATTTTAATTTCTCTTTCTTCCCAGCTGACTTCATCAGTCAGGGTTTCGAGAATAGTATCACTATCTGATAGGAAATCATCAATTAATTCAAAATAGGTACTATTCATAATCAGAAAAAAATGTCGGATTAAAATTAACTAAAAACACTTTTTCCGTTGCCCTAGTTATAGCGGTATACAACCAACGTGTATATTCTACACCCATATGATCTGGATTTAAATATCCTTGATCTACATAGATTTCTTTCCACTGCCCACCCTGAGCTTTATGGCATGTTACGGCATATGCAAACTTTATTTGCAATGCATTATAATAAGAGTCCTCTTTAATTTTAAAATGAATAGCCTTTTTATTTTTCAGGTGGCTGTATTCTACCATAAGCTCATTATATAACCTATCCAAATCTTTTTGAGGCAGTGAAGGCGACTCAACATAAAGTGTATCCAACAGCACTTTTACATTTATTGGTTTTTCGTTAGGATAATCCACCATTCTAACTTCCACTGTAGCGAATTCAAAACCATATTTATTTTCTAATTGTCCAACGCTCAGCACCTCCAATGCATCACCATTGGCAATAAATCCTGGTTTACTAGTGGCCTCAATCCAATAATAATTATTCTTTACTACCATCAACATATCTCCACCTTCAATTCGTTCCTCACGAAATAAAATCCGGTGTCTAATTTCTTGATTGAACTTATTCGCTGATTTATTTGAACGACACAATAACAACGTTTGCTCAATTCCCGATCGCCCGTAAGAATCCTCTAAAAAATCTGATAATTCACCACCTGAAATGGACTGAATGTCTGAAAAATCATCCAAATCAAATTGAGGAGTAAACTGATTATCGAAGAGCTGATTTCGCAATTTTGTAGCATTAAATAAAACTCCTGAGTCTTTTGCCTGACGTAGGACCTCTCTTATTTCAATCATTTCGCTGTCCATTCCAAATTGTCCTCGCAACAACGATTTACTTAGAGCCGGACTAACCTTTTCATTTATTGGAGGTAACTGAGCGATATCTCCAATAAATACAAGTTGACAGTTTTCACCATCTCGCACATAATCAATAAGATCTGACAGTAAATGCATTTGTCCAAATCCCTCTCCTTGATGCTGGCTTTTTCCATTAATCATACTGGCTTCATCAACAAAAAATACAGTATTTTTTGCAGTGTTTTTAGCCAATCGAAAACCGACACTACCTCCGCCTCTATCTACTGTTTGATAAATTTTTCGGTGTATAGTACTTGCACGTTTACCAGTATACAATGTGAGTACTTTGGCTGCGCGCCCTGTAGGAGCTAATAAAACTGAAAATAACTTCAGGTTCGGTAATGCCTTAACCAGGGTATTTACCATTGTGGTTTTACCGGTACCAGCATACCCTCGTAAAATAAAAACCTGAACATTCAGTTCTCCTGCAATAAAGTCACTGAAACTTTTAATAAATCTAAATTGATCCTGAGTAGGAGTTAGATTTAATTGTTTTAATATTTGATTGCGAACTTCTGTTCCTTGCATGTGTCAAAAATAGGTTAATTACTAGTTTTTATATTTACGATTATGTCAATGTTTATAGGAGTTTTAAGGAATTATCATCCGTAATTTTTCGTTTAAAAAAAATTGTAAGTTTGTGCGATTATTACAGTAAAAAATTAAAGATTTATGCAACTTAAAAATGCCATTGCCCCTATAGTTTTAGCCGTAGCTGGATTAGCTATTTTGTTATTTGGATTAACCAATACGCAAACTGGGTGGTTTAACCTTGGAGGTTCAGCCATTTTATTAGTTGGTATTATTGCAACTCTAAGCACTTTAGACCTCTTTTCTAAGTCTACTCGTTTGATTGTGTTCGCCCTTTTAGTTGTTGTTTCTATTGGATTAATGTTCGTCAATTACAAAGCAATTAAAGATCCTCTAGATTTTCAAGCTGAAAAGAACAAGAGATACTCGCATGTTATTCAGAATTTGAAAGATATTCGTGAAGTTCAAATGAAATATAAAGAGAAGTACGGAGAATTTACATCTGAATTGGACACTATGATGACGTTTTTAAAAAACGACTCTATATTGGTAATCAAATCAGTAGGAACTGCACCAGACACTCTGACTGAAGCTCAAGCAATTGAATTGGGGATTATTAAACGCGATACCACTGCTATTCCAGCTGGAATATCAATCTTTAATGCAGAATATTTAGGGGATAGAAAAGGTACTTTTCACATTGATTCGCTTCCTTTTGTACCATTTTCTAGAATGGCTTTTAAGATGAATGCAGGACATGTTGAAAGAGGTAGAGTTAAAGTTCCTGTTTTTAAAGTAACAGACGCTGCTCCATTTGATATTTACGATGTACTTCAAGTTGGGTCAATGGTTGATCCAAGTACCGCAGGTAATTGGGGAGAATAAATCACAATCGCTATTTCTTCGCTCACTCAATCGGATAACTATACAGTCGAAACTGTAAATTGGGATGGGGAAACAAGTTTGATCCTCCTTGTTTTCTTTTCAGAAAAATCGATTTCTTTCAGCACATATTCGAAGAACGGAAGTCGTTTTCTTTCGCACCACAAATTCCCATTACTGAGTTCCAAATCTGTAGATGAATCATGCAATCAAGCTTTTGCAAAACTTCCTTATCAACGTGCAGATTTCTTAGAAACTAAAGTTGGATTTCACAGCCCCATAGTGACTCTTTTTCCAAGTGCACTTGATAATGAAACAATTCAAAAAATATTTGTGTTTGAGCATGGGTTGCCTCAAGAGGATTGTAAAATGATGCGTATTAAATCTGCTTCATTTGGTAAACTAGCCTATATATTGCCTGAGGAAGAGGCAACGTGGGCTTCTCAAAAATTCAAAGCTCCAGAATTATTTTCTTCAAGAGAATTGTATGTCAATTTCACTGTGCAGTCTATTTCAAAAGATGTATTGCTTTTGATTGTGCTAGACGAAACAATTGAGTTGATTGTTAAATCTAAAGGCGAACTCCAATTTCACAACCATTTTAAGGTAAATACAACAGAAGATATTCTATACTACACTCTATATACCTTAGAACAATTAGGAATTAACAAAGATTTGATAGATTGTTATATTGGCGGAAATTTGAATTCTGCTGAGTTCGATCTTGATGAAATTAAACGATTTATTAAAATCGAATCCTTACCACAGAAGGACAGTTTTGACAGTCCAAAAGAATTAAATTCAACATATTTCTCCTCATTTCAACTATTGCTTTGCGAGTAATTAAAGGAAAACATAAAGGGAGAAGGTTGGTCGCTCCTAAAAACATCCCTACTCGACCTACTACCGATTTTGCGAAAGAAGGTCTCTTCAATATACTCGATCATAAAATATATTTTGAAGGTCTCCGTGTGTTAGATCTTTTTAGCGGAACTGGAAATATTGGATTAGAGTTTTCAAGCAGAGGCGCTGAAATGGTCCTCTCCGTTGAACAAAACAGAAATTGTATTGCATTTCAAATTAGCACCATCAAGGATTTAGATTTAAAAATTCGTGTTTCTAAACAAAACGTTTTCAAATTCTTGAAGAAGGAAAATGAAAAAGCCTTTGATTTAATTTTCGCAGATCCTCCTTATCAATCTCCAGAACTTACCAACCTACCAGATCTCGTGTTTGTAAATAATTGGCTCGATGGTGAAGGCTGGTTTATTTTGGAACACGGAAAAGAGCACAATTTTGAAATGAAACCTCATTTTCGTTTTACTAGAAAGTTTGGTCATGTGAATTTCAGCTTCTTTAGCGCTAGCGAAGAGGATTAAGTAAATTTGTCGAATGAAAAGGGCTGTTTTTCCAGGAAGTTTTGATCCGATTACCGTCGGACATGAAGCGATAATTAATCGCGCTCTACCGCTATTTGACGAAATAATACTCGCTATTGGTGTCAATAGTAACAAGAACTACTTCTTCACACTTGAAGAAAGAATCTCGACACTGAAAAATTGCTTTAAAAATGAACCCAAAATCAGTATTTCTTCCTATCAAGGATTGACAATTGAATATTGTAAATCCATCAGTGCTGATCATATATTGAGAGGGTTGAGAACTGCCGCCGATTTTGAGTTTGAGCGAACTATAGCCCTTATGAATAAAAAAATGGCTCCAGAATTGGATACCATATTTCTTATAAGTGAACCTGAACATTCTGCTATAAGCTCAACAGTAGTCAGAGAAATTTTAAAAAATGGCGGAGATATCTCTGAATTTGTTCCTGCCAATTTTATAAAAAAATGAGAGCATTAATTGTATTCATAATTTTTTGTAGTACTCTAAGCAATTTTGCTTCTACCGTCAATGGTGTGGCCAAAAGTTATATCGGTGAACCGATAAAGTTGATTTTCTATACTGATCTATTTAGCCAACAACCAATTTTAGTGGGTGAGTCTATCGTCGGAAATGATGGAAGTTTCTCATTTGAACACGAGGTAAAGGAAACCCGATTAATTGCAATTAAAATTAAGGATTATCGAAGTAATTTTTACGTCGCACCCAACTCAAACTACAACGTTCAATTAGGGGAATTTGATCCTTTATCCGCTCCACCTCTTAGCAAGGACAAATACTTACCTGCTAAATTGATTGCCCAAGATGATGATAAAATCAATAATGCAATGGGCCTATTGAATGTAAGCTTAGACTCTTTTGAACAAAAACATTACAAAGCATTTCTAAACCACAAGGCTAAGCCTGCAGTTCAGGAATTCATTCTTGTTTTAACAAGAAATACGCTATACAAAAAGAATGATTTTTTCAGAAAATATACAGATGCTGTTATTGGTTCGCTTTTATATAAAGCCCAATATACCTTCAAGGAAGTTTATGAAAAAAGTTTAATGATTCCAGTTGATTATCAAAATGTTGGCTACAGAAATCTGCTCACAAATTTTTATAATAAATGGTTTAATCGTTACAATATAACTAAAGAAAGTGAGCAATTAAAAACCGCTATTTCCACATCGAATTATAGCGAACTAAGTACATTTTTAGCAACTAATGATTTCCTTAAAAATGATACACTTCGTGAGATTATTATTATTAGGGAGCTGTTCCGTTTAGCAGTAAATAATAATAATATTGACCCTGTAGCAGTTGATAAAATCTTAGTTACAATTTCAACCATAGCAAAGACAAGAGAAAACAAACAGATAGCTAGATATTATCTAGAACGTTTAAGAAAACTAGGTATAGGAGCTGAGGCACCCAATTTTATCCTGTCCAATGTAGAAGGAGAAACGGTCAAATTAAAAGACTTTAGAGGAAAGTATGTGTATTTGGATTTTTGGGCAACTTGGTGCAAACCTTGCATAAAATCTATGCAGGTAATGAAGCAGATACATCCAAAGTACCAGGACAATGTCGAATTCATAAGCATCAATATTGATGAACGAAAAAAACGTTTTGACAAACACATGGAAGTCTTTTCTTACCCATGGACTGTATTGTATGCAGGATCAAATGAGAGTATCATTGATGCCTACGATATCGTCGTAATTCCTTTGTATTATTTAATCGATCCAAATGGTAAACTTATCCAGTCTCCTGCATTCAGCCCCGGTGGTGGAATCGAAGCAACTTTTTCCAGACTCTTCAACTCTGAAACAAAAGAAGAAATAAAGATCTGGGATTGGAATTTTGACCCTAAAAACAATGACAAATAATGTCTCTAGAATAAGGCTAGATACTAATTGATTTTCATATTTTTGAAGGTAAGGTGAAAATCCAATAAATGATCAATAAATTCCTATACAATAGCACTTTAGCTGTTTTTTTAATACTGCTTAGTAGTGCCATTATTATTCCTGATATCCCAGTTGATGTTGAGAAAGGAAAGCTTGAAATTTCAGGCAGGATTAAGAATGAAAAGAAAAAAAACTTAGATAGTGCTCTAGTAACAGTTAAAGATAGTTCAGGCCGCAAAACGCTTCATGAGTGCTATACTGATGAAAAAGGGAAATTCAAGTTTACTCTAGAGTACAATGAAAAAGTTAGAGTATACTTCAAGGATTCTGGTTACGTAACAATGTTTGGAACGTTTGATACTAAAGTTCCTGGATCTAAGGTTTATAAAAACCTGTACTATGAAGCTTCCATAGTTTTATTAGGAGCATCATCAAACTTCAACAAACAAACAGCTAAAATTGAGCCTTTTATGAAGGTTGCTTACAATTCTGGTTATGAGATTTTCATTGAAGACCTTGATCACACATTTGCTTTCTTGGACCAAGTTACTGAACCCAATGTAGGAAAACTTACCCTATCGGGAATGGTACAAGATTCCACCGCTGATTCTTTAAGTGTTAGAATTGAGGCAATTGACACGCTAGGTCGCGTAGTAGCTAATATCAAATCTGATATTAAAGGTAGATACGAAATTGAAGTACCACTAATGAGTAAAACTAGACTTGCTCTTATTAGCGATCAACATCATCCTTCAAGTGCTTCGATCGAAGGACTTGTACCTAGTATTAATAAAGAGGATTATTACACATTAAAACACAATTTCATATTGATTCCTGAAGAGGAACGAATTACAGAAAGTGTAAAAATACTTCTAGAAGATAACATCCTTTTTGATCCAAAAAAACAAAGTTTTCATGCAGACACTTTGGTTAGAAAAAAATACGATTACGCTGTAGCGGTTTCAAAACGACGTTTATCACTTGCTGGAACGCTTGTCGATACTAACGGAGGCACAGTTCTACCATTAGATATTGAAGTTTTTGATGGTAATGTTTTGTATGGTTCATATGAAGTAGATTCTCCCAATTACAAAGTAGAGATTCCCTACCAGTCCATTGTACGTATTAATTATAAAGCGAAAGGATATCATCCAATTTTTGTAAGTATCAACACCAATATGGAACTTAATGAAATGGACAAAACTCCAGAATTCAATGTTCCTATTGAAATGTTCAGTAAGGACAATACAGCAGGTAATATTGATGCTTTTCAACTTCCAGTAAAAAAATTCTATTTCGAATCAGGCAAAGAATCGTTCACTTTAGATACTGCAGCATCCTCCGAGTTTAATAATAAATTAACTAAAGAAGATGCGAAAATTATTGATACAGCTGGCGCAAAAGGGTTCCTCGTGCTCTCTGCTAAACTAATCAACCCCGGCACAGGTAATAGAATTACTGAAGGAAGAGTTCATATTTTAAATGAAAATAAAGTTGAGGTAAGTTCAATTTTAACTGATAATAAGGGTAAGTTTTCTGCTCAATTGAGTTTGAACAAATTGTACTTTTTAGAGTTTGAAAAAGAAGAATATCATCTCACTCGTATAAAAATTGACACAAAAGTTCCTTTAGGAATGGAGAACACCGAGATTAGTCAAGGAGGACTCGTTGCAATTGTAGTGCATAAAGATGATGAAATAAATGGGAAAATCGTCCCCGTTGAATTAATTGAAAACATAGACGTAACTGGATACTATTTTGACGAGAAGGAAGATGCATTCGTTGAAGATATGACGATTTATGATGCATTTATGGAATCTGTTTTGGCATACGTACCTCCTGTTATAGCTGCAGTACCAGTAGATACCGTGAAAGAAGAGCCCTTACCTACAATGATTGCAATGAAAGGTAAATCGGTAGATAAACTTAATGCACCTATTTCAGACCTTGACATTGACTTCCTGCAAGAAGGAAAAAAAATCAAGTCAACCGCTACCAACGAAAATGGAGAATATAGTGTTGAGCTGCCTTTAGATCAAGAATTTACAGCCGAAATGAGTAAAAAAGGTTATTACACAACAACGATTGCCTTAAATACTAAAGTAGAAGACAAACCTCAACTAGTAAATAAAGAATTATCTCTTCCTGCTTTAAAAATGTACCAAGAAGATGATCTCGATGCAAATCCAGCAGCATTTAATAAAGTGTCTTCTAAAATTGCATATGACTCTGCTTCTGGAACTATGAAATCAGATCCTAAAATTGAGCAAGAATTTGAAAATACATTGGCTATAATTCCAGACAATCAAAAACTTGCTTTAGAAGGAAAAACAATAGATTCTAAAGGAAAATCTATTGGCTCTGCAATGGTTATGGTTTACGAAGGTGCTTCCCTCATTGACTCTGTAAGATCTGACGAAAAAGGTAATTATGAACTGTTACTTTCTTACCAAAAGGATTACCGAGTGGTAGTAGAAGATGCTAATTATTATCGATCTTATGCGGCAGTGAGCACTAAAACAACCGCGACAAATCAACGATTAGTTGATAGAAAAGTTAAAGGTTTAGATTTGGTTATCGTAAATAGAAAAGAAGCTAAAGTGAATGCCATGGCATTTTTAAAACCATTCTCTAGAGTGAAATTTGATGCGGATAAAAATGAATTTGTTGAAATAAGCGAGGTTGAAGAAGCTTTTATGGCCAATTTATTTATCAAACCACCTCCAGCTCCGGAAAAAGAAAAAGAAGAAAAGAAAGAAAAAGAAGAGAAAAAGAAAAAAGAAAAAAAATCTGTTAAGTTAAAGACAGAAGTTCTTGCTGTTAAGACAATAATCGCCATCCCAGTTTTAGATAAAGATTACACCCCTTCAACCACCAGTACTGCTGGTGCAGAAAGACAAACACAAAGGAAAACCAATAGAAACCTCGCAGCTAAGAGTGAACTTATGAATGATTTTCATGATATGATGAAAGGCGTTCAAGGACGAAAAGTTAAGAGCATGCGGAATGTAAACTTGGACATGAAACGAATCCTTAATACGGGTTATGCTGTATCTCAACCTCCTGAAGCAGAAGTGAATGAAAATATGGTTAAAGCACTTGAGACACGTCAAATGCTGAATCAAATAGTAGCTGAAGCATTGGGGTTTAGAAGAAATGATATTCCCCCAATTTCTACAGATAGTATCTTTAAATTAGATTTCAATTATAGAATTGAGCACAGTAATTCAGGTAAAGGTGTATATCTTATTGAGTTAGATCGAGTGCTTCAAAAAAGTAAAATCACTGAGTACATTAAAGAAACAGAGTGGTGGATATTTGACGATTATTACAAAGATGGAAAGTTAATTTCTGAAGTCGAATACGAAAAGGATATTGCAGCACTGAAAAAAAATGCTAGCTCTATAACAATGAACTAAATGGTGGCCAACCAAAGCCCACATAATTTCTGGAGTAGTTTAAAGGTTGAGCGCGATAAGGCGGTATTTGCTGATGAGTTCTACTTTAATGTCTTCGAAGTAGAAAATATTATCCGATTCGATACGGAAAGTGAACGAGATATGGACTTTCAAAGGGCTGACATCGATGTTCAACTGCATGCATGGGAAAGACACTCCAATGTATCTGAAAAGTTTCGAGCTATCGACTATGACGATTTGTATATTGAATTGTACAGCATGTATCCCAATGTAAAAGGTTGGATGCAGAACAGTTCGGCTGATCATTTAGCCTACTTCTTCCCTACTCGGTTGATTTGGATAGATAAAAAAGAACTTATCAGAGCTTTTGAAACTCATTTATTATCCAATATTAATTCTGCCAAGATTAAAGAGTTAAAGACTAATTATCCGCAGCAAAATGCGAGCTTAACAGATGAAATATCAATAAACTCAAGCAGTCACAAAGTGCGCTATATAAAAGCCTACAATAAAACCAAATCAAAAGATTGGGATACTATAGGACTGAGTTTACCTTTTGATTTGTTGGAAGCTATCGGAGTTAAACTAAAAGTGTACGCACTATAAAAGCAACTATAATGCAGCTAACCTTCCCTCTGCAAATTCTAAATAAGTAGGATTCATTTCGAAACCGATAAAATCTCTTTTGAGCATTTTGGCTGCCACAGCAGTTGTACCTGAACCCATAAATGGATCCAGAATTAGGTCACCTTCATTCGAGCTAATCTCTAAATAAGGAACACAAACTTTCAATGGTTTTTGGGTTTTGTGTTTGGTTCTTTCTTTCCCCATACAAATCGGAGTTTGAATATAATTGTGCATTTCATTCACATGTTTGTGGTTCCATGTCTTTGGAGTTCCTTTACTAAAATGCACCATCATTTCCATGGAATTTGCGTACATTTTTCGGGTATAAATAGCTGGAAACGGATTCGTCTTGTGCCAGTGAATTACCTTTCTAAAGTTGAATCCTACTTTCTCGACAATTCTATTGATGAACGAAACAAAATCATCCCCACAGAACAAGTATCCTGCACCTCCGGGTTTTGTGACTCTATAGCACTCCATCATCACCTCTTCTAAAAATTGCAAGTACTCTTCTTCAGATTTGTAACCGTCAAATTCAAACTCCGTAACCAGATCCTTATGGTTTTTCAACGCTTTTAAGTTCTTGGCTCTAAACTGGTAATAAGGAGGATCAGTAAACACCAAGTCTACCGAATCATCATCAATTTTTTTCAAGCCTTCAAGGCAAGATTCCAAATATATTTTATTCAGTTCAAGCATTAATTATTTCTTCGTTTCAACTAAAAACCGTTTTATCCTAGCTTTTTGCTCTTCTGATGTTTCAAACGAGTTTACTGTTTTCGCCACCATCTCTTTGTAGTCTGAATTGTAAAAATGTCGAATTAAAATACCACAAGACTTCGATAGTTTCCAGTTTGCTTTCTGCACTCCCAAACAAAGATTTGTGATCAGCTGTTCGTTACAAAAGCTCAATCTTTTCAACGCCGATATAGCCTTCTGACGCGTTATAAAATCAAACGAATTAGAGGTGTAATCCACCAATTCATCATACAGTACTTGTTCTTTACTTTTTCCAGCCTTTATTTCTAACCACTGAATTCTAACATTTTTACCTCGTGTACCAAAAACGCCTTCGGTTTGCTCCAGATAGTAATCGGTGTTTTCCTTGAAATTCATGACTCCGCGAACCAATGCGATTTGAATTACATCATACGATTTAGCATGCAGTAAAGCTGTTATTGCAGATTCGTATTCATCGGGTATACTTGCCCAACTCGACAACACAGTCTTCTGCAATTGTGGTGTTCCTTTTTCCACCATCCAATTCACTTCCTTTTTTACATTTACGCCTGCTTTTATTAACTGATTCAAGGCCTCTGCTTGCGTATAATAATATTGTTCCTTAGAGAATACTGCTCGTAAAACTTGCTCTTTTTTCTTCATTGAAACCGATCGCAATGCGACTAAAGCATCGTGCCGATCCAGCATGTTTTTAGCTTTTACTGCTTGATTCAGCAGCCATTCTGTTGAACGCTCAAAGTGGAGTTGCTTCAATATTTCTTGGTTCGGATCAAACAATACATAGCTTATTTTTTCCTTGCCCTTTATTTCTAGTTGAAAGGTGTCTTTGTGATTTTTCAACCAAAATTGTTTTCGTGCTTTTTTTCCAGACTCAAAATAAACCTCCACCCATACCGGCATTTTAAAGGTCGCCACTAACGGAGTTGTGTCTTGGAGTTGCTCCACAACAAGATCATAGGTTCCCGATTTTTTATTTATGCTAAAATCTACCTGTAAATGTGGTTCTCCTCCCTTACTTACCCATTGATCTATGAACCAACCAATTTCTTGTCCGGTAGTATCGTGAAAAGCATCAATCAAGTCTTGTGTATTTGCGTTTTGATAATGGTGATCTTTAAGGTATTTCTGCAAGCCTAATCTAAATTCCTCATCACCAACCACATAACGCAACATCTTGAGTACATAACTTCCCTTAAGATAGTGTCGGCTGCTGTTTGCTTGTGAATGCCCTACTCCTCTATGATCGCTGTGACCTGCGTTTAGGGCAGCAGCCTGATTTTCAAACATCATTCTGCGAAACTCATCATCGCTAAAAACATAACCACTGGTCAAGCAATGAAAATAAGTTGCAAAGCTTTCATGCAACCAATGGTGCGCTGGACTTCGACTGGTAACCAAATCTCCAAACCATTGATGTGCCAGTTCATGTCCATTTACGTAAACATAATTTGCATCGTTAAAGGAGGTTTCATCTACACAAAAGAAGTCACCAAAAACAGTTGCTGAAGTATTTTCCATTGCGCCATACGGAAAATCTTGTACCGGAATTTGAGAATATTTGCCCCAAGGATAAGGAATACCAATCTCTGTTTCCAAGAAATCAAAAATCTTTTTCGAATATCTATAAGTAGGCTCTAATGTCTCTTTTTGATTGGGGTAATAATATTGATTCAACAATACTCCAGAAGTTGAGCGTTCTTGATTTATGGCGTAATCCCCTATTCCAATCATCATTAAATAAGGCGAATGCGGTTTATCCATTTTGTACAACCAAGTATTATCACCATTACCATCAGACTGCGATGCCAGTAAGGCCCCGTTGGAAAGCACTTTATATTTTGAGTTGAAACTAATTCCTATCATAGTGGTGATTTTATCGGACATATCGTCGAATAGCGGCACCCAGTTTCGATTATCAATTCCTTGACCTTGCGTCCAAATTTGTTTCCTACTCCTTCCTGTTGGATCATCCCAACCAATAAAGTACATTCCTCTTTTTGGTTTTGCCGAATATTTAATGACTAACAGATGCACAGAGTTTAAGACCAATACAGAGTCAAATCGAAATACTATTCCCTTTTTTGAAACTTCATATACTACAGGCTTTCCGTCAAATTGACAAGAGACAATAGTCATATTGATACCATCTAAAAACAAGGAATCTACATTTGATCGAAGTACATTAAATCGATGCACTACATTACCGATAATCTTTCCTGAATCGGGCTGAAAGCTGACCATAAGATTCATATCCTCAAAATCGACAAATCGCTCTCTAGGAAAACGATTTATATCATCCAAGTAGCACAGTGTGTCTTGCGCGCTTATCAGAATACAACTAATTAAACCGATTACAATTACTATTAGTCTTTTCAATTTAATGCTTTTTTGTTTTTAGATGTGCCTTTATTTCCCATCAGACTATTTAATACTGAAAGTAGAAAACTTAATAATATCGCCCACCAAAAACTGTCAATTTCAAAACCGTCAACGGCATAATCAGCTAAAAGGAGTATTAGTGCATTGATAGCAAATAAGAACAGTCCAAATGTTATTATAGTAGCCGGAAGCGTAAGAATAATCAACAGAGGCTTAACGATCACATTAAAAATCGACAAGACAATTGCCACAACAATAGCAGTCCAAAAATTATCTACCTCAACTCCAGGAAGAATGTAAGCAGCAATAACTACTGCAACTGAAGAAATTATTGTTCGAGTAAACCAGTTCATAATGTCAATTTAGCTTGCCGCAGCAAGTTCTAAGAGTATTGTGCATGCAATTGCTGCAACTGTTCCGACGGCATAGCCCACAACTGCCAATAACACACCTACTGTGGCTAAGGAAGGATGAAACGCCGATGCTACAATCGGCGCCGAAGCGGCTCCACCAACATTTGCTTGACTTCCAACTGCTAAGAAAAAATAAGGTGCTTTTATCAATTTAGCCACCAGTATCAATAATCCAGCATGTATGGTCATCCAAACCAATCCAATGGCAATCAATCCCACGTTATCAAATATCATAGCTAGGTCCATTTTCATTCCAATGGTTGCTACCAAAATGTAGATAAATACACTTCCAAACTTACTGGCACCTGCACCTTCATAGTTTTTGGCTTTTGTAAATGATAATAGCACAGCAATTATAGTCGAGATACTAATCATCCAAAAGAAACTAGAAGAAAGAAAGGTAAACATGTTTCTTGTAGTAATCGATTCTATACCCGCAACCAAGTCTCCAAAGAACGGAGCCAAAAAGCCTGACCCAATATGTGCAAAGCTGACTGTTCCAAAACCAATTGCGGCAATAATCATCATATCGGTAAGCGTTGGAGTGCGTTTTACACCTTCAGAGAATTTTGACATTTTCTCTTTCAATTCTTCAATCGAAGAATTATCGGCATTTAACCATTTGTCAATTTTGTCA
>MDTF01009788.1_pt1 | contig 28083 bp, 33 predicted proteins | sample 811191 | NCBI WGS metagenome assembly MDTF01 (sample SAMN05326649, study PRJNA326480) | marine metagenome | isolation source: seawater | place: Southern Ocean | collected 2011 | reverse complement strand
CTCGAACTCTCACAGTATTGCTACCACCGGATTTTGAGTCCGGCGCGTCTACCAGTTCCACCATTCGCCCTTAATAATTAAATTATTTAAAATTTATATTTAAATAGTATTAAAATTTTATTACTTTATAAATAAAAAAGTGTTTAAAACTCTTTTTGATAAATGCGTTAAGCTAGCAGCCAGTAAATTTGCTGATTATAGCTTGGCAATAGTGTCTTTTTCCGAAAGCTCTTTTTTTCCTGTTCCACCAGACATTATGATTGTGCCAATGGTGGTGGCTAATAAAAAAAAATATATAAAAATATTTTTAATTGCTACACTTTTCTCTGCTTTAGGTGCTTTTTTAGGATATTTTATAGGATCCTTTTTTTTCAATGAACTTGGTGTAAAAATATTTGAATTTTATGGCTATGATAATACTGATTTTTTAAGAGAGAAATTTCAAACAAGTGGTGGTTCTTTTTCTTGGCTATTAATTTTATTCACTGCTGCATTCACACCCTTGCCATTTAAACTAGTCACAATTTTTAGTGGTTTTATTCAATTTAATTTAATTTTTTTTTTCTTTACCTGTTTATTTGCAAGAGGATTAAGATTTTTTATTGTAGCTTATTTGTCGTCAAGATTTGGTACAACATTTTCTACTTTCTTAGAAAAAAAAGGAGCTATGTGGGCAACTATTATTGGCTTAATTATTGTTACATTAGCTTTGATCATTTATTTAGTAATTAAATTTTATGTATAAGTTTTTAAATAATAACTTAATTCCTACATTTTTTTCTATTAGCATTTTAATTCTTTTGTCTGCGTATTTTATTGAACACGCGCTTGGCTATGAAGCTTGCAATCTTTGCTTGATTAGTAGAATTCCTTATTTTTTTGTAATTACTTTTAGTCTTTTTTTTTTCTTATTTAAAAAATTCGAGAAAATTATATTAATACTTATTTTTATAAGCTTTGTATCTGGTGCTTTAATAGCCTTTTATCATTCTGGTATTGAACAAGGCTTTTTTGATGAGTCATTAGTCTGCCAATTAAAAACCTTGTCTCAAGACAGCTCTACTAGTGAATTGTTAGAGCAATTAGAAAATTATAAATCTAAATCCTGTAAAAGTGTTGACTTTAAAATATTTGGATTTTCATTAGCGACAATTAATTTATTTATTTCTTTAGCTTTATCAGTTATTGCTTTTAAAAATATTTTTAAAAATGAAAAAAACAAATAAAAAATTCCTAGAGGAATTAATAAGAGTTGACCACGCGGGTGAGCGAGGTGCAATTAAGATTTATGAAGGTCAGCTCTTGGCTCTTAAAACATTTAAACAGGATGAAGGTTTAAAAAATCAAATAGAGGAAATGAAAGAACATGAAAGGGTGCATTATGAATTTTTTGAAAAAGAAATTAAAAAAAGAAACATAGCACCAACAAAACTACTGCCTCTTTGGGATTTGCTTGGTGTAACTTTAGGCTTTGGAACTGCAATGTTGGGGAAAAAAGCCACTATGCTTTGTACCGCTTCTGTAGAAGAAGTAATCGGAGGCCATTATGAAGATCAGACTCATGAACTCTACGAAGACGAAAAAGAATTAAAAAAAAATATAATTAAATTTAGAGATGAGGAGTTAGGCCACAAAGATATAGCCTACGAAGGTGGGGCTACTAAAGAAGGTTTATATGGCTTGTTAGACAAGGTTATTAAAACTTCGTCTCGTGTAGCAATTAAGATTTCTAAAAAGATTTAATTAAGGCTCTAATTCAATATCCCAATATAAATAGTCCATCCAACTTTCATGTAAAAAGTTAGGTGGAAAATTTCTTCCATTTTTATGTAGATCGTCTACTGAAGGCCTGAAAGGTTTTTGAAACAGGATTAAACCACAATTTTTGTAAAGCATGCCACCCTTTTGTACGTTGCATGTTGAGCAAGCAGTAACAACGTTTTCCCAATCTGTAAGACCACCCTTTGACTTAGGTAGAAGATGGTCAAATGTTAAGTCTTTTCTGTCTCCACAGTATTGACATGTAAATTTATCTCTTAGAAAAACATTAAATCTTGTAAAATTTGGATTTTCAGAAGGTTTGATAAAATTTTTAAGCGCTATAACACTTGGTAAATTCATTTCAAATGATGGGCTTCGTATTTTTCTTTTATAATTTGAAACTATAGTTACACGATTTAAAAAAACTGATTTAACAGCATCTTGCCAACACCATAGGGACAAGGGGTAATAACTTAGAGGTCTAAAGTCAGCATTTAGAACTAACGCTGGGCATTTTTCTAAGGGTACTTTTTCATTTGCCGATACAATCATGTTAAAAATTTATCTGAATAAACAAACGATATCAAGACATAAAATGTTGTAATGCATTTTTTGTTAGTATAAATTTTTTTTTATAAATTCTAATCCTAGGCTAGATCCTTCTACTGGTATTCGATGTTCACAATTCTTAAAGATTTGAGATTCTATTTTATAATCATTTTTGTTAAAAAATTCTTTTGCTTCAAGTAAAAAACTTACTGGAACGATCTCGTCTTTGTCTCCATGCATTAAAATTATATTAGGGCGGGAAATAATATTATCTTTTAAATGATTTACATCTATTATTTTTCCAGAATATCCTATGATTGAATTAATCTTCTTTTTTCTTTTAATTCCTGTTTGCAGACTAATCATGCATCCTTGACTAAATCCTCCTATAGCTATCTGTTCTCCCTGGAGTTCATTCTTAAACATAACTTCATCTATAAGCTTATTTAGCTTTATCTCAGCAACTAATGATTTAATTAAAATCTGCTCTTTTGTTTGGTCCATTAAATCAAACCATTGAAAGCCTGCGGGACTAACTACGCATTTTTCAGGTGCATCTGGACATACAAATAAAGTTTCTGGTAGATATGTTCTCCAATAACTTGCTAACAAAGAAATGTCTTTACCGTCTCCACCATAACCGTGACAAAGTATAACAGCATTTTTAGGTCTACCGCTAGAAAGTGGATGTAAAATAGTTGTGTTTAATGAGTAGCTCATGGTAATTAGTAATTAATTATGTCTAGTTTTTTATTTAATTTTATAGGTTTTATTTTATTAGGTTCTGTCGCAATAGTTTTAATACTAGGTCTTTATACTTTATTTAAAGGTGGCGAAACTAGCAAAAAGTATTCAAATAAACTAATGCAACTTAGGGTTCTTTTGCAGTTTATAGCAATTATTGTCTTGGTTCTCCTTGCGTATTTTTTTAAAAATTAAAGATATTTTCTTAATAGGTTAATAAAAGATTTATCAAGAAAATCTACCTCACCGATAACTCTTCCAAATTCTTTACCTTTTTTGTCTATCAAGATGCTGGTTGGCACACCACGCATATTAAATGATTTTACTAATTTAAATTCAGGATCGAAATAAATGTTAAGATTTTTAATATTTAAACTTTCAAAAAAATTTTTAGTTTTATCTTTATTTGGTTTTTCCAAATTTATCGGATAAATTGCTATCTCTGGATACAGTTTAGACAGATTCGCTAATGATGGCATTTCTTTCTTGCACGGTACACACCAGGTTGCCCAGAAGTTTAATATCATGATATTGCCTTTTTTATTGGTTAAGTCCACAACATTAAGGTTGAAATCTTTAAATTTTAGTTCCTTAATGTCTAGAGGTTCCTTGTGAACTACTATATTTTTGGAGTAGTTTGTTTCACTTGACAATTGCTGAGCAAGGAAAAATATAGCAAATATGTGAATATAGATTTTAAAAGATTTACTAATTTTCATATTGATTTAAATTATAATTAACATAGTAAAATGAAAAATAAAAATAAAAATAAAACAGTGTGGTCTAAGAGACTCAAGGGAAAAGCCTCTAAATCTTTTCAAAGAATTGGATCTTCTATTAATGTGGATAAAAGACTCTATAAGCAGGACATCTTTGCCTCTATTGTACATACTCAAATGCTTGTTAAGCAAAAAATTATTCCCTTTGATGAAGGTAAAAAAATTATAGTTGGGTTAAAAAAAATAAAATTACAAATTGATAATGGTAAATTTATATTTCAAGAAAAATATGAAGATATTCATTTAAATGTAGAGAAAAAATTATTTGATATTATTGGCCCATCTGCTGGATACATGCACACTGCAAGATCAAGAAATGACCAAGTAGTTACTGACTTCAAATTATGGGTAAGAGAATCATCTAATGATATTCTAAAAGATATTATAAATTTGATGAAGGTGATAATTAAGAAGGCTGAAAAAAATACAGAAATAATTATGCCTGGTTTTACGCATTTAAAAAATGCCCAACCTATTTCATTTGCGCATTACCTTTTAGCTTACTATGAAATGTTGAATAGAGATAAAAAAAGATTTCAAAATAATTTAAATCTTTTAGATGAGTCTCCATTAGGCTCGGCTGCTTTGTCTGGAACCTCATATAAAATTGATAGAAATTATACTTCAAAAAAACTTGGTTTTAAAAAACCCACAGATAACTCAATCGACTCTGTTTCTGACAGAGATTTTGCAATTGACTTTTTATATGCCGCAGCTGTTTGTGCGATGCATCTATCAAGATTGGCGGAGGACTTTATTATTTTAAATTCTGATGGATTTAAATTAATTCAATTTAACGATAGTGTGTTAACTGGATCGTCAATAATGCCTCAAAAAAAGAATCCAGATCCTGCTGAACTAATCAGGGGAAGAGTTGGAATAAATTACGGTAAATTAAATTCAATCTTAACAATAATGAAGGGTTTGCCCATGTCCTATTTTAAAGATTTACAAGATGATAAGGCTTTAGTTTTTGAAGGTTACGATACCTTGAAAGACACCTTAACAATGTCTTTTGAATTGATTGATAATTTAAAAATTTCAAAAGAAAGAATGTATAAAATGGCGAATGAAGGTTTCACTACAGCAACTGATTTTGCTGACTACTTGGTAAAAGAAAAAAACCTAACATTTAGAGAATCATATGGCATTTCTTCCCAATTAGTAAATTATGCAGAGAAAAAAGACATTACTCTAAACAAAATTTCTTTGGATGAGTTGAAAAAATTCTATAAAGATTTAGATAAGAGCGTTTTAAAAGTTTTTGATGTGAAAAACTCAATGAACTCAAAAAATTCATACGGTGGGACTTCTTCAAATAACGTAAAAAAAATGATAAAAAAATATAAAAGGGATACTAGATGAAGTTATTTTTTATTTTAGTTTTAAGTTTAGTAATTTTAGAAAGTTGTGGAAGAAAATCTGACCCAAAATATCAGAGCGAAATTAAACACAAAATTCAAATAATTTCATAGAACATATGTCTTATTTTAAATATTTAGGAGAGAAATTATTTATTGAAGGTGTTTCTGTGCAAAATATTGTAAAAACAAATAAAACTCCTTTTTATCTTTATTCTGAGCAACAAATAAAAAAAAACTATTTAAATTTTGCAAAAATTTTTAAAAAGATTAATCCTCTTATATGCTTTGCTACTAAAGCTAATACTAATTTAACAATTATGAGAATACTTGGAAAGTTAGGCTCAGGGGCTGATGTAGTTTCGGGCGGAGAACTTTTAAAAGCTTTAAAAGCAGGTATTAAACCAAATAAAATTGTTTTTTCAGGAGTGGGCAAAACAGAAGAAGAATTAAAATTAGCTATCAAAAAAAAAATATTATTAATAAATGTTGAGTCAGAAAGTGAGGCAATGTTAGTAAATAAAATAGGTAAAAAAATAAAAAAAATAATACCTATCGGTTTTAGACTAAACCCAAATGTTGACGCTAAAACTCACAAAAAAATTTCTACTGGTAAGGCTGAAAATAAATTTGGAATTTCTATAAAAAATTTTTCTTCTTTTCTTAAAAATATAAAACAATTTAAAAATATAAGAATTGATGCAATAAGTGTACATATAGGTAGTCAGATTTTGTCTGACACTCCTTACAAAAAAACACTAGAAGTTCTCTCAAAAGTTATAAAAAGCCTAAATTTAAAACTAAAATATGTAGACTTAGGTGGTGGATTTGGAATTAGCTACAGTAAAAAAGATAAAAAGATAAATTTAAATAATTATGCAAAACTTGTTTATGAGTTTAAAAAAAAATTAAACTGTAATATTATTTTTGAGCCTGGCAGGTCGTTAGTTGGTGATACTGGAATTTTAGTAAGTAAAATTCAGTATATTAAAAAGGGATTAAATAAAAATTTCATAATTATAGATGCTGGTATGAATGATTTCATGAGAACAGCATTGTATGATGCGAGCCATGATATTGTCCCAATTATTAAAACTAGCAAAAAGAACCTAGAATCTATTGAATTTGTTGGGCCTATCTGTGAAACTTCTTGTAAATTCATAAAATACAAAAAATACCAAAAAATAAATGAAGGTGACTTTGTGGCTATAACAAATGTAGGTGCTTATGGCTCTTCTTTGTCTTCCAATTATAATACTAAACCTCTTATTGCTGAAATTTTAGCCAGCAAAAATAGTTTTAAAATTATTAGGAAGAAACAAGATTTATTAAAACTAATAAACTCGTAATGCAGTTCATCAGGTCTTTAGCTTTTCATTTTTTTTTATATACTGGAATAATTCTAGTTTTTATCCTCGCTATACCAACTTTAATTTTACCTGCTAAATTTACTTTGTATTGTGGAAAATTTTTAGCGTATTATATAATTCTAATATTGAAATTATTTTTAAATACTAAAGTTATATTTCATGGATTAGAAAATTTGAAGAAAGTAGAAAAATTTTTTATAGCATCAGCACACCAGTCAATGTTTGAAACTTTTGTTCTTCAGGCACCTTTACGTTTTCCTATTTTTATTTTAAAAAAAGAACTTTTGAAAATACCCTTATTTGGTTGGTATTTAAAAAAAATCGGATCAATTGAAATAATTAGAGAAACAACAACAAAAGATAATTTGAATTTTTTTGATAAGATAAAAGATACTATTCAAAAAAATAATAGACCTCTACTAATATTCCCACAAGGTACCAGGGTTAAGTTTAATGATAGGAAACCTTTTAAAAAAGGTGTAGGAAGGATTTATAGCTCTCTTCAACTACCGTGCATACCTGTTGCCTTAAACTCTGGAAAAATATGGCCAAAAAATAGTTTTATGATGTATCCAGGTAATATTCATGTTTCTTTCTTGACGCCAATTGAGTCGGGCTTAGAAAAAACCGTTTTTCTAAAAATCTTGGAAGAAAAAATTTATTTAGAAACTGAAAAATATTGTTAATCTTTTTTTCTACCAAAGTCTGGCTTGTTTGTATCTTGACCAGCTTTGATTATTTCTTTTCTTACTTCTTTAGTGGAATTAAAAATTTGATAAAGCTTATCACCATTTTTATCATTTACAGCTTTCTTTAATTCGTTCAGTTTTTCAATAAAATTATCGATACCTTTAGTTATATTTTCACTATTATCTAAAAAAATATCTCTCCACATCAGAGGGTTTGACGCAGCTATTCTCGTAAAGTCTCTTAAGCCTCCAGCGCTATATTGAATTACTTCTTGTTTTAATTTATCCTCTACGTTCATTACTGTTCTAACAATATTATAAGCGATTGCATGTGGTAAATGACTAGTTAAAGACAAAATCTCGTCATGTTCCTCTGGTGTCATAGTTTTAACCTTACTACCTATTGCTTCCCAAAAAGCCTTTAAGCTTTTAACTGGTTGTTCTGCACAGTTTTTTGGCGGAGAAATAATACACCAACGATTTTCAAAAATTTCAGCGTTCCCTGCTTTTGGTCCGCTTTCTTCAGTTCCTGCAATCGGATGTGAGGGTATCCAATAAACATCTTTTAAATTAATGTTATGAATCATCTTAATTACTTCTTTTTTGACAGATCCCGTATCTGTTAAAATAACATTTTTTTTTAAACTATCTTTGATTGATAAGATGATCTCTTTATAACTACTAAGAGGCGTTGCAATAATTATTAAATCAGAGTTAATAACGCACTGACGAATGTCGTTAGATACATTTGTATTTATATTTTCTTTCTTTATATATGCAGCAACTTCCTTTGAGTGGTCAAAAATCCAAATTTCTTTTGCTAGATTTTTACTTTTAATGGCTCTTAAAATTGAAGAGCCTATCAGGCCACATCCGATTATAGAAATATTGTTAAACATCAAGAATTTTTTTTAATTCAATTATTAATTTTAAATTTTCTTTTTTGCTACCGACGGTTACTCTTAAAGAGTTCTTTATAGAATATACGTCCATTTGTCTCAATAAAATTCCTACTTTTGCAAGGGCATAAAAAACTTGCTTTGACGTTTTTTTTACTCTGTCAAAATTAATTAATAAAAAGTTCACGCTGGTCTTATTTGTATGAATATCTAGTTCTTTAAAAATATCATAAAAATTTTTAGACCATTGTCTAACGTGACGTATTTCTTTGCTTAGCCATGATGAATCTTTTATTGCAACTGATGCTGTAAATAATGCAGGTCGGTTAACATTAAAGGGTGGTTTTATTTATTCAATGAATCAATTATTTGTTTTGATGCATATCCCCAGCCTATTCTAAGTCCTGCTAAACCATATATTTTTGAAAATGTTCTCGTGACAACAACATTCTTAAATCTATAAAATAGTTTTAATCCACATTCATAATCTTTGAAATTCATATACTCAAAATATGCATCGTCAACGACCAACAATATATCACTTCTTAGTTTTTTTCTTAATCTTAACATCTCTTTTTTATTGATGTATGTGCCGGTAGGATTGTTTGGATTAGCTATAAAAACAATCTTAGTCTTTCTAGTTACACATGAAATTATGTTGTCTACTGAAGAAATAAAATTATTATCTTGCGCATAGATTACTTTGGCGTTGTTAAGCTTACTGTATATTCTGTAAATAATAAAACTATACTGTGGCACAACAACTTCATCATTTTTATTAAGAAAAGCTTTACAGATGAGTTCAAAAACTTGATCCGAGCCATTCCCTAAAATAATTCTTCCTGAATCTAGCTTAAATTTCTTAGCAATAGTTTTTCTTAAAAAGTTTCCATCTGTATCTGGGTATCTTTTAAAATTTTTTGAAACTTTAATAAACTCTCTTACCGCTTTAGGACTTGGACCCAAAGCAGATTCATTTGCAGATAATTTTATTTTGGAAAACTTTTGTTTAAATAAGCTTAGTCCAGCGACATATTTTTCAGCGTTAATATTTTTAGCTTTAGGAAATTTCATAATTTACTAAAGTCTTATATAAAAAGCTTTATTATTTCTATATTCATTTTAATTCCTTATAAAATTGACAAATTTCTAACGATTTAGTACAAGTTTATAGCGCTGATTTAACCAAATTGCGGGCGCGTAATAAAATTCGCTAAATAGGGTCCTGCCCAGTTTAGCTGAATTTTTTTTTATATGAATTATAAAATTGAAAATTTAAAAAAAATAACTGTAACAAAGCCACTTAAATTAGACTGTGGCCAGACTATAAAAGATTTTCCTGTTGCTTATGAAACTTTTGGAAAACTCAATGAAAATAAAAATAATGCAATTTTAGTTTTTCACGCCCTTACTGGTGATCAATTTGTTACCGGTACTAATCCTGTTACTAATAAAGATGGTTGGTGGAATGCAGCTGTAGGTCCTGGAAAAGCTGTTGATACAGACAAGTATTTTATTATTTGTGCAAATGTTTTAGGTGGTTGTATGGGTTCATTCGGGCCTAAAAATATAAATACAAAAGATAATGAGCCATATGGTTTAAAATTCCCAGTAGTTACAATAAGAGACATGATTAAAGCACAAGAATCTTTACTAGAAATATTTAAAATAAAGAAACTTTTAAGTGTCTTAGGCGGCTCTATGGGAGGAATGCAGCTTTTACAGTTTTGTTCCTTATATCCTGATAAAACTTTTTCAGCAGTACCTATTGCATCGACCGCAAGCCACAATGCTCAACAAATTGCTTTGAATGAATTAGCTAGACAGGCAATAATGTCCGATCCAATATGGAATAAAGGCAACTACTACAAGGATCAAAAAGTTCCTAAAAATGGCTTAGCTGTTGCAAGAATGGCTGCTCACATAACTTATATGTCAGATAAAGGCTTACAAGAAAAATTTGGGAGAAAACTACAAGAGAAAAAAGATTATGAGTTTACTTTTGACGCAGACTTTCAGGTAGAAAGTTATTTAAGACATCAAGGCAATGTATTTGTCGATAGATTTGACGCAAATTCATATCTGTATATATCAAGAGCTATGGACTATTTTGACCTGTCAAAACAATTCAAAAATGGCTTGGTAGGTGCATTTCAAAATCATAAAACTAGATTTTTGATCATATCCTTTTCTTCAGATTGGCTATACCCTACGAAAAATAGTAAAGATATTGTAATTGCTTTAAACGCGTCTGGGGCCAACGTTGCTTTTGCAGAAATAAAAACAGATAAAGGTCACGATTCTTTCCTGGTTAACGAGCCAGAATTTTTAGAAACTCTTAAAGGGTTTTTAGATTCTAATTTTGAAGTATTTAAAAATGAAAAATGAATTTAAAATAATCACAAATTTGCTTCCCATCCAATCTAGAGTATTAGATGTTGGTTGTGGTGATGGCACTTTAATTGAAGCTCTTACCAAGCAAAAGAATATTGAAACAAGAGGTATAGAACTTGAAGAAAATAAAGTTAAACAATGTATTTCTAAAGGTTTATCTGTAATACAAGGAAATGCTGAAACAGAACTTGGTCAGTTTCCTGATAAAGCTTTTGACTTTGTTGTTTTGAGCCAAACACTTCAAGCGTTTTATCAGCCAGAGAATGTCTTAAATGAATTGTTAAGAATAGGGAAAAAAGTAATAATTTCAATACCCAACTTTGGTTACTGGCAGGTTAGAACTAGCTTATTATTTTTTGGTAAAATGCCTATCACAAGATCACTTCCAGACACTTGGTACAACACACCTAACTTACACATGTGTTCTATAAAAGATTTTTATCAATTCTGTGATAAAAAAAAAATTAAAATAGATAGAATTATTGGTGTTAATGGTGAAAGTACATCTTCTGTAAACCGAATTAATTTAGAAATGAAAAATCTTCTATCAGAGGTTGGTATATTTTTAATTAGTTAAAATGTTAAATGTAGATATCATAAATTGTCTAAAAGATAATTATAGTTTTATAATTCACGACACAGAAACAGACACTGTTGCTGTGGTTGATCCTTCAGAATTTGAACCCGTTAATAATGTCATAGAAAAAAAATTTAAAAAGGTTGATTACATTCTTAATACTCATCATCATTTTGATCATACTGGTGGAAATTTGGACTTAAAAAAAAAATATAATTCAAGGGTCGTTGGTTCACAAAAGGATGAAAAAAGAATTCCTGGCATAGATATAAAATTGCTTAATAATGAAAATTTTAAATTAGGTAATGTAGAATTTAAAATTTTCCTTGTTCCTGGTCATACGAGTGGGCATATTTGTTTTTATTCTAAAAATAAAAAAATTATTTTTACTGGTGATACTTTGTTTTCTTTAGGTTGTGGCAGAGTGTTTGAAGGAACATATCAAGAGATGTTAGATTCGCTAAATCACATTAAAAAATTACCAAAAGATACTCAAATTTATTGTGGGCATGAATATACAAAAAAAAATCTAGATTTTTGTATAAAATATGAGAGTAGTAATATTGGCTTAAAAGATAAAAAAAATTGGGTATCATCTAAATTAAATCTAAAACATCCAACTATTCCTGTAACTGTTGAGGAAGAACTAAATACGAATATTTTTCTACGTTGTGATACTTCTGTAGTTAAAAAATCTCTTGGCATGGAAAACTCAACAGAATTAGAAGTGTTTAAAAAACTTCGTGATTTAAAGGATGTTTTTTAGCTTCTACCGCCTTGACTTGGAGTTCTTTCAAGTTATATTGCTTTAATTTTAAAGAAAGAAAACTTATGTCATTTGCAATATTCGAAACAGGTGGAAAACAATACAAGGCATCTGCTAGTAAAATTATTGAGATTGAAAAATTAGATGTTGAGATTGGTAAAACAATCCAGTTTAAAAATGTTCTATTATTAAATGACAGTAACACTACAGAAATTGGAAATCCTATCGTTACCGGCGCTATTGTTGAAGCCAAATTATTAGACAACGTCAAAGACAGGACTGTTTTAATTTTTCATAAAAGAAGAAGAAAACATTCGAGAAAAACGAATGGACACAGACAGAGACATTCAAAAATTCAAATTACAAAAATACTTTCAAAAGATGGAAAAATAATAGCCGAAGCAAAACCAATTGAAATGAAAGAAAAGAAAGCTACAGAAACTAAAAAAACAAAAAAACAAAAAAAAATAACTACAAAAAAGATTTAAAAAAATAGGAAACTAAATGGCAACAAAAAAAGCTGGTGGATCGTCACGTAATGGTCGAGATAGTGCGGGTAGAAGACTGGGTGTCAAAAAATATGGCGATCAAGTAGTTATACCAGGTAACATTATAGTAAGACAGAGAGGTACTCGTATTCACCCTGGTGAGAATGTTGGCATGGGCACAGACCACACTTTGTTTTCTTTAGTAAAAGGTAAAGTTAAATTTAAAAAATCAAAATTAAACAGAACTTTTGTTTCTGTTGTCCCCAATTAAGCATACAAATAACCTTAGTTATTTATTTTAAAATACCTACAATGAAATTTTTAGATCAAGCCAAAATCTATATTAAAGCTGGAAACGGTGGTTCTGGCTCTGCAAGCTTCAGACGAGAAAAATTTGTTGAGTATGGAGGTCCTGACGGAGGAGATGGTGGAAACGGTGGTTCCGTTATTTTTGAAGCAGAAACAAATCTAAACACTTTAATTGATTTTAGATATGCTCAACACTTTAGGGCGGAGAATGGTTTTATAGGAACTAAGAGAAAAAGGACTGGAGCAGGTGGAAAGGATTTAGTAATTAAAGTTCCAGTAGGCACGCAGCTATATGAAGAAGATAACAACACTTTAATTTATGATTTTACAAAAAATAAAGAAAAGTATTTAGTAGCTACTGGTGGTAATCATGGTTTAGGAAATGTTAGATTTAAAAGTTCAACTAATCGAGCTCCAACAAAAAAAACTAATGGTAAAGTTGGAGAAGAGTTTTGGGTGTGGTTACAATTAAAAGTTATTGCCGATGTAGGAATAATTGGTATGCCAAATGCAGGTAAGTCTAGTTTGCTGGCAGCTATAACACGTGCGAGACCTAAGATAGCAAATTATCCTTTTACTACTATCGATCCTAATCTTGGTGTTGCTTATTACGACAACAAAGAAGTAACATTAGCAGATATCCCTGGTTTGATAGAAGGAGCACATGAGGGCACTGGTTTAGGTGATAAGTTTCTTCGACATATTGAAAGATGTAAGATTTTGCTACACTTAATAGACCTGTCAGATGACAAGCTTGCTGAAAATTACCTAAAAGTGAGAAATGAGTTGTTAAAATATGATAAAATTTTAATACAAAAAAAAGAGATTATTGTATTTAACAAGTCTGATTTATTCGAAAAAAAGGAAATAGAAAAAAAATTAAAACTTTTTAAAACAAAAATTAAAAAAAAATATGAAATAATTTCAGTTGTAGCTGACAAAAATTTAATTAATTTAAGAAAAATATTATTAAAAAATGCAAATAAATAAAGCAAAAAAAATAGTTATAAAATTAGGCTCATCTACTATTGTTGACAGTAAGGGTGCATTTAAGAGAAAATGGCTCTTAAGTTTAATTCAAGATATTAAAAAATTAAGGAAGAACAACCAAGAAGTAGTTATTGTTTCTTCTGGTTCGATTGCACTTGGACAGAGTTATTTAAAAATAAAAAGTAAAAAAGTTAAAGTTGAAATGAGCCAAGCAGTTGCTTCTGTTGGACAAATCTATTTAATCAATGAATTTCAAAAACTCTTTAAGCAAAATAAAATTAAGATTGGTCAAATTTTAATAACTCCAGACGATACTGAACAAAGAAGGAGGGCACTGAACGCGAGAAGAACATTTGAAAATCTTTTTAAATTAAAGGCAATACCTATTGTTAATGAGAATGACACTACAGCAACATCTGAAATTAAATATGGAGACAATGATAGATTAGCCGCCAGAGTGGCCCAAATAGTGGGTGCAGATTTACTTATAATCTTATCTGATGTTGATGGACTGTATGAAAAAATATCAAATAAAAAAAATTTGATTAAAGAAGTGAATGTTGTGAATGAAAAAGTTTTTTCTCTAGTTGAAAAAACGATTAATAATTATGGTTCAGGTGGTATGTTTACAAAGTTAGAAGCGGCAAAAATTTGTATGAACGCTGGATGCAATATGCTAATTGCTAACGGAAAAAGCTTTAACCCAATACAGAAAATTATAAGTAAAAAACTATACACTTGGTTTAAACCAAAAATTTCTAATCTGGATGCTAGAAAAAAATGGATAATAAGTTCTCTGTCTTCATCTGCTAAAATTTATATTGATCAAGGTGCATCTAAAGCTTTAAAGTCTGGAAAAAGTTTGTTACCAGCTGGTATAATTAAGATCGAAGGCAATTTTAAAAAAGGAGATAACATAGTTATTGTAGATAACAGCAATGCAGATATTGCGAGAGCACTATCTTCTTTTTCATCTGAAGAAATTAATAAAATTAAAGGTTTGCAGAGCAATCAGATAGAAAATATTCTTGGTTACGCAAGTAAATCAGAAATAGTGCACAAGGACGATATTGTAATTTTATGAAAATAATAAAAAAAATTGGCGCAAATGCTAAAAAAGCTTTCACTATACTTAATAATTTAGATGGAGGAAAAATTAACAAAGTCCTCCTAAGCTATAATCAACTTTTATTAAAAAATAAAAAACAAATTCTTCAAGAAAATGAAAAAGATATTAAGAGTTTAAAAAGAAAACATCTTGTAGATAGGTTGGTGTTAGATGATAAAAAGATAGAGGGCATAAGAAGCTCTATTAATGATATTTTAAAATTTAAAAATCCTTTAAATAAAGTCTTAGAAGAATGGAAAAGACCAAATGGTTTAAAAATAAAAAAAATCACAACACCGATAGGCATAATAGGGATAATTTATGAGAGTAGACCTAACGTAACCTCCGATGTCTCCGCTCTATGTTTAAAATCTGGAAATTGCGCAATATTGAGGGGGGGCTCTGAAGCTTATAACTCAAATAAAATACTGGCTAATCTTTTTAGAGAATCTTTAAAAAAAAATAATATTGATAAAAACTGTATTCAATTTATTGAAGACAAGAATAGAAATGTTGTAAATTATCTTTTATCTAATATGTCAAAGTATATAGATGTAATCGTGCCGAGAGGAGGAAAAGAACTTGTAAAAAAAGTTCAACGACTTTCACGAATAAATGTAATTGGACATTTAGAAGGTCTTTGCCATATTTATGTAGATAATGATGCAGACACGGCTATGGCCACAAGACTAGTAGCCAACTCTAAAATGCGAAGAACAAGTATATGTGGTGCGGTTGAAACACTGTTAATAGATTCTAAAGCAATAAAAAAACATGCTGTTCCAATTATAAATAAACTAGTTTCATTAGGCTGTGAAGTTGTTGTAGATAAAAAAATTAATCAAATAATGAAAAACAAATTTAGATTAGCAAAAGAAATTGATTGGAGCACTGAGTATTTAGATGCAAAAATTTCTGTTAAATCAGTCAAGGGCGTGCAGGAAGCTAAAAGTCATATATTAAAATATGGTACGATGCATACTGATGGTATTATAACTAATAATTCTCAAACAGCAGAAATATTCTTAAATGGTGTCAACAGTGCAATTGCTATGCACAATGTTTCAACTCAATTTGCGGATGGTGGTGAGTTTGGATTTGGTGGAGAGATAGGAATTTCAACAAATAAGTTACCGCCGAGAGGACCGGTTGGAGTTAACCAATTAACATCATACAAATATGTAGTGACTGGAAAGGGAATTACTAGGTCTTGATCAAAAATGATTAGATCTAAAAAAAAGAGGATTGGGATTTTTGGTGGAAGCTTTGATCCACCACACCACGGGCACTTAAAAATATCAAAATTAGCAATAAAAAAATTATCACTAGATCGAGTCTATTGGTGTGTAACAAAAAAAAATCCGTTTAAGAAAAAAGCCTTTTTTTCTCTGTCTGAAAGGATTAAAAAAAGTAAAATTATAACAAGTAAAACAAAAAAAATTAAAATTAAATTTTTTGAAGATAAAATAAAATCAATTAATACTGTAGATTTAATGGTGTATTTAGAAAAAAAAAATAAAAAAAATATGTTTTTTTTAATTATTGGTTCAGATAATCTAATTAAATTTCACAAATGGAAAAATTGGAAACTTTTACTAAAATTGACTGAAATTGTCGTATTTTCACGTAAGGACTACGATAAAAAAGCTAAAAAATCTGTTATAATGAGGTTGGTGAAAAAAATAATATTCATTAATAATAAACCTATAAATATTTCTTCTACTCAAGTTAGAAAAAAACTATTATAAAATTCAATGGAGATATCAAAAATTAAAAATAGAATTGAAAAAATTTTAGATAATAATAAAGCTAAAAATATTGTTTCAATTGATCTTAAAAAAAAATCTTATATAGCAGACTATATGGTTATAGCCTCGGGAACGTCTTCAAGACATTTACAATCTTTATCTGAAAATTTAGTCACAGAACTTAAAAAAATTGGTTTGAATAATTGTAGAATTGAAGGAAAGGATAGTAAAGACTGGAAGCTTGTAGATGCAATAGATATAATAATTCATATTTTTCATCCTGAAAAAAGAGAGTTTTATGATCTTGAAAAAATGTGGTCAGAACCTACTCCAAAAGAAAAAATATCTATATGAAAAAAATAAATATAGTAATTATAATAATAATTTTTAATATTTTAATTAGTGTGAATTATCTTCATTCAAGAAATTCAAGTGAACTATATAAAAAAATAGATTTATTTAGTGAGGTACTAGAAACTATTAAAAAAGAATATGTAGATGAAATTGATCAAGCAGAAATTATGGATTCTGCTATTAACGGAGTCCTACAATCTTTAGACCCCTATTCCGCTTACATGAGTCCAAAATCATTTGAAGGCATGCAAACTGACACAAAGGGTGAATTTGGGGGTCTTGGTATTGAAATCGGCATGGAATCAGGGGTTGTCAAAGTTATTTCGCCAATTGCTGATACGCCCGCAGCAAATGCAGGAATTAAATCAGGTGACTATATTGTAAAAATTAACGATGTACAGGTCCAAGGCAAATCATTAACTGAAGCTGTTGAACTTATGCGTGGTCCTATTGGTTCTGAAATTAATTTAACTGTTAGAAGGGTAAATGTAAAAAAAGCTTTAAATTTCAAAATAAAAAGAGCTGTCATAGAAGTAAAATCGGTTGAAGCTAAAATTATTGGAGAGAGAAAAAAAATTGGTTATCTAAGATTAAAATCATTCAATGAAAATAGTGATAAACAATTGTTCAAAAGCATAAAAGGATTTGAGAGAAATAATAAGTTAAATGGATATATTCTTGATTTAAGAAATAATCCAGGTGGTCTGCTAAACCAAGCTATTAGTATAACAGACTTTTTTTTGGATGACGGAGAGATAGTATCTACTAAAGGAAGAAAAATAAGTGAGACTAGAAGATTTTTTTCCAAAAAAGGAGATGGTATTAATGGGAAGCCATTAATTGTAATTATAAATAATGGTTCTGCCTCTGCTTCAGAGATTGTGTCTGGTGCGCTTAAAGATCATAAGCGAGCAATCATCTTAGGAGAATCTACTTATGGAAAAGGTTCAGTTCAGTCTATCATACCTCTAAAAAATGGAGGTGGCATAAGATTAACGATATCAAAATATTACTTACCTTCAGGCAAATCTATTTCAAAAGTTGGTGTTCTTCCAGATATTTTTGTAGAAGAAACTGGAGATAATTTTAAAATTAATAGTAAAACAGATAATCAATTAAAATATGCTGTTGATCTACTTAAATCATAAAAATGAATCATAAAGACCTCCCGCTAAGAACTGGCGTTGGTGTGGCAATTCTCAATTCAAAAAATAAAGTTTTTGTAGGTAAAAGAAAAGACAATCCTTTTGATAAATGGCAGATGCCGCAGGGAGGTGTTGACTTGGATGAACCTTTATTGGTGGCAATGAAAAGAGAGTTAGAAGAAGAAACTAGTATTAAAAATATTAAAGTCTTAAAAGAATTTAATCAATGGCTTGAGTACGAACTGCCAGAAAATTTAATTGGAAAGATATGGAAAGGTAAATATAGAGGTCAAAAACAAAAATGGTTTATAGTTAAATTTACAGGTGAAGAAAGTGAAATTGACATCAATACAAAAAATCCAGAATTTATAGAATGGAAATGGATAGATATGAGTTTACTACCTGATCTAATTGTCGATTTCAAAAAAAATATTTACAAAAATGTACTAGAAGAATTAAAAAAAATTACTAATTAATTTCCTGAAGAGAATCAATTTTATAATTTAGGATATGTTTTTTTTTATCATTAATTTCAGAGTTCTTTAAAAGAGCTCTAGAATCTTCTATTATTTTTAATATATTTTCTTTTGTAAGTTTGTCTATTTGAATTGCGGTCTCAGACAAAATTAGCAAATTATTGTTAAAAAATTCCACCGTTCCATCTTCAACATAAAACTTTTCATTTTTTCCATTAATTTTTACTTCTATAAAACCAGGTCTTAAAAAGGTTATTAACGAAATATGATTTTTTAAAATTGTCATTATTCCTTCGTACGCAGGAATAATTACTTCTTCAACCGCAGAATTTAATAATATTTGGTTTGGACTAATTATTTCTAAGTTAAATTTTTCAGACATTGCTACTTGTTGTCTTGAGCCATTTTCTCTGCTTTTTCAATAGCTTCTTCAATTCCACCTACCATATAAAATGCTGATTCTGGAAGATGATCATAATCCCCGTTACAGATGGCGGCAAAACCTTTTATTGTCGATTCCAAATCAACTAGTTTTCCTGGTGAACCAGTGAACACTTCTGCCACAAAAAATGGTTGGGATAAGAATCTCATAATTCTTCTCGCTCTTGCGACTGTAAGCTTATCTTCTTCAGATAGTTCGTCCATACCTAAAATTGCTATAATATCTTGTAGTGATTTATAAGCCTGTAATATTTTTTGTACTTCTCTCGCAACTCTATAATGCTCCTCGCCCACAATTCTTGGGTCTAATATTCTTGATGTTGAGTCTAGAGGGTCAACTGCAGGATAAATACCTAGCTCGGCAATTTGCCTTGAAAGTACAGTTGTGGCATCTAAATGAGCAAATGATGTTGCGGGCGCAGGATCAGTTAAATCATCTGCGGGAACATAAATAGCTTGCACTGATGTTATTGAACCTTTGCCCGTTGATGTAATTCTTTCTTGTAAATTACCCATGTCTGTAGCCAGAGTTGGCTGGTATCCTACGGCCGAAGGTATCCTTCCTAATAAAGCTGAAACTTCAGAACCAGCTTGAGTGAACCTGAAGATATTATCTATAAAAAACAATACGTCTTGCCCTTCTTGATCTCTAAAATATTCTGCAACAGTTAATCCTGTTAAAGCTACTCTTGCACGAGCTCCTGGTGGCTCGTTCATTTGTCCATATACCAAGGCTGCTTTGGAACCTGGTCCGTCTGGTTTTATTACTCCTGATTCTATCATTTCGTGATAAAGATCATTTCCTTCTCTTGTTCTCTCTCCTACACCAGCAAAAACTGAGAATCCACCATGAGCCTTTGCAATGTTGTTTATTAATTCCATAATAGTGACTGTTTTTCCAACACCTGCTCCACCAAATAATCCTACTTTTCCACCTTTAGCGTATGGAGCTAATAAATCTATTACTTTAATTCCTGTGACTAGCATTTCCGTCTCTGTAGACTGGTCTGTAAATTTAGGCGCTTGTCTATGAATAGGCCATTTTTCTTTTGTCTTAACTTCACCTTTTTCATCAATTGGTTCGCCAATAACATTTATTATTCTACCTAATGTTTCTGGTCCAACTGGAACACTTATTGGAGATCCAGTATTTATGACAATATCTCCTCTTTTTAATCCTTCAGTAGAATCCATCGCTATTGTTCTAACGCTACCTTCGCCTAGGTGTTGAGCGACTTCGAGTATTAATTTGTTTCCTTGATTGTCAACTTGAAGTGCTGTGTAAATTTCCGGTAAATCTTCTTCAAAACTTACATCTATTACAGCTCCAATAATTTGTGTAATTTTTCCCGGTTTATTCATAATTATAGACTTTCTGCTCCTGATATTATTTCAATTAATTCTTTAGTGATCGCTGCTTGTCTGCTTCTGTTGTAAACTACCGTTAGGCTTTTAACTAAATCACCAGCATTTCTTGTTGCGTTATCCATTGCTGTCATTCTAGAGCCTTGTTCACTAGCTGAATTCTCTAGAAATGCTTTAAATATTTGTGTTGAAATATTTTTTGGCAACAGATCCTCTAAAATTTCATCTTCATCTGGCTCAAATTCATAAAAATTTTCACCGTTAGTTTTAGAGCTTTTAGTTTGATCAGTGGGAATAATTTGTTGAGCTTGAGGTACCTGTGTAATGACGTTTTTAAAATTATTATAAAATAAAATACATTTATCAAATTCATTTTTTTCAAATGAATTTAAAATTAATTTTCCAACTTCACCCGCTTCACTAAATGATATTTTTTTTTTATCTTTAAAGCTTAGTTTTTTAATTATATATTTTCCATACACTCTTTTTAATTGGTCATGACCTTTTGAGCCTATGGTAATTATCTTTAAAGTTTTTCCTTCCTCTAAAACTTTTAAAAAATAATTTTTAGCCAGCCTACAAATGTTAGAATTAAACCCACCACACAAACCTCTATCCGATGTCATTACTACACATAAGTGTGTTTGTTCTTTGCCCGTTCCAACTAATAACTTTGGTGCGTTGGATAAATCGTTGATTGATTCTGTCAAATTTAAAATAATATTTTGCATTTTCTCACTATAAGGTCTTCCTTTTTCAGCACTTTCTTGTGCTTTTCTCAATTTTGCTGCAGCGACCATTTTCATAGCTTTAGTAATTTTTTGTGTAGACTTTACACTTACAATTCTTTTTCTTAAGTCATCTAAGCTAGCCATTATTTTTTATTTTTTTTATACTCTTGTATTATTTTTATTAATAAATCTTCAGTTTCTTGTTCTAATTTTCCTGTAGTTTGAATTGCATTTATAATTTCACTTTTTTCATTCTTAATTTTTTCTAGTATATCTTTTTCAAAATTTTTTATTTGATCAAGCTCTACATCGTCTAAGTATCCTCTTACACCTGTAAAAACCGTAATGACCTGTTCTGCTACTGTTAGTGGTGAGTATTGTTTTTGTTTTAAAAGCTCTGTTAATTTAGAACCTCTATTTAAAAGTTTTTGAGTAGTTACATCTAAATCTGAACCAAATTGTGCAAAAGCTGCCATCTCTCTATATTGGGCAAGTTCTAACTTGATCGAGCCAGCAACTTTTTTCATAGCTTTAGTTTGAGCTGCTGATCCTACTCTTGAAACGGAAAGTCCAACGTTAACAGCGGGTCTAATACCTTGGTTAAACAACTGGGTTTCAAGGAATATCTGCCCGTCTGTGATAGAGATTACATTTGTCGGAATATAAGCTGAGACATCTCCAGCTTGAGTTTCAATTATAGGTAAGGCTGTTAAAGACCCTCCACCGTTTGCATCACTTAATTTTGCAGCTCTTTCTAAAAGCCTACTGTGTAAATAAAATACATCTCCTGGGTAAGCTTCTCTTCCTGGAGGTCTTCTTAATAACAAAGACATCTGTCTATAAGCTACGGCTTGTTTTGATAGGTCATCATAGACAATTAATGCATGCATTCCATTGTCTCTAAAGTATTCTCCAATAGTGCAGCCTGTATAAGGAGCTAAAAATTGAAGTGGTGCCGCATCAGAAGCTGTGGCCGCAACAACAGTTGTGTATTTCATAGCGCCAGCTTCTTCTAGAGTTTTAACGATTTGAGCAACAGTTGAACGCTTTTGACCAATAGCTACATAGATGCAATATAGTTTTTTCTTTTCATCATCAGATTCATTAATTACTTTTTGATTTATAATAGCGTCGATAGCTACTGCTGTTTTTCCTGTTTGACGGTCACCAATAATTAATTCTCTTTGTCCTCTTCCTACTGGGATTAAGGTATCAATTGCTTTTAATCCTGTTTGCATTGGCTCGCTAACAGATTGTCTTGGAATTATTCCAGGTGCTTTAACCTCAACTCTTTTTCTCTCTATTTTTTCACTTAAATTTCCTTTACCATCAATAGGATTTCCTAGTCCGTCCAAAACTCTACCCAGGAGTTCTTTTCCAACAGGTGAATCTACTATCGATCCAGTTCTTTTTACTGTGCTTCCTTCTTTTATTTTTCTATCATCTCCAAAAACAACAACACCAACATTGTCACTTTCTAAATTAAGTGCCATACCTTTGGAGCCATCTTCAAACTCAACCATCTCTCCAGCTTGCACGTTATCAAGACCAAAAACTCTCGCTATTCCGTCACCAACAGATAAAACTTTTCCTACTTCAGATACTTCAGCTTTCTCTCCAAAATTTTTTATTTGTTCTTTTAAAATTTTAGTAATTTCTGAAGGATTAATTTGCATATTATACTTCTAGCATCATTTGTTCATATTTTTTTAATCTATTTTTAATTGAAGTATCGATCATAAGACTGCCTATTTGTATCTTTAGACCTCCGATTAAATTTTCATCTACTTTGTAGTCAAGTACTATTGGTGTGCCTGTTGCTTGGGTAAGATTTTGATTTAAATTTTTTAATTCTTCACTGGTTAATTTTTTTGAAGAAATTAAGGATGCTAGCACTTCACCTTTTTTTTTTGAAACTAAAGACATAAAATTTTTAAAAATTTTATTTACAAAAAAAATTCTTCTCTTTTTTACAAGAACTTTTAGAAAATTTATAATTAATTTTGATAAATTCATTTGAGATGATATTTTTTCTAGTATTTCTAATTGACTTGACTGCGATTGTGTCGGGTTTTTTATAAAAGTTTTTAAATCTTCGCTGCTACTATAAATTATAAAAAAATCATTAACATTTTTTTCCACTAATTCTAGATCAGAGTTCTCAACAGCAAGCTCATACAATGCTAGGGCATATCTATTTGCAGTTTCTGATGAAAAAGACTTATTAGAACTCAATTTAATACCTTTAGGTTAAAAATCTTTTTAGATGTTGTTCTACTAGCATATGGATAGGTATCGTTCAAGGTGCTTAGATTGCTTTAAGCGAAATTAATAGGATCAACATCAACCGTGAGTTTTATTTTTTTAGAAATAGTTAAATTTTCAAGAATTTTTCCTACTTTTTTTTGAATTAAATTGCTATTTTTTGACCTTAATAGAAGCCTAGTTCTAAATTTATTTCTAACTCTAAATATAGGTGAATCTACTGGACCTAAGACTTCAAGCTCAACGAGAGTGCTTAATTTTTTTTTTATTTCTTGTGCCCCTCTAAAACTGTCTTGACTAGAGCTAGCTGAAATAATTAAAGCAATAAGTCTTCTGAAGGGGGGCAAGTTTTTATTTTTTCTCACTACTAATTCATTATTTAAGAATTTTTCAGGATTATTTTCTAATAAGTCTTTTAATGTTTCATTTAACGGGTCTATGGTTTGATAGATGATTGTAGATTTTTTTGAAAATCTTCCTGCTCTCCCGCTTAATTGGTTGTAAAGTTGAATATTTTTTTCTGTAGTTCTCAGATCGTAACCCATTCCAGAAAAATCTGCGTCCACTACAACGATGCAATTTAATTTAGGAAAATTAAACCCTTTTGAAATTAATTGTGTTCCTACCAATATATCAATTTCATTTTGTTCAATTTTTTTAAGAATAGATTCTGTCTGTCCCTTTTTTGATAAAAAATCACTTGAGAAAATTCTAATTTTTTTTTTGGGAAAAATAACTTTTAACTCTTCATATATTTTTTCGACACCTGGACCGTACATTCGGAAATCGCAAAGTTCTTTATTTGTCTTACAGTTGTTTTCTTTTTTTATTTTATGCCCACAATGGTGACAAATAAGTTTGTTAATAGACTTATGGTAAGTTAAATAAATAGAACAGCTAGGGCACAAATGTTTAAAACCACACTTCTTGCAAATTAAAAAAGGTGCATAACCTCTTCGATTTAAGAAAAATAAAACCTGCTCTTTTTTTTTTAAATATTTTTTAGCTATGTCGATGGTTTCATCCGCTATAAAATGATCTTTTTTAAGTTCAGCTTTATGTAGATTTACTATTTGGGCGTCTGGTAAAGGAGATTGACTATAGCGATTAATTAATCTTGTGTGGTTATATTTTTTATTTTTTATATTGTTAAAGGTTTCTAGTGATGGCACAGCCGAAACTAAATGTATGGGAATATTCTCAAATGATGCCCTGGAAATTGCCATATCACGAGCATGATAAATAATACCTTCATCTTGTTTGTATGATGGATCGTGTTCTTCATCTAAGACTATTAGTCCTAGATTTTTAAACGGGAGCATCAATGAAGAACGAGCTCCAATTACTAATTTTAAATCTCTACCGATAACACCTTGCCAAATTTTTCTTTTACTTTTTATCCCTATTTTGGAATGCCAAATTGATGGCGTAAACCCAAAAAACTCTTCAAACCTGTCTTTGAATTGATTTGTTAAAAATATTTCGGGTAACAATATTAAGGCTTGTTGACCTTTATCTAAAATTTCTTTTACTCTCTCAAAGTAAACGATTGTCTTTCCTGAGCCTGTAACGCCTTGTAACAAAGATACATTGAAAGAATTCCCGAATTTTTTTAAATCATCAAGGCTTTTTATCTGATCTTTGTTTAAGGTAAAATTAATTTTTTTTTTTTCTACTTCTTCTTTTTTATATTCTTCAATCTTAGATATATTTTTTTTATCCCCTAAGCACATCTTTAAAACCATACCTTTTGAGACTAAATTGTAAGATGAAAACCAATTAATATAGTTTATTAGATTTTTGCTGATTTTAAAATTTACTAATCTTTCTTCAACAATTCTTAGTTTAAATTTTTTTACTGATGGTTGAACTTTATCCCAAATAACACCTATTTCTTTTGATTTCCCAAAGGGGACAGTAACTATGTCACCTGGTTTTAGGTTTTCTATATCACCGGAGTCGTAGGTAAATGGAAAATTAAATATTTTAGGAACTAGAACGGGAACTTTCATTTTTGAGAATCTAATTAATATTATATCAATTAAAAATGAATTGCTCTTTTATCGACAGCCAGAGCTGCTTCTTTTACCGCTTCTGTATGTGTCGGGTGCGCATGGCAAGTTCGAGCGATATCTTCAGCGCTTGCTCCAAATTCCATAGCCATGGCCATTTCAGCTATCATATCACCTGTATGTGGTCCTATCATGTGTACACCTAAAACTCTGTCCGTTTTGCTATCAGCTAATATTTTTACAAAACCGTCTGTTTCATTGTTAACCTTAGCTCTTGAATTTGCAAGAAAAGGAAATTTACCAACTTTATAATTTATATTTTCTTTCTTAAGTTGTTCTTCTGTTTTGCCCACAACCGCCACTTCTGGTGATGTGTAAACGACGCCAGGTATAATATCGTAATTAACATGCCCTGCTTGACCAGCGATAATCTCTGCCACAGCAATGCCTTCTTCTTCAGCTTTGTGAGCTAGCATTGGGCCTTTGATTACATCTCCGATAGCATAGATGTTGCTAATAGATGTTTGTAACTTTTTATTTACCTCAACTTTACCGTCCTTGTCTTTCTTAATTCCTATTTTTGTTAAATTCAATCCGTCTGTATAAGGCTTTCTTCCAACAGAAACTAAAACTTTATCTGCCACAATAGATTCTTGTTTTGACGTCTCGTTGTTTGTAAAAAGAACTTCAACTTGATTATTTTTGTTTTTGACTGAAGTAACTTTAGAATTTAATTTAAATTTAAATCCTTGTTTTGTTAAAATTTTCATAAACTCTGATGAAATTTCTTTGTCCATTCCAGGCGTAATGTGATCTAAATATTCTAAAACTGTTACGTTTGACCCAAGTCGTGACCACACGGAGCCCATTTCTAATCCAATATATCCACCTCCAATTACTATAAAATTTTTTGGCACTTCTTTTAAAGCAAGTGCACCTGTTGAGGATATAATATTTTCTTCATCAATTTCAATACCAGGCAGTGAAGAGGCGGCAGATCCTGTTGCAATAACAATATTTTTTGATTTATATGATGTTTTATTTTCGCCTTCGTAGACAACAACATCATTTTTAGAGAATAAAACACCTTTACCTTTGATGTATGTGACTTTATTTTTTTTAAATAAAAATTCAATTCCTTTGGTTAGAACTTGTACTGACTTATTCTTATTTGCCATCATTTTATCTAGATTGAGTTTTAACCCTGAAAATTCTATTCCTTGAGCGTCAAAATCTTTTTGGGCTTTACGGTAAGACTCAGATAAATTTAAAAGACTCTTTGATGGGATACAACCTACATTAAGGCAGGTTCCTCCAAGCGTTCCTCTTGATTCTATGCATGCAGTTTTTAAGCCTAATTGAGCTGCTCTAATCGCACATACATATCCACCAGGTCCACCACCAATAATAATTACATCAAAATTATTTTCCATAATTATAAGTTTAAAAATAGTCTTCTAGGATCTTCGAGACACTCTTTAACTATTTTTAAGAAAGAAACAGCTTCTTTGCCATCCACAATTCTGTGATCATAGGATAGGGCTAGATACATAATAGGTCTAATAGATACACTCTTATTAATCGCAACTGGTCTTTCTATAATATTGTGCATGCCTAATACTGCAGACTGAGGTGGGTTTAAAATAGGTGTTGAAAGCATTGAGCCGTAGATACCACCATTGGTAATTGTAAAGGTTCCTCCTTGTAAATCATCAATAATGATCTTGCCGTCTCTTGCTTTTTGCCCCAGTGAAGTTATGTTTTTTTCTATATCTGCAAAAGACATCTCGTCTGTGTTTCTCAAAACAGGAACTACTAAACCTCGGTCTGTACCAACAGCTATGCTGATGTTGTAATAATTTTTATAAACAATCTCATCTCCTTGAATTTCTGCATTTATAATTGGATAATTTTTAAGACCAACAACACATGCTTTTACAAAAAAAGACATAAATCCTAATTTAACAGAATATTTTTTTTGAAATTCTTCTTTATGTTCATTTCTCATTGAGATAACTGAACTCATATCTATTTCATTGAATGTAGTTAGCATAGCCGCATTTTCTTGGGCTTCTTTAAGTCTTTTGGCTATAGTCATTCTTAATCTTGTCATTTTAATTCGCTCTTCAGGGCCATGAGTAGTTTTTCGTTCTGATGGTTCTGGTGTTGTACCCATTAAGCTTAAAAGATCTTCTTTTAAAATAACCCCATTTTTACCTGAACCTTTAACATCGCTAAGATTTATATTAGACTCAGTTGCTAGTTTTCTTGCAGCTGGTGATACATAATTTGAATCTGAATTTTTCGTGATTTTTGACTCATTATGAATTTCTGTTAGTACAAATGGTTCCTCTTCTTTTTCTAATTTTTTTTCCTCCGTAACTTGTGCTGAATCCTTTACAACTTCCAGTTTTTTTGATGGGGGTGAGTATTTTTTTTCTTCAGAACTTACAATCGCTGGAGAACTTTTTGATTGAGTAATAGTTCCTAGTAAAGCTCCAACATTTACGGTTTGACCTTCTTTCACAGAAATTTTTTCTAGAATTCCATTAGAAGGTGAGGGTACTTCGACGTTAACTTTATCTGTTTCTAATTCTACAATCGGTTCGTCGGCGTTAACTTTTTCACCTTCATTTTTCAACCACTTAGCTACAGTAGCTTCTGTTACAGATTCTCCAAGCACAGGGACTAGTATACGTTCAGACATTAGTTAATTTTTCCAACCACCTTTTCTAATATTTCTTTTTGTTGTGCAAGATGTT
>MDTF01004899.1_pt1 | contig 28119 bp, 32 predicted proteins | sample 811191 | NCBI WGS metagenome assembly MDTF01 (sample SAMN05326649, study PRJNA326480) | marine metagenome | isolation source: seawater | place: Southern Ocean | collected 2011 | reverse complement strand
TAATTGAAATAGCTATAGCTCTAGAAAAAGAAAAGAAAAGAAAAGAAGTTCATGTTAAAGCTCAATTATTAGCAGAAGAAAAAGTTTTAGATGCTCTAGTAGGAAATAAAGCAAGCATAGCCACTAAAGAAAGTTTTAGAAAAAGACTCAGAAGTGGAGATTTAGATAAAAACGAAATAGAGATAGAGGTAAATGAGAGCCCGTCTAATATGCAGGGTTTTGAAATTCCAGGTATGTCTGGTTCTAACATTGGAATGATTAATGTTTCTGAAATGCTTGGAAAATCAATGGGCCAAAAAGTGAAAAAAAAGAAAATAAATGTAAAAGAGTCTCACGATATCTTAATCGCACAAGAATCGGATAAACTAATTGAACAAGATAAAATTATAAATGAAGCTAAAAAAGCTACAGAGGATAATGGTATAGTTTTTTTAGATGAAATTGATAAAATTTGCGCACGTGGTGACCGGACTGGTGGTGATGTTTCTAGAGAAGGTGTTCAAAGAGATCTATTACCTTTAATCGAAGGCACAACAGTTAATACAAAACATGGACCTATCAAAACAGATCATATCTTATTCATTGCTTCGGGTGCTTTTCAGCTTGCAAAACCATCGGACTTATTACCTGAACTTCAAGGACGTTTACCTATAAGAGTAGAGTTAAATGCCTTAACAGAAGATGATTTTAAAAGAATTCTTAAAGAACCAGATAATAGTTTAATCAAGCAATATGTTGCTTTGCTTAAAACAGAAAATGTTCATTTAGAGTTTACCGATGATGGAATTGATGTTTTGGCAAAAGTTTCTGCAGAAGTTAATGCATCAGTTGAAAATATTGGAGCAAGAAGACTGCATACATTGTTAGAAAAGGTTTTGGACGAAATCAGTTTTACCGCTTCTGATCGAGCAGGAGAAAAAATTGTAATAGATAGAAAATATATTGAAAAAAATCTTGGTGATCTAGCAAAAGATACTGATCTTAGTAAATTTATTTTATAATTTTTTTAATTTAATTATGATCGCACCTTCACCGCCATCACTGACTTTTGCTTGTTCAATAATGAAAATTTTATCAAACAAATCTTTCTGTGTATTAATATATTCTGGAACTGCAAATTTTAACTTGCTTAAATCTTTAGAAACATACGTATTTTGATCCGTATTTGAATGTAAACCTTTTCCTGTTATCAATAGAATTTCACTAAAACCCTTTTCCTGACAATTCAATATTAATTCTTTAACTTTTTTATTTGCTTCTAGTAGGGTAAAACCATGTAAGTCGAAGCGATATCTTTTTGGTTTTTCTAGAAATTTTTTTCCTTCTAAATCTTTGTCAAATAAATCTTTTGGGTTTTTGACATATTCTTCCCAAATCTCCTGATCTTTATTAGTAATATTTTCTTTTTTCTTCACTTACTAATAATTTCATTCAAGAACCAGTTTGGATTTTTACTAGAGATTCCTTTGGAAAACTTCCAGTGATCAGTGACTGTTTTAATACTATCTGGATTACCCTCAATCACTTTATTATTTTTATCTTTTTTTACTGAAATAATTTCACAGACAATCTTAACTGTTGCAAAAAAATGATCTTTTATTTTTTCAAATTTTTCGACGTGTGATTCTTTAAATCCGATAAATGTTAGTTCTGATTTTATTTTTTCAATATTCCTAAGGTCAATTGCTTGCTCAAAGTTATTATAAATCTCTTGTGAAAGAAGTGTTTTTAATTTTGTTTTCTCTCCTTTGGCAAAAGAGGTTAAGATGGTTTCGTAAGCAATTTCAGCGCCTTTTAAAAATTCTTTTTCTTCTTCGCCTTCTAGTATGTCTTTTACTATTGGTTTATTTTTTGGCTGAAGCTTGAATTCATCATATTTTTTTTCATCGAAAACACTTGCGCCTTTACCTTCATGTCCGGTTTTTCTACCTAAAATATTTCTTAATCGTAAAATGATAAACCCAGCTATCATTGCTAAAAGGATTATATCTATGAAACCAAAATTGTTACTCATTATTTGATAAATATACATTAATAATATAATTTTGTAAGGAGCAAATGAACTCACTTTTATTAATAATTATTGGTCTGCCTATTTTAGAAATCGCCGTTATGATAAATATTGGTCAAGAAATTGGTGTCCTTAACACTATTTTAATAATATTTATTACAGCCATAGTTGGAATTTATTACGCGAGAATTGAAGGTTTAAATACTATTAGATCTGGAATGGTTAATTTGTATAAAAATAAAATTCCAGTTTATGAAATGATTTCTGGTGCATCAATTGCATTGGCAGCCATATTGCTAATTTTACCTGGGTTTGTAACTGACACAATTGGGTTTTTACTTATTTTTCCACTTACAAGAAAAATAATAATTACTCTTTGGCTTAAAAAAAGAAATAATTTAAAAGAACCAAAAGATTTTATTGAAGCTGAAATTATTGAAGAAAAAAAAGATAAAGATGAATTATAAAATAATAGCTAAATATATTAAAGATCTAAGATTTGAAATACCTAACCCAAAGACTTTTTTTTTATTAGAAAAAAATATTTCTAACTATAAAATAAACATTGATATTACAAGTAGTCAATTTAAGGAAAAAATTATTGAAGTCGAAGTGACACTTAGTTTAAATCCGACAACTGATGAGTCTAACAAAATTAACGCTAAAATTTTATTTTCTACTATAGTTGAAATTGAAGGTGAATTAAATAACAAACAAGCTCTTGAAGAAATTATTTTAATTAAAATTCCAACTCAAGTTTTTCCAGAGATAAGATCATTATTTATTTTGCTCTTTGAGAAATCTGGATTCAAAAAAATTAAAATTGAAGAAAATATTGATTTTAAAAATCTATATCTAAAAAAAACTATTCAATAATAATTCTTTTTAAATTCTTTTTTAAGAAATTTATTGTGAAGTGCCAGTTCTTCTATAGTCGGTACGATAATTTTTTTGCAATAGTCCTTTTCATTAACTATTGATTTATTTAAATTTGTGTCCAATTTATCATTTGAAAAAATAAGCTTTGGTTCTTTTGCATCCAATAAATTGATATACACTTCACGCAAAAGTTCACAATCTAAGAGAGCATTGTGTTTTGCCCTCCTGGATAAATCTATACCAAATCTTCTACACAGAGCATCTAAAGAATTTGATGTTCCGGGAAACTTAATTCTTGCAACTTCTAGGCTGTCGATAATATTATTTTTTTTAATTTCTTTCTTTTTATTTAATTGTAATTGATAATTTAGAAATCCAAGATCAAAGTTAGCATTATGAATTATAATTTTTTTTTCATTAATAAATTCTAAAAATTCATCAGCAATTTTATCAAATGGCTCTTTGTTCTTTAAAAAAGATGTTGAGAAGCCGTGTATTTTGTAAGCCTCTTGTGGCACATCTCTTTGAGGATTAATAAGCTTGTGGAATATTTTTTTGGTAGGTGTTAAATCTTTTGTTTCAATGCAGGCAATCTCTACTATTCTATGGCCATTATTTACTGACAAACCAGTTGTTTCTGTATCTAGAAATATTTCATTCATAAATTTTCATAATTTTTTTAACATTTTTTTTTAAAATTGCTAATGAATAATTGTTATTTATTGTTAAATCGCAGGCCTTTTTTTTATTAACAGACGATATTTGTTTTTTATTTAATATTTCAAACATATTCTCGTCACCATTTCGTTTGAGATACCGTTTTAATCGCAACGCTTCCTTAGTATCAACAAATATTATTTTATCAAAATGTTTGTTCAATTTATTTTCTATAAGTAGGGGTATTTCTAAAATTTTAATTTTAGTTTTTATTTTTAAAAAATTATTCATCTTCTTCCTTACAATAGGGTGTACAATTGATTCTAGCGCTGAAAGATTATAATTATTTTTAATTATAATTGATTTTATTTGTTTCTTGATTTTTATTTTACTACTTAGTTTAAACTTTTTAATTATTAGATTAATAAATCTACTATTTTTGTATAAATCTAAAACAACCTTGTCTGCACTAAATAAAGGATATTTTTTTCCAGCAATAAGTTTAGCTACTGTTGACTTGCCAGAAGCTAAAGATCCAGTAATTCCTATAACTATCATTTTAATTTTATCGCAATAGTATGTCTTAATTCTTTGTCTAGTTCTGGGTTAGCTTTATTCCACAAAAAAAAAGATTTTTGTCCTTGATAAATAAACATTTCTAAACCGTTGTAAGTCTCGATATTTCTTTTTTTAAATTTTTTTATCATCATTGTTTCTTCTGGGTTGTATATAACATCGTAATAAACAAGGTTAGGTTTGATTTTTTTAAATTCTTGTTCAAAATTACTTTTATTATCTAGCCCAAGACTCGTAGCATTAATAATTATATCCATATTTTCTGCCTCTAACTCAATATTTTCCCACTTTATAATAGTAACTAATGGAAATTTTTTTTTAACATCCTCAGCTTTCTTGATTGTTCTATTGCTTACAGATATTTGTTTGATCCCTTTTTTTGCCAAAGCGTAAATCATAGAAAAAGTAACTCCTCCAGACCCTAGAACAAGAACTTTGTTTTGTGTTAAATTTGATTTTTTTAGTTTGTTTATAAAACCCTGCTCGAATCCGTAGACATCGGTATTATTTCCTACAATTTTTCCTTCGGAATTTAAATTTATTGTATTTACAGATTCTGTTTTTTCTGCATCATCTATTATTAGATCAAGAAAAGGAATTACAGCTTGCTTATAAGGAACTGTAACATTGATTCCTTGAAGTTCATTAGTTCTAATTTTATTAATTACTTTTTCGATACCGCTAAATTCTGTCTCTATCAAAGAATAATCGCCATAAACTTTGTATTTTTTTAACCAAAAATTATGTAGGGCCGGTGAAAGAGAATGTGATAAAGGCTTGCCAATTATACCAAATTTTTTTCTTATCATAATACTACTTTAATATAGTCGATTACTTGTTTAATAGGTAAGCCCATAATTGAGTCTCTGTCACCTTTAACGGTCTCGAAGAGTTCTAATCCACCTGCTTCTATTTGATAAACCCCATAGGCTAACAGAATTTTTGTTTTAATTTTTTTTAGATAACGTACTAGTTGTTCATCTGAAAGTTTTTTCATTTTTAACTCAGATTGATCAGTGAAATTCCAAACCATTGCTCCATTTTTTGAAATACACACAGAGGTGATTAAGTAGTGTCTGGAGCCATTAAGTTTTTTTAATATTTTTAAACCTTCTTGTCTTGTGTTGGGTTTGTTAATTAATTCATTATTTAAACTTATAACACTATCTGCTCCTAAAACTAGTTGGTCTGGGTATTTGCTACTAACTTTTACGGATTTTAGTTCTGCTAAATTTTTTGAAATTAACATAGGATTTGCGCCGACTGCTAACAGAGAATCTTTGACTTGATCTTCGTCAACATTCGAGGGAACAACAATACAACTTATGTTGTTTTTTTCTAGTATTTCTTTTCTAACTAAGCTTTTAGAAGCTAAAATTATTTTCATTTTTTTCTGTTTTTTCTGTTTTTTATATCAAAAATTCTAACAATTGAAGCTGCTGTTTCTTCAACAGATTTCCTAGTAACATCAACAACTGGCCATTTATATTTGCTAAATAAATTTTTTGAACTTTCAATTTCTTGTTCGATAAAATTTAAATTAGAATAATTTGTTACATTGCTTTCCTTCATAACTTCTAATCTATTGGCCCTAATAGCAGATAAACGTTCTGCTTCTACGCTTAACCCTACAACACAAAAACTGTTTGGTGTTTTTTTTAGAATTTCCGGAATGTCCTGGTTTCCTACTAAAGGAATATTTAAAGTTTTGTATCCTCTATTGGCCAGGTAAATCGAGGTTGGTGTTTTGCTGGTTCTACTTACTCCCAACAAGATGATATCTGCATCTTTAATATCTTCTTTTCGCATTCCATCATCGTGTATCATTGAAAATTGTATTGCCTCAATTCTTTTATAATATTTTTCATCTAGCACGTGCTGTGCACTCGGTGTATGTGTTGCTTTTTGGTTTAAGAGTTTTGAAAATTCTAATATTAGGCTACCCAAAATACTAAAACAAGGTATCTTTTTTCTCTCACATTTGTTTGAAATATATTTTGCTAATTTCTTTTCTACAATCGTGTATAAAATTATAAAGTTCTTTTTGTGTGTACTCTCTTCTATAATCTCATCTATTTGCTTCTCTGTTCTAACAAATACATGCTCTTGTTTTTCATAGTCAAAATTTGAAAATTGAGATTTCAAAGCAAGAAACAGCCTATCTAGTGTTTCACCTGTAGAGTCTGAAATTAAACTAACTTGGTATTTATGTCCCATATGTAATTGTGTTAACAATATTCTTATAACTTGTTGTTATACATCTAATGCTTTTAATTAATTATATACTCCACACAACTTAACAGGTTTTCAACATTTTGTTATCTGTTGGTTGTTTTAAATTTAACCAAACATTTTTCAAAAAAATTTCAAAATTCGTATGTTTTTATTACTTTTTTAAAATTTAGCTGTGCAATAATCTGTTAAAAAAAATGTATAATTAATTATATCAGTTACCAACATGACCTATATCAAATAATATACTTTTAAATATAATATTATATTAATGAGTAAATTAAAAAATTGTATATTGAAAAAAGACTCGTCTTACACTCCTATTTGGTTTATGAGACAAGCAGGTCGATATCTTCCTGAATTTCAAAAAATTAGATCAAAAAATAAAGATTTTATTAAACTTTGTTTAAATAGCAATTTAAGTTCTGAAATAACTCTACAACCTTTAAAACGTTTCGATCTAGATGCAGCTATTATTTTTTCAGATATTTTAATGGTCCCACAGTGCATAGGTCAAAAAGTTAAATTCGAGAAAGACAAAGGACCAATATTAGAAAATTTCAATCTGAATTTTTTCTTAGAAAACGACGAACATGCAATGGTAAAAAAATTAAATCCAGTTTATGAAGCTTTAAAAACGGTTAGAAAAAATTTAGATAAATCAAAATCTTTAATATCATTTGTTGGTGCTCCCTGGACTTTAGCCGTTTACATGTTAGGTCTAAAAAAAAACAAAAATGAAATAGATTTCAATAAATTAAAAGCTAATGAATCTGAGCTAAAAATTATTATCGAAAAACTTAATAAATATTTATGTACTCATTTAGATAATCAAATAAATGCAGGAGCTGACATTGTTCAAATTTTTGATTCCTGGGCAGGACTAATCCCAAATGATAAAATTAATGATTATTGCATAGAACCAAATAGAAAAATTGTTGAATTTTGTAAAGAAAAAAAAATTCCCGTAATCTGCTTTCCGAAAGGTTTAAAAAAAAATTATTTGCAATTTGCGGAAACAGTTAATCCGGATTGCCTAAGTCTAGACTATGAGATAGACCCAATGTGGGCAAAAGAAAATTTAAAAGATTTTTGTTTGCAGGGTGGCATGAATCCGCAAATATTATTTAAAAACGAAGATCAAATATTTAGCGAAGTTGATAAATATTTAAATATATTCAAAAATAGTCCATATATTTTCAATCTTGGGCATGGTCTCTTACCAGAAACTAATCCTGATGTTTTGAAAAAAGTTGTAGAAAGAGTTAGAAATTTTAAATGAAAAAAGCTATCATCTTATTTAATCTCGGTGGACCCGACAGTCTTGATGCAGTGGAACCCTTTCTTTTTAACCTATTTAACGATCCTGCGATTATCAATCTCCCATCAATTTTCAGATATCCTCTAGCTAAGTTTATTTCAAAAAAACGAACACCAATTGCTAAGGCTATTTATGCTGAAATGGGTGGTAAATCACCAATTTTGGAAGAAACTCAATCCCAGGCTAATTCTATAGAAGAAAATCTAAAAGCCGAAAAAGACGAATATAAATGTTTTATTGTTATGAGATGTTGGAATCCACGTGCATCAGAAACAATTAAAAAGGTAAAAAATTTTAATCCAGGTCAAATAATTTTACTCCCGCTTTACCCTCAATATTCGAACGCCACGTCTGGCTCTTCGATTAATGAGTGGCTAGAAATTTGCAAAAAAGAAAACATAACAACAGATACTAAAATTATTTGTTGTTACCCAACGGAAGAAAATTTTATTTCAGCCTATTCCAATCTAATCAAAGAAAAAATTAATTTAAATAAGTTAAGTGAAACAACGCTAATTTTTTCTGCACATGGCCTCCCAGAAAGTAAAATTAAATCTGGAGATCCTTATCAGTGGCAAGTAGAACAGTCTGTAAAAGAGTTAGTTAAAAAACTATCAATACAAAATTTGAATTACATTCTAAGCTATCAAAGCCGTGTTGGGCCACTTAAATGGATTGGTCCTTCTACCGAAAAGGTTATCAAAGACGAGGCAAAGAAAGCAAAAATAATAATTGTTGTACCTGTCGCTTTTGTTTCTGAACATTCAGAAACTCTAGTTGAACTCGACATAGAGTATAAGAAGCTAGCAGAAGAAAATGGTTCAAAAGAATACATTCGTGTTCCTGCAGTTACTACAAACCAAGATTTTATGAACTCACTGAAATCAAGTATTTTACAAGCTAGTATTGGAGCAAAATTTACATCGTCAATTAAGTGTCTTGAAAAATTTAAAAAGTGTCCGAGGCTACAAAATCTATAAAAAAATGAATTATTATCTTTTATTTAAATCTTTACATTTAATTTCTGTAATCTCTTGGATGGCCGGCCTCCTTTATCTACCTCGATTGTTCGTTTATCACGCTGAGACAGTCAACAATAATGAGCAAAAAAAAACTTTTAAGTTGATGGAAAAAAGACTTTTTTTGTACATCATGAACCCAGCTATGGCTCTGACATGGTTGTTTGGAATTTTATTAATACACTCAATTGGTGTTGAAAGTTTCAGTTTTTTTTGGTTTCAGTTGAAATCAGCGATGGTTTTATTGTTAACATTTTACCATTTTTTTCTTTTTCATTGTCTTAAAAGTCTTAGTCAAGATTATAGCAAATACTCCCCTAAATTTTATAGAATCATAAATGAAGTTCCTACTATTCTTCTAATAGGTATTATTTTTATTGTCGTTTTTAAACCATTATAAGACTTGAATTTTTGCAAAAAAGCCTTATATTTAATCTACTTTCCTCTTAAATCTAACAATCACATATGAACCTACAAGAATTAAAAAAAAAAAATCCTGGTGACCTCATTACTCAAGCTGAAAAGCTTGGTATTGAAAACCCCAGTACTTTGAGAAAACAAGAAATTCTCTTTGCTATATTAAAAAAGTTGGCTGAAAAAAATGAACAAATTACGGGAGAGGGCGTATTGGAGTTATTGCCGGATGGATTTGGTTTTTTAAGAGCTATGGAATCAAGCTATTTACCTGGCCCGGATGATATATATGTAAGCCCAAGCCAAATCCGAAGATTTGGGTTAAGAACAGGAGATACAGTAGAGGGAGAAATAAGATCACCCAAAGATGCAGAAAGATATTTTGCACTATTACAAGTAACAAAAATTAATTTTGAAGAACCTGAAAAAGGAAGAAACAAGATTGCCTTTGATAATTTGACTCCCCTTTATCCAAACAAAAAAATAACATTAGAAGTTGAATCTACCATAATAGAAAAAAAACCAGATAACACAGCGAGATTAATAGACTTAGTTAGTCCAATTGGAAAAGGTCAAAGAGCTTTAATTGTTTCACCTCCTCGGGCGGGTAAAACTATAATTTTACAAAATATTGCACAATCAATCACTACAAATCACCCTGAGTGTTATTTGATGGTATTGTTGATCGATGAAAGACCAGAAGAAGTTACAGACATGCAAAGATCGGTCAAGGGTGAAGTTGTTAGTTCTACATTTGACGAACCAGCTACCCGACATGTCGCTGTAGCCGAAATGGTCATTGAAAAAGCAAAAAGATTAGTAGAACACAAGAAAGATGTTGTTATATTATTAGACTCAATCACAAGACTAGGAAGAGCTTATAATGCTGTCATTCCAAGTTCAGGAAAAGTTTTAACTGGTGGTGTAGATGCAAATGCACTGCAAAGACCTAAGAGATTTTTTGGAGCCGCTAGAAATATAGAAGAAGGTGGTTCATTAACAATCATATCAACTGCTTTAGTTGATACGGGCTCTAGAATGGACGAGGTAATTTTTGAAGAATTTAAAGGAACAGGTAATTGTGAGTTAATTCTTGATAGAAAAGTTGCAGACAAACGTATTTATCCTGCGTTAGATATTACTAGATCAGGAACACGACGAGAGGAACTCCTTTTCGAAAAAGATGACCTGTCGAAAATGAATGTCTTAAGAAGAATTATAAGCCCCATGGGTACAATGGATGGTATAGAATTTTTAATTTCTAAACTTAAAAACACGAAGAATAATGCAGATTTTTTTGATTCTATGAACAAGACTAACTAATTTTTTTCAAACTTTTACACGTTAGTTTTGTGTTATTAATAAAATAGTTATGAATATTTATGCACTCTCATCTGGCAGAGGACCTTCGGGTATAGCAATAATTAGATTATCTGGAAAAGATGCATTAAACATTTCAGAATTAATAACAAAAAAAAAAAAATTAAAATCTAAAGAAGTAAATTTTTGTAATTTCTACAATCCATCAAACAATACCTTAATTGATGAGGGTCTATTATTATCATTTCCCAGCCCACATAGTTTCACTGGTGATAATTTGGTTGAGTTTCATATACATGGTAGTAATGCAATCATCTCATGTTTTCTAAGCGTACTATCAAAACAAGACAATTGTAGATTAGCCGAAGCGGGAGAATTTACTAAAATAGCTTTTCTAAATAATAAAATTGACCTTATAGAAGCTGAAAGTATCAATGATCTAATTCACTCAGAAACTGAACTGCAAAGACTACAGGCTTTAAAGTTAGTGCAGGGAAACGCATCAAATTATTATAACGACTTAAGGGAAAAACTCATCAAATCACTTGCATATATAGAGGCTAAAATCGATTTTGCAGAAGATGATTTGCCGGACAGCATTCTAAAGGAAGTTCATAAATCAATAAAACAAGTGTACGTAGATATTAAGAAAATTTTAGAAGACCAAAAAATAGGTGAAAAAATTAGAGACGGTTTTAGAGTTTCTATAGTTGGAGAAGTAAATGCTGGCAAGTCCTCATTGCTTAATTTATTGTCTAAGAGAGACGCAGCCATTGTTTCAGAGGAAAAAGGAACAACAAGAGATATTATAGAGGTATATTTAAATATCGATGATTACCCGGTTATATTGGCCGATACTGCAGGAATTAGAGACTCTACAAATGAAATTGAAAAAAAAGGAATTACGCTAGCAATCAATAAATCAAAAGAATCTGATCTTAGTTTAATCATGATTGATAATTCTTCAAAAAAAATTGATCCTAAAATTATAAATTTGATAGATGAACATTGTATCGTAGTTTTAAATAAATCTGATGTTGACAGTAAACAAAATCACTATTTTAAAAAAGTTCCGGTAATTTTAATATCTGTAAAAAATAATGAAAATATTGTTCAGCTAATTAGTAAAATAAAAGAAAAATTAAGTAGTAAATTTATAACTTCAAATAGTGTTTTGGTAACAAGAGAACGACATAGATCTCAATTAAACTCATGCTTACAAGAAATTGATAATTTTCTTAAAAAGGATCAAAACAAAGATATTGAGTTGGCTGCCGAAGATCTAAGATTAGCAACCAGACACCTTGGTGCAATAGTTGGAAAAGTGGATGTTGAAGAAATTCTCGACTCAATTTTTAAAGATTTTTGTATAGGTAAATAGTTAAAATAAGATCTTGTAAATTATTTTTAGTGTCATACATTTAGTATATGAAGGATATATCCTATGATGTAGTAGTTATTGGTGGTGGCCATGCTGGATGTGAAGCCGCTGCTGCAGCCGCTAGAATAGGTGTAAATACTGCTCTTTTTACACATAAAATAGACACTATAGGAGAAATGTCTTGTAATCCAGCTATAGGAGGCTTGGGCAAAGGTCACCTTGTTAGAGAGATAGACGCTTTAGACGGAGTAATGGGTGTTGTAACTGATAAGTCTGGTATTCAATTTAGACTTTTAAACAGAAGTAGAGGTCCGGCTGTAAGGGGGCCAAGAACTCAGTCTGACAGGGCTCTTTATAAAGAGCACATGCAAAAAATTTTGTTAAACTATGAAAATCTAACCGTAATAGCTGATCCAGTTGTTAAGTTTTTATTTGACGATAACAACGAAAAAATAATTGGATTTATTTGTGAGAGTGGCAAACAAATTTTTTCCAAACAACTCATTCTAACAACAGGAACTTTTTTAAACGGTCTAATACATATTGGTAAAAAGCAAATACCAGCTGGAAGATTTAATGAAAAGCCCTCAACAGGTTTAAGTGAACAGTTAGAAAGATACCACATTAAACTTGGTAGACTCAAAACAGGTACTCCACCACGTTTAGATGGCAGAACTATAAATTACGATGAAATTCAAATGCAAGCTGCAGATTCTGATCCCTACTTTTTTTCTTTTTTAACTACTAAACTTAGTAATAAACAAATTTCATGTGGTATTACTCACACGAATGACGAAGTTCATAAAATAATAAATGACAATATACATCTAAGCGCAATGTACTCGGGTAACATTAAAGGTGTTGGCCCAAGATACTGTCCATCTATAGAAGATAAAATAATAAAATTTAAAGATAAAGAACAACATCAAATTTTTTTAGAACCCGAAGGATTAAAGGACAACATTGTTTACCCAAATGGTATATCTACATCACTCCCAGAAGACATACAGCTCCAAATGTTGGCTAAAATAAAGGGTTTAGAGCAAGTTAAGATGGTAAGAGCTGGCTATGCAATTGAGTACGATTATGTTGATCCAAGGGAACTTAATTCAACTTTAGAAACAAAAAAAATTAAATGTCTATTTTTAGCTGGACAAATAAATGGAACGACAGGCTACGAAGAAGCTGCCGCCCAGGGATTGATAGCAGGTATAAATGCTGCATTAAAAGTAAAAAAAGAAAAAAAATTTATACTAGATAGATCTGAATCTTATATTGGCGTTATGATAGATGACTTGATTACTAAAGGAGTATCTGAACCATACAGAATGTTTACTTCTAGAGCAGAGTACAGACTTTCTCTTCGAGCTGACAATGCTGATCAAAGGTTAACGTCTCTCGGTATAAAAATCAATTTAGTTAAAAATATTAGGAAAAAAAGTTTTTTAGATAAACAAAAAAAATTAATTTCTGTTTTTAATTCTTTAAAGTCCAAACTGATATCGCCTAATGTAGCAGCTAAACATTCTGTAAAAATTGCTATGGATGGTGTGAAAAGAAATGGTATTGAAGTATTGGCGCAGAAGGATGTAACGCTTGATAAGTTAAGAGAAATATGGGTTGATGTGCCCCAATATAGTAAAATTATAGACGAACAAGTTGAAATTGATGCACATTATTCAGGTTATTTGAAAAAACAGTCCCATGATATTGCAGCTTATAAAAAGGACGAAGCAATGTCTATTCCTGTCGATATAGACTATGAAAAATTTAGCGGCTTATCAAATGAGATTAAATCGAAGCTTAAATTAATAAAGCCAAGCACTCTTGGCCAGGCTCTTAGAATAGACGGTGTAACACCCGCTGCCGCAATTATACTTTTAGCATTTATAAAGAAAAGCAGATATAAAGTATCTGCTTAATGACAAAAGACGAAGTCTTATTACAATTAAAAAATAACCTTAATTTCAGAGAATCTGATATTGATAAATTAGAAATTTTTCATGAGGAATTGTTAAAATATAACAACAAATATAATCTTATTTCCACCTCAACTGAAAACGATATATGGGGTAGACACATTCTTGATTCTGCACAACTAGTTAAATATATAGATTTTCAAGATCACAAATCCCTCTCTGACATGGGTTCAGGGGCAGGTTTTCCTGGTATTATAATCGCCTTATTTAATAATAACCCAAAGTTTCACGTGAAACTTTATGAAAAATCCAAGGTTAAATTGGAATTCCTGAACTTTATAAGAGACAAAATTGATATTCAATATGAAATCCTTGGTAATTATGTAAATTACGAAATTGATTCAAATTACGTAGTTTCCCGTGCTTTTAAAAAATTAGAAGAAATAATAAGAATTTCACGTGAAATAATAAAAGTTAACCACAAACTTATCATCTTAAAAGGTAAAAAAGCTGAATTTGAGATTAAAAGTCTTCAACCAAAATTAAATTACAGATATGATCTAATAAAAAGTATTACAGATAAAGAGTCAAAAATAATAATTATTGATTTTAAAAAATTATAATGAAAAGAGTAATAGCAGTAATAAATCAAAAAGGAGGAGTTGGAAAAACAACTACAGTTATAAACCTAGCTAGCGCACTCGCGCAGATGGGAAAAAAAATATTAGTAATAGACTTAGATCCACAAGGAAATGCTACAACAGGTCTTGGAATTTCTAACAATGTTATTGATAAAAGTATTTATAAAATTATTATAGGTCAAAATAACCCAAATAATTGTATTACGCCTAGTTGTGTTGAAAATCTTGACTTAATAGGCTCAAATGTAAACCTGTCAGGATTAGAAGTAGAGACAGCAAACGATCCTAATAGAGCATTTCTGCTAAAAGAAATTTTAAACAAAAATGAAAATTTATTTTCAAAATATGAAAATATTTTTATCGATTGCCCACCATCGCTAAGTCTTTTGACAGTTATGTCATTAGTTGTTGCGGATGAATTATTAGTTCCACTGCAAACTGAATTTTTTGCGCTTGAGGGAATCTCACAACTGGTAAAAACAATTGATAGAATAAAAATCAATTTAAATCCTATTTTAAAAATAAGAGGAATCCTTTTAACAATGTTTGACAAGAGAAACAAATTGTCAACTCAAGTAGACGAGGAGGCTAGAAAATACTTTAAAGATAAAGTTTATAATACTGTAATTCCAAGAAATGTAAGATTATCAGAAGCTCCATCGCACGGGGTTCCATGTATTGTGTATGATAAAAGCTGTCTAGGCAGTAAGTCATATATTAATTTAGCTAAAGAATTTGTCGAACAAGAAACAAGAACAGAAGGTTAAAAAATGAGTGATGAAAAATCAAAAAAAGGACTAGGAAGAGGCCTTATGTCTTTATTTGGAGATCAAGAGGAAGTTTCTACAAGTGGAGATTCTAAAAATGCATATTCGTCAATATCCATAGGCGATTTAGTCCCTAATAAATTCCAACCAAGAAACTATTTTGATGATGAAAAAATAGAGGAACTTGCTAAGTCAATTAAAAAAAATGGTTTAATACAGCCCATTGTAGTTAGAGTAGACAAGGATGAAGCTGAAGGAAAAACCTACGAGATAATAGCGGGAGAGAGAAGATGGTTAGCAGCACAAAGAGCTGGTCTCCACGATATTCCTGTAATCATTTTAAATATAAACGACAAACAATCGTTGGAATTAGCAATTATAGAAAATATCCAAAGAGAAGAACTAAATTCTATGGATGAAGCTAAAGGGTACGAAAGATTAATGAAAGAATTTAATTATGGGCACGAAAAACTTTCAGAATTTATGGGAAAAAGCAGAAGCCACATAAGTAATACCCTAAGACTTTTATCTCTCCCACTCGAAGTTATTAAATTAGTTGACGAGGGCAAACTTACAGCTGGTCAAGTTAGACCTCTAGTAGGAAGACATAATGCCGTTAACTTAGCTTTATCAATATTAAAAGAAAAACTTAGTGCCAGATCAATTGAAAACTTAGTAAGAATCGAGAAAGAAAAGGAAGGAAAAAATAAAAAGAAAAAAGAACCGACTAATGCCCACGCCCTTCTAGCAGAAAGAAAGATAGAAGAAAAATTGGGTCTAAATGTAAAAGTAATTTCTAAAAAGAACAACTCCGGTAAAATAGTTTTAGAGTATAATAATATTGATCAATTCGAGATGTTGCATAATCTTCTTACTGGGAAGCAGAAAAAGCCTCATTAGATAGATTAATAATTAAATCTTTAATTAATATCTCATTACTTATGTAAGATTTTTTTTTCATTAAAATTTCGGTATCTGCAATTTTTGAAACTGCTTTATTTAATTTATCTAAATTCCATTTTTTAAGCTGTTGATTAAATGACGGTTTATCTTTCCAAAAAATCGGTGGTTTAATACTATTAATAATTTCATCAAAATTACTAAAATCTTGGTTTTTTTTCCTTATTTCTAAAAGTTTCAATATTCTATAGTTGATATTATTTAAATAAAAAAAGCAGTCATCGTTCAAAATCTCTATTTCTGACAACAATTTATTAATCTTATTTTTTTCTCCATTTAATGCTTTGTCTCTTAGCTCTTCAAAATTTGCATTATTTTTGATATTTAAGATTTCAATAATTTCTTCTCTGATAATTTTTTTTTCTATAAAAAAGTCTTTTATTTTTAAGATTTCATTTTGAATAGCTTTTCTATTCATATTAGAATTATTAATTATTAGGTTTATTATTTCTCCAGTTAAACCTTTATAACCATACAATTCTTTAGTTATATAATTAATCAAGGTTCTCTCATTATCCTCATAACATGGCACGACTGAGAAATTTTTACTTTTTTCAAATAAATTTCTCAATTTTGATTTTTTATCTAAATTTTCTGAAAAAATATAAATCTTAATGTTAGTTTTAATTTTTTCTAATGATTCTGAAATTTGATTAAATATTTTATCACTAGCCCCATGTATAAAGATTACAGTAGTGTCATTAAAAAGTGAATCGTTAATAATATTTTCATATAAGATATTTTTATTTTTAAGAATTTCTTCTTCAAAAAGATTCAAAAATTCTGCATTAGAATTAGTTTTTTCTAATTCATTTTTTATGTCGTCCATTATTCCTTGATTTTCCCCATATAGCAAAGTTGCGCTATAGGTTTTCAAAATTTCTAGATTTTGCTCAACAATGTAACTTTTTAATATCACAAATTTTTAGTGCTTAGAGTTATAAATTTTTTTATATCCTCCGATAATAACTGAGTAATGTTTTTTAAAGCATTCTTTTCTTTGCTGATGGTATCGGCATGACTATCGGCAACATAGATGTCTTCGTTTCTGCTAAAAGACTTGCTGTACGGTTCCTTACTGATGACGTCCATTAGTTTAATACTGGTTGTAATTGTAATATTATATCTTGTTGTTTTTCCTTTAGAATCTTTGATTCTACTCTCTTTTGTCATTTGCGTTTTTAAATTAATTTCGTATTTATGTTCAGCATTTTTATCAGAAATTAAACTAATATTATTCCTTATTAAGTTTCCTATTCGTGTGTTGCCAGAATGACTTATATTTATTATGTTAATTTTTGTTTCATTTTGTTCTAATTTCTTAAATCCACATGAGGCTAACCAAATAGAGGATATAACTATTAAAAATATTTTTATTTGGTTGTTCATATTAAATCTATTTAATGAGATAATTAATTATTTTATTTTTCACAAATATTATTTTAATAATTTTTTTATTAATTAAATTTTCATTAATTTTTATATTTTTTTTACATTCATTTATAACATCTTTTTCCTCTAAGTCTTTTTTTACCTCAATAATTTTTTTAGTTTTTCCATTAATTTGCACTGCTATTTTAATTTTTTCATTTAGGTTTAATTTACTATCAACTTCAGGCCAGGTATCCTTATTTTTTTCACCAAGTTGTTCAAGACATTCATGGGCAAGATGAGGAGTAAAAGGAATAAGAATTTTTATTAATTTTATAAAATTTTTTTTCAAACACTCATTGCTTACATCTTTTTCCGTTGTAAGAACCAATAAACTATAAATACTGTATACGTTTGCTATTACAACATTCAGTTGAAAGTTATCAATAAGATTATTTATTTTTAAAATAAAGTTATTAAACTTAATTTCAAACTCTTCATTTTTTGTTGAACCTCTTTCTTTTCTAACAATTATTGTATTATTCAGGTTATAAATTTTTTGTAGAAACTTGTAGGCAGCACTAACACCCTGATTAGACCACTGAACATCTTTGTCTGGAGGGCTATCGGATAGTATGAACCATCTTACAGCGTCCGCACCATAAGATTTAATCATATTTTCTGGATCAATTACATTTTTTTTTGATTTCGACATAGACTCAGATGGACCTACAGTAACTTTAGTCTTGTCTGATAGCTTGACGTATTCATTTTGATTAATTTTCTCAATTTCTTCTGGATTTAACCATTTACCATTAATGTCTTTGTAAGTTTCGTGGCAGACCATACCTTGTGTAAAAAGACCCTTAAACGGTTCTTCAATTTTTATTTTTAAATTATTTTCTTTAATTGCTCTCATAAAAAATCTTGAATAAAGTAAGTGCAATATAGCATGTTCAACTCCACCAACATATTGATCTACTGGCATCCAATAATTTAAATCTTCATTATCAAAAGCCATTGATTCATTTTGTGGCGAACAAAATCTCATGAAATACCAAGAAGAGTCTACAAATGTATCAAGAGTATCAGTTTCTCTAATTGCCTGTTTTCCTGTTTTCTTATGAATTGTTTTTTTCCATTGGGGATGGTTTGCTAAAGGGTTTCCATTTTTTTTCAAATCAACATCAAATGGTAATCTAACTGGCAGATCTTCTTTTTCTACTGGAACAATACTACCGTCCTCTAAGTATATCATTGGAATAGGACAGCCCCAGTATCTTTGCCGAGATATACCCCAATCTTTTAATCTAAACGATATTTTTTTCTCCCCAATATTTCTCTCTTCAATTGATTTAATTATTTTTTGTATTGCAGACTCAACATTTAAGCCATTTAAAAAATCGGAGTTAATTAATGTGCCACCAGAGGTATATGCTTCATTTATTTGATCAAAATTCTTTGGCGTATTCTTATTTTCCGAAACAACCTCTATAATTTCTAAATTATATTTTTTTGCAAATTCTAAATCTCGTTGATCATGAGCCGGACATCCAAAAACTGCACCAGTTCCGTAATCCATTAACACAAAATTTGCTACAAAAATTGGTATTTTTTTATCTTTAATATATGGATGATTGGCGTGTAGATCAGTATTGTAACCATTTTTTTCAGCGTTAGCTAAGGCCTCTTCAGTAGTACCAACTTTTAAACAATCTTTTTTAAATTTTATAAAGCCATCTTTTCTTTCTAATCTTTTACATAAAGGGTGGTCTATAGATATTGCTAAAAAAGATGCTCCAAAAATTGTATCTGGTCTAGTTGTAAAAATTTTTAATTTTTCTGCTTTATCAGATAACTCAAAAATAATCTCACAACCTATAGATTTTCCAATCCAGTTTTTTTGCATTAACTTAACTTTTTCCGGCCAGTCTTTTAGTTGATCAAGGCCGCTTAGTAAATCTTCAGAAAATTTTGTAATATTAAAGACCCATTGTCCTAGTTTTTTTCTCTCAACAGGGGCACCTGAGCGCCACCCCTTGCCATCTATCACCTGTTCATTAGCTAGCACTGTATTTTCTACAGGATCCCAATTTACGTAATTTTCTTTTCTAGAAACGAATCCTTTTTCATACAAATCAATAAATAATTCCTGTTGGTGTTTATAATAATTTTCATCACATGTAGAAATTTCAAGATTCCAATCAATAGACAAACCTAACATTTTAAGTTGCCGCTTCATTTCAGCTATATTTTTTTTTGTCCAATCCTTAGGATGTAAATTATTTTCTTTTGCGGCATTTTCTGCTGGTAAGCCAAAAGAATCCCAACCCATAGGATGTAAGACATTATAACCATTAAGATACTTGAAACGTGCAATTACATCGCCAATAGTGTAATTGCGCACATGTCCCATATGTATTTTTCCCGAGGGATAAGGAAACATCTCTAAACAATAAAATTTTGGATTATCTTTTGATCTATAAATTTTTTTGGTATCAAAAAAAGATTGCCACTTTTTTTCAATTAATTGAAAGTTATATCTTTCCATTACTTTTAGTTGTTATTTTTTTTTTACTTTAGATTGTTTCTCTAAAGCTGCAGCTTTTCTAATTATTTCTGTCAGTAACTGAGAATTTATTTTAGAATCATTTAACAAAACAATAGAACAATTGTTATTTATACAATTTTTTTGATGTACTATTATCTTTAAACTATCAGTTCTAATTTCATTAGACAGGAATCTTAGTGTAATTTTAATTTCATCAGACTTGCTAGTCGCATCTTTGTACCAATCGGTAATTATAACCCCACCGGAGTAATCAACATTAGACAGGGGTAAAAAATCCAATACTTCAAGAGAAGCTCGCCACATTGGATTAGACGTACTAAATTCGTATGTTGTTCCTCCTCTACCGCGAGTCAAGTTTTTTAAGGACATGCCTCTACCTTCCGCAACATTCTTTTTAGCTCTTTCTTGGGCGTTAACTGGTGTATCACGCGTACTTGATTTCGATAATTTAATGCATCCAGAAAAGGAGAAGAAAATTAGAATAACAGTGCTGAATGTTAAAATATTTTTAAATAAGGTTAATTTTGATCGAGTAAAATTCATTTGATATATTTGGAAGTAAAATTGAAGGTAAACTAACATAAAACTCACAAAATATGATCTAAAAACATTGTTGTATTATTGTCACATATAAGCAAAAAAAAGTATTTTACAGTGTTTAATGAACATTCTGTATTCAAAATGTAGTATCAAGTAGGTGTTAAATATTAATATATAACAAAAAAAAAGGAAGAAAAATGAAAAACATACAAAAAATACTTGTTTCATTATTAGTTTCTTTTGCTATCTCAACTGCAGCATTTGCTGGAGAATTGACTGTTACTGGTACCGCTAAAGCAACTTACAACACTGTAAGTGGTCAAAACGATAATGGTGCAGACACAATGGGTATAACAAACGAACTAACTTTTGGTGCAAACGGAGAATTAGATAACGGTTGGACGTGGAAATACGCAACTGAACTAGATCCTGATGGTACATCAGGTGGTGGAAACGCATTAAACGACGATACACAAATGGTAGTAACTACTCCATATGGTGCTTTCGCAGTTTGTGCTTCTGAGTGTGGATTAAGTCAAGCATTAAAATTCGATCAAGGTGCTTACACTTTAGTTTCTGACACAGGATATGCAGAAGGTAAAACAGAGCCAGGAAATATTAGCTCTTACACTAACATGCAATATCATACGCCAGCAGGCTTACTACCAAACGAAGCTCAAATTAAAATAGCTTACGCTCCAGGTTCTAACGGATCAGTAGCAAGTGGAAATGCATCAAATGCTTCAAACACTACAACAGCATCAGATAGCACTATGGTAAGTTTAACAGCAGTACCAGTGGACGGTGCTAAAGTTGGAGTTTCTTTCATGAAAACTGAAGGTGGAGAAGTAGCTGGTTTAACAGATGAGCAAGAACATGAGTCAGGTGCAATCATAGCAACATATAAATATGATGCATTCGCTTTTGGTATTGGTAAAGCATATATAGCTCCAGTACTAGCTGATGGTTCAACTGATAGAACAGAAAATACTGAAAACACAAACTATTCAGTTGGTTACAACGTTAATGATAATTTATCTGTATCGTATACAAATGAAAAATCTGAAAACGAGAACACAACTTCAGCAACAGTAACTAGCGACTTGAAAGTAGAATCAGTTCAAGCAGCATATACTATGGGTGGTATGACAGTAGCAATAGCAGCTTCTGAGTACGATAACGTAGGATACGTTGATGCAGTAAACGTTTCAGAAGTTATATTAGCTGTAACTATGGCGTTTTAGTTAGTAACTTAATAAAATTAAAAAAGCCGGTTAGCAATAGCCGGCTTTTTTTTTATCTCAGACAATAAACACAACCCATTAGAATTAACTAGATTTAACTTAAGTAGGTTATTACTATTTATCCCTCCTAAAGGTATCAAGTTTACTAAAAAATTTTTCTCAATTAGATTGAACTTAATAGGGCCCAAGTAACTTTTTTTATTTTCATAAGAAGTTTTAAATAATCTAGACAACATAATCGTCCTACATCCTTGTTTTATTTTTTCGTAAATCTCTTTAAAGTTGTGAGCTGATCCAATGAAATTACTAAAATGCTTAGTATAATTTTTCTTATTGTATGAAGAAATATAGAAACCATCTGCATGACAGGATCTGGCCAGTTTATAATCATTAGCCACGTAAAACTTAAAGCTTTTTAACTCACATTTCCTTCTAAACGTTATTAATTTTGTATAGCTTTCTAGATCTCCATTATTTCTATAAATAATTATAATTTTATTATTATTTCTTAAATGGTCAAGATTTATAGACATGGTATTTTCTATGTATAAATAATAATTTTTCTTTATAATGAACATTTATGAATCCAATAATTACTAGATTTGAAAATATAAAATCTATCATCAATAATAGCAACGTAAAGATTATTGCTGTCTCTAAAACATTTTCTTTTGAGGATATAAGTCCTTTAATAAACCATGGTCATCTTCATTTTGGCGAAAATAAAGTTCAAGAAGCACAATCTAAATGGGCTGATTTAAAAAAAATAAATCCCAACTTAAATTTACATATGATTGGTAAATTACAAAGCAATAAAGCCAAAGATGCAGTAAAACTTTTTGACTTTATTCATTCTTTGGATAGTCAAAAACTTGCTAGTATTTTAGCTAAACAAGAAAACATTTCTAACAAAAAACTGAAATATTTTATTCAGGTTAACATAGGGAACGAAAATCAAAAAGCAGGTATTGGAATAAATCTTCTCGATGATTTTTACTACTATTGCGTTAAAGAATTAAAAATTAACATTATTGGTTTAATGGCAATACCACCTAACAATAATCAGGCAGAAAATTACTTTAAGAAGTTAATGGAGTTAAATAAGTTATTAGGTTTAAAAGAATTAAGTATAGGCATGTCTACAGATTTTAAGATAGCCTTAAATTATGAGGCTACATTTGTAAGGATAGGTAGTTCAATTTTTGGCACCAGAAGCTAACTAATTATTATTTTTGAATTTTTGTCTATTTTACTAGCAAGTAAAATTATATTTTTTTTTGTGATCGCAATACAACCTTTTGTCGGTGTGTAATTTTTTTTAGCAATATGTAAAAAAATTGCGCTACCCCTTTTTTTAATAACAGGTTTTAAATTGTAGTTGATTATAATTATGACGTCATAACTATTTTCTTTTAGCCAAAGTTTTTCCGCGCTCAAATTATATGGAAATTTTATCATTTTATTATAATGTTTGGAACTAATCTCGTCACACCAACCCATTTCTCTTCTTATTTCTTTTTTTTCAAGATTAGATCTTATTTTTGAGATTCTGTCTTTTCTGTAAAGTATTGATTTTAGCCTAAAAGTTCCTCTTGGTGTTTTTTCATCACCCTCTATTTTATTAGAAGTAATTCCTCTTTTGCCAATAGCGCATTTTATCTTATAATCATTAAAGTATAAAAATTTATTTTTTAATTTTATATTCATGTAGTTATGAAAAACAGCTTATTAATTTTTGGTACAAAAAACTTTAACAATTCTTTAGATGAAATCAAAGAGTATTTAAATTTTTCATTAGTATTTTATGAAAAAAGTTCTTTTCTTGAAACATCGCTTTCAGAAATTATTTCTGTTTTAGTAGATAGCGAGATTTGTAACGATTTAGATATTTTAGGTCAAATCAGCAAGATAAAGAATAAACCTCTTTTGCTGCTAACTAGGCAAAATTTTTCTAGAGATTTTAAATTTACATACGATGCTAAAGTTGAGCTACCTTTAAGTTTAATAGAAATTTCTAGTATTGTTACTAATTTAATAGCAACAAAAAAGTTTAATCAAAATTCTTTGCTTGAGATCAAAGGATATATAATTGATAAAAATGAGAGAAAACTTAAAAGAAAAAATCTATCACTTACTATAACGGAAAGAGAAATACAGCTTATCGAGTTGTTGCTTGTTGAAATGAAACCAATTTCAAAGAATATTATTTTAACGAAAATATGGAAATATGTAGAGGGTGTAGATACTCACACTATAGAAACCCATATCTATAGGCTTAGAAAAAAAATTTTAGATAAATTTAAGGATAAAAATTTTATCAATAGTTCCAAAGATGGTTATTCAATCTGAAAAAAAGAAATAAAATAGCTATAGATCTATTTTCTAAAAAGTATAGAAAACGTGTTGTTAAATCAAAAAAAGGAAAAGGTAGTTTTAAAAGAAAAAAAAACTAATTTAAATTTTCTTTAAAGAAATTTATTGTTAGACTTACAGCTTCATCTAATTTTTTTCTATTCCTTCCAGCCCCACTTTCTTTAGTTAAACATTTAGTAATTGTTTCTTTTTTAGATATTGGTGTGCCGTCGTACATTTTAAAAGTTTTATTAGGCATTTGAATGATTGGATTATATCTGCATCCATTCATTGCTATTGCTTTAGTAATAGTACCGTTCGTGCTGAAGAAACACTAAAAGAAAAAAAAAGAAAAATAAATAAATATATTTTCATTATTAATTTAATCGAGCACCAATTTTTTGAATAATTTTAGATGCCATTTCTGTGCCTTTTTCTAAACTGTTCTTAGTTAACATCTTATTAATATATCCATGTAAAAAACCAGCAGCAAATAAATCACCTGCTCCAGTTAAATCCACTATTTTCAGATTTTTCTGACCTTCACATTCCACAACATCAGGCCCACTGATTGCAATACTTCCCTTATCTGATCTTGTTATCACTAATGTTTTATTTAAATCTTTTCCAAATCCAATCACATCATCAAATGATTTTGCATCAATTAACTCCATTATTTCTTGTTCGTTAGCAAATATAATATCTAGTTTATTTTTGACTAAATCGTAAAAACTTTTTTTGTGTCGATCTACACAAAATTTATCAGATAATGACATAGCTGACTTATTTGCAAGAGCTAATGCTTTATCAAAAGCTGCTTTAGGTTCACCTTCGTCCCACAAATAACCTTCTAAAAAAACCAACTCACTTTGTTTAACAAAATTGTCATCAATATCATCGGGAGTGATTTTCCCTGCTATTCCAAGAAATGTACACATAGTTCTTTCTGAATCTGGTGTAATCAATATCAAACAAGTGCCTGTTGGAGTATTTTCTATTTTTTTATTGTAGCAATATTTAACTTTTTCATCTGTTAAGCTTTTCTCATATTCATTTCCTAGTTTATCCTTACTAACTTTTCCTATGAAAGATACTTGATTTTCAAGTTGTGCCAGTCCTACAATAGAGTTAGCAACAGACCCACCAGCTATAGTTTTTTCAACATTTAAATTGGATAATAATTGTTTAAATTCTTTTTCATCTACCAATTTCATGGTACTTTTAGTTAGGTTATTTTTAGTTAAAAAGTTTTCGTCAATTTTACAAATAACATCTACGATTGCGTTTCCTATTCCTAAAATTTTCATAATATAGATTAAGCTTTTATATTTTTAACCGATTTTTTTCTACTTGGATAACAGGTGCTACAAATTTTGCAACTTATACCATAACATTCCCTAGCTTTACAAAATTCTCTCCCATAAAAAATAATTTGAAGATGAAGCTTATTCCAAGATTTTTCTGGAAATAGTCTTTTTAAATCTTTTTCAGTTTGTACTACATTTTTACCGTTAGTTAATCCCCATCTTTGAGCTAATCTATGTATGTGAGTATCAACAGGGAAAGCTGGTTGACCGAAACCCTGAGACATCACTACACTAGCTGTTTTGTGACCGACACCAGGTAATTTTTCTAATTCTTCAAAGCTCCTAGGAACGCGGCCATTGTGGTTTGTTATTAACTGTTTTGATAATAAATATATATTTTTTGCTTTTATTCTAAAGATGCCAATACTTTTGATAAGTGTCTCAATTTTTTTTCTTCCTAATTTAACAAAATGTTCAGGTTTATTGTACTTGGGATATATCTCTTTAGTTACATTATTTACATTCACATCTGTACACTGAGCAGATAAAAGAACAGAAATTAATAAAGTAAACTTACTAATATGATTAAGAGGAATAGGTGTTGTAGGATAAATTTTATTTAGTATTTTTAAGATTACTTTAGCTCGTTGATTTTCACTCATTATTTTAAATTTATTTAAAATTCAAAACATTTCTCATTGAATATAGGCCTGGCTTTTTATTTATTAACCACTTTGCAGCTGTTAAAGCTCCTTCCGAATAAAGTGCTCTGTCAAATGCTTCGTGATTTAAAGTAATTATTTCTTTACCAGTGGAAAACTTAACTTCATGCTCTCCAATTACCTCCCCTTTTCTCAATGAATTGAAATTTATTTTTTTTCCATAAGGAAAAAGCTTATTATTTAAAAATTTTTTACCCATCAATCCATAGAGATTTTTATTTTGACCGTTAGCTATGCCTTGAGCAAGCATTAAAGCTGTACCTGATGGGTAGTCTTTTTTATGTTTGTGGTGAACTTCAAAAATTTTACTTAAAAAGTTATTATCCAAGGTTTTAGATACAATTTCTGTTAAATAGATAAGAAGATTAATGCCTAAAGACATATTTCCCGCTTTTAAAATTGTAATTTTTTTAGAATAATTTTTAATTAAATTCTCTTCATTTTTAGTAAAGCCTGTTGTTCCGATAACAACCTTTTTATTAAGTTTAGTTGCGATTTTAAGAATTTCTAGAGTACATTTAGGAATAGTAAAATCTATTATAACATCTGCTTTTTTAAAAGCTTGTTCGTTATTTAGATCAGGTTCAATGCCGCTTATTTTTTTATTAATTGCTTTATTTTCTGTAAGGACCACCAGTTGAAATTTTTTATCTTTTTTGGACGATTTAATAAGTTGTTGTCCCATTCTTCCCATACAGCCAGAGATTGCTAACTTAATTTTTTTCATTATTTTGTTCCCCAAAACTTTTTAGCTTTTTCAAAAAAATTTTTAATAGTTGGACTTAATTTTAGATTTTCCAACTCCTTAAATTCTTCTAAAAGTTCTTTTTGTCTTTTAGACAATGATACAGGAACCTCAGGAATAATTCTAATATATAAATCTCCAAAAGAACTCCTTCTTAAAATTGGCATTCCTTTATCTTTTAGTCTTAACTGTTTTCCATACTGCGTTCCTGCTGGAATTTTAACATTTACTTTGCTTCCATTAATACAGGGAACTTCTATAGCTGTTCCTAATGCAGCATCTGCAAACGTAATAGGCAATTCAAAAAATAAATTTTCTTCTGATCTTTTAAAAACACTATGATTCTGAACAGAAACAAATAAGTACAGGTCCCCATTAGCGCCACTTCTAGTCCCTGCCTCTCCTTTACCTGAAAGTCTTATTCTTGTTCCATCATCTACACCTTTTGGAATTTTTACAGAAACAGACTCGTCGCTTTGAAGCTTACCACCACCGCTACATTTTTTACATGCCTTACCGATAGTCTCTCCATTACCATGACACTGAGGGCAAGTTTGTTGAACAGTAAAAAATCCCTGACTAGATCTAATCTTTCCATTACCTTTGCAATAATCACACTTTATTGGTTTGGATCCTGGCTCGGCACCACCACCATTACAACCACCACATTTTTTATATGTTGTATAATTTATTTTTTTCTCCAAACCTTTGTATGCATCTTCTAAATTTATAGTTAGATCATATCTTAGGTCGTTACCCCTACTGCCCGCTGATCTTCTACCTGATCGTTCAGATCCATCTGAAAAATCTCCAAAAAAATCTTCAAAAATGTCCGAAAAAGAGGAAGTATCAAATCCTTGCCCTCCACCTCCACCTCCACCTTCGAAAGCTGCATGGCCAAACTGATCATAGTTTGTTTTTTTCCCATCATCAGAAAGAATACTATAAGCTTCACTTGCTTCCTTAAATTTATCTTCAGAAGCTTTATTGCCTGGGTTTTTGTCTGGATGATGTTTAAAAGCGGTGGAGCGATATGCTTTTTTGATTTCATCTTTAGAAGCAGATTTATCTACTCCTAAGATATCGTAGTAGTCTCTCTTGGCCACAAAAAGTTGCTCCCTTTTTTAATATATCTTAGGCGCTTTTTTCTTTATCGTCTTTCACGTCTT
>MDTF01017060.1_pt1 | contig 28123 bp, 25 predicted proteins | sample 811191 | NCBI WGS metagenome assembly MDTF01 (sample SAMN05326649, study PRJNA326480) | marine metagenome | isolation source: seawater | place: Southern Ocean | collected 2011 | reverse complement strand
GAAAAAAATAATTACAATTGAAAATAAAAAAATCGGTGTTGATCAGAAAGCTTTTACTATTGCTGAAATCGGATCAAATCATAATAGAGACAAAAAAACAGTTTTTAAACTTATTGATGCTTGTGCTACAGCAGGATTTGACTGTGTTAAATTTCAAATTTACGATGCTGAAGAAGCCTTCTCAAAAAAAGAAACCACAAAGGATGTTAAATTAGATCACTTGTATGGCCTGAAACCATGGTGGATAATTGCACGAGATAAGATACTGATGCCAAGAGATTGGTTTGAGGAAATGTTTGACTATATTAGAAAAAAAAAAATGATACCTCTATCTGCAATTCATAGAGTTGAAGATTGTGAATTTCTTTTAAAGTTTGGTTTACCTGCTATTAAATTAGCTTCAATTGATTTAAATTACTTTCAACTTCAAAAAAAATTAATAAAATTTAAACTACCAACAATTATTTCTACGGGGATGGGTACAGAAAATGAAATATTAGAAACACTAAAATTTTACAAAAAAAATAAGAAAAATGACATAGCACTACTCCATTGTAATTCCGCCTACCCACCAAAAAATAACACGGTTAATTTAAATAATATTAAGAATTTTAAAAAAAAATTTAACATGATTATTGGATATTCAGATCATACAGATGATAATTATACAGCATTTGCATCAGTTGTCTTAGGTGCAAAAATTATTGAGAAACATATAACTTTAAATAAAAACTATAAGGGACCTGATCACCCTTTTGCTATTGAGCCAAAAGAAATGAATGAACTTATTTATGGGATACGAAAAATAGAAGAAACACTAGGGTCTGAAAAAAGAGAATTATCTAAAGAAGAATTTTCTAATAGATTGATGATTAGGAGAAGTATTGTAGCAAAAAAAGATATTATTAAAGGTTCTGTTATTAAAGAAACTGATATAAAATATGCTAGGCCTGGAACTGGCATTCCTATAACTAAATCTAAAACTGTAATTAATAAAACTGCAAAAAGAAATATTAAGAGTGAAACAATTTTAAATTATCAAATGATTAAAAAAAACTAGTATGTATAAAAGTCTTGCTGCCATTCATTTAAAAAAAAACAAAAACTTAATATTAGATGAAATTAGTTTTTCGAGTCCTAGTTTTGATGAGGTTGTATTAAAAAATACTTATGCTGGTATTTGTCACTCTCAATTAATTAACCTATCAAGAACTCCAGGATGTCCAGAATTACTAGGTCATGAAGGAACAGCTGAGGTGGTTGCTGTAGGAAATAAAGTAAAACATGTAAAAGAAGGCGATAAAGTTATTGTTAGTTGGATGCCCAATCATTCTTCAAAAAATCAAGAATATCTAAAATGGACAAGCTTCAATTATAAAAATGTTAATTATAAATCATTGATTTATAATTGGTCCACTTATTCAAAAATTAATTCACAGTTTGTTTCTAAACTTAATAAAAATGAAAATTCAAAAATGCATTCTATTATGGGCTGTGCTGTCATTAGTGCCTATCTTGCAGTTGAAAAAATAGTGAATAAAAAAAATTTCAATTCTCTAGTTTTAGGTGCTGGTGGATTGGGTTCGTTAGCCATCAATGCATTGAAAAACCTTAAAGCCAAAAACAATATAGTATTAGACAAAAATACAAAAAAATTACTTTTTGCAAAGAAAATGGGTTGTACACACTTGATTAACAATACAAAAGAGAATCTAGAAGAAAAAGTGATGCGTATAACTAAAAATGAAGGGCTTGATTATATCTTTGATTTTACAGGAAACAAATCCTTACAAGAAAGTTGTTTTAAAATTCTTAAAAAAGGGAATCCTGGATATTCAGTAGGTGGTACATTAGCTATAATAGGTTTTTCTTATGATGATATTTCATTTAGTGCTAAAAACTTGTTAATGAATAATCAAACTATAGTTGGAATGCGTGGTGGTTGGTGTGACTCAAAAAAAGATTTTCCTAAATTAAAGAGTAAAATTAATAATAATACCATCAACATAAAAAATATTATTACAGAAGAGCATGAACTAAAAAATATAAATAACGTAATAAAAAAATTTAAAGATAATAAAATTCTAGGTAGAGCCGTAATCAAATTATGAAGCTAGTAAAAACAAATAAAATATTAAAGAAAAATAGAAAATTTGTAGCCGGAGCTTCAACTTTTAGTAAAAATTTAGAAGATAGCGCCTATCAACACTTACCTTTTGCAACGGAAAAAGGTTCGGGAGCTTATGCTTATGACTATGATGGTAATAGATACATCGATACAATAATGTCACTAGGTGCTGTTATATTAGGTCATGCAAATAAAGAAGTAAATGCATCGGTAATAAAACAAATAAAAAAAGGATCAACCTTAAGTTTAACCACAAGATTAGAAGGAGATTTATCTGAATTATTAGTTAATAATATCCCATCTGCTGAAATGGTTAGATTCGGTAAGCATGGAAATGACGCAACAACAGCAGCCGTAAGGTTAGCAAGACATTACTCCGGAAAAGATAACATTTTATTTTGTGGTTACCATGGTTGGCAGGACTGGTATATATCCAAGACTTCAATGAACTCCGGTATTCCTGCTGATATTGGAAAATATTCACATCGATTTAATTATAATAATCCAAAATCTTTAGATGATCTTATTAATACTTATCATAAAAAGATAGCTTGCATAATTATGGAACCAATTTCAAAAGAATTACCAAAATGTGGAAGTATCTGTAGAAGTTGTAAAAAATACTCAAAATGTCAAGGCTTCTTAAATTATGTAAGAAAAGTAGCTACCAAAAATAATATAATATTAATATTTGATGAGGTAGTGACAGGATTTAGATGGGATTTAGGTGGATACCAAAAAAAAATAAAAGTTATACCTGACCTTTCATGTTTTTCAAAAGCAATGGGAAATGGATTTCCAATATCTGCTCTTGTAGGTAAAAAAGAAATCATGAAAAAATCCAATGAAATATTTTATTCTTTAACTTTTGGTAGCGACCCAATTGCTATGGCTGCCTCTATTAGTACTATTAATTTTTTAAAAAAAAATAATGGATTGACCAAGATAAATAATATGGGAAATTATTTTCTTAAAAATCTTAGAAATTTAATCAATAAATATCACCTTGAAAAATATATTGATATTATTGGATTTTCAGTAAAAAATATTTTGATAATAAAAGGGGACGAGCAAATAGCGACAGATTTAATTAGAAACTTTTTAATACAGCTATTAGCTAAAAATAAAGTATTAAATTTAGGATTTAATATATTTTCTTATTCTCATAATAAAAAAGTCACAGATCAGTTATTAATTGCTTATGAAAAAAGCTTTTACGAATTAAATAAGCAAATGCAAGTAAGTAATTTAAAGGATAGGAAAATTTTCAAAATGACTTTAAAGTCAGCCAGAGATTTATAGTTAAATATGGAATTAAAAAATAAATTTTTTTAAATAATAAAAATGATTTAGATTTGTAATCTAAATTATATAACAGACCGATGGAGATCATATAAAATTTAATGAATAAATGTAATGTATGTAAAAAAGATAAAAATCTTAAAAACTTTATTAATTTTGGAAAATTTCCTTTTGCTAATTTTCCAGTAAATTATAGAAAATTTGAAAATTATATTATAAAAAAAAAAGTCACTAAGAAGTTATCTGACAACTTGGATTTGCAATTTTGTTCACATTGTAACTATCTACAATTAAAAAAAATTCCTAATAATAAAATTTTAAATGATATTTATGAAAAATTTTATACATATCCCTCACCATTAAAATATAATTTTAATCCAACAAGGGATGTGTTTTTTTTAAAAAAATTATTAATTTTTCTTAAAAAATTTAATTTCAAAAATGTTCTCGAGATAGGTTGTTATGACGGATATATTTTAAAACAGCTTCAGAGAAAAGGTTATGAGGTTACCGGTTGCGAACCTAGTAAGGGAGCCCTGATAGGTAAAAAGTTTAATATTAATATTATAAATGATTTTTTTGACAAAAAACTTTTCATAAATAAGAAGTTTGATTTAATTATAAGCAGACATACTCTTGAGCATATTCCAGATTTAGAAAAAATAATAAGAGACATGATGTATGTTATGCATGAGAATTCTGTCCTTGCAATTGAAGTTCCAAATATAGAGTTTTATGTTAAACAGGGATTGTTAGAAGTATTTTCTCTTCAACACATTCATTATTTTAGTATCAAAACATTTGAGAATGTCGCTAATAGGTTTAACTTAAAAATAATAAAATCTTTAGAATCCCCTGAAAATATAATAATTTTCTTTAAAAAAATTAATTCTAAATCAAATAAACTAGTTATCAGTAAAAAAAATAAAAAAGATGAAATAGTCTTTAATGATTTTAAAATTAAAATTGAAAATAATAAATCAAAAATTGCTAAAATTATTACAAGATATAAAAAAAATGATCTTGCTTTTTGGGGGGCTGGTGGATTTGCAGTTGCAGCAATGCATCTCTATAAGTTACCAATAAATTTTGACTCATTTTTGATGGATAAAGATACCTCAAAGCATGGCTTATTTTTTTACCAACAAAAAATAAAAATTAATCCAATTATAATTAGAACAATTAAACAAAAAAAATTAATAATTATTACTTCTTACTATTCCAAACAAATAATTGATGATATAAAAAAAATGAAGATAAAAATTGATGTTTTGCAAATCTTCCCAAAAATAAAAATTACAAAAATTGTATGAAAAAAATTATATTAATAGGATCGGGGGGGCATGCAAGATCTTGCGTGGAAGTAATTGAGTCTGAAAAAAAATATAAAATATCTTTTTTAGTAGAAAAAACATCAGAAAATAAAGCAAAATTTAGTACTATTTCTGAGTCAAATTTTATTTCAAATTATAAGTTAAATAAAAAAAATATTCTTATATGTGTGGGGCAATTAAAAAGTGGAAAACAAAGAAAAAAAATCTATGAGTTTTATAAAAATAAAGGGTGCAGTTTTCCAATTATAAAATCAAAATCTTCATATATATCTAATAGCAGTACAGTCAATGAAGGAACAATAATAATGCATAAAGCTTTTATAAACGGCAACTCAAATATAGGTAAAAACTGCATTATAAACACAGGAGCAATTATAGAACATGATGTGGTTATTGAGGATAATGTTCATATCGCACCAGGAGCAATAATTTTAGGAGGATGCATTATAAAAGAAAATTCATTTATTGGAAGTGGTACAGTATTGAAGCAAAATACTTTGCTTAAAAAAAATTCTATATTATCTTCAGGAAAGTATTTCAAATAATGAATAAAATTTTAGTTATAGGTGGAGGGGGGTATGTTGGAACGGAACTAATATCTCATTTGATTAAAAAAAATAATTTTGTTTATTGTGTGGATAATTTTATTTATCAAAAAAATATATTTATAAAAAATTCAAAAAAAGTTGAAATATTAAATTTTAATATTACTGATGATTTATTTTATAAAAATATACCGCAAGATGTATCCAGTGTAATTATTCTAGCCGGACTAGTAGGGGACCCAATAACTAAAAAATACCCTGAACTCTCATATCAAGTAAATTATATTGCTATAAAAAAAATTATTAATTTTTACAAGAATTTGAAAGTTAAATTAATATTTGTTTCCACATGTTCTAATTATGGATTTTTAAAAAATAAAATAGCAAATGAGAATACCCCTCTAAATCCAAAGTCACTTTATGCAAAACAGAAGGTAAAAATTGAAAAATATATACTTAGTCTAAGAAATAAATCTAAATTTACGCCAACTATACTAAGATTTTCTACTGCATTTGGAGTTTCAGCTAGACCTAGATTTGATCTGACAATAAATGAATTTGTATTGTATGCCGTTTGCAAAAAAAAATTACAAATTTATGATCATGAAACATGGAGACCATACTGTCATTTGAAGGATTTTGCTAATGTTATGCAAAAATGTATTGATACAGATAAAAAAATTATAAATTATCAAATTTTTAATGTTGGAGATTATAAAAATAATTATCAAAAAATTGAAATTGCAAAATTAATTAAAAAACACATTCCTTCTTTTAAGTACGAAATTGTAGAAACAAAAAATGACCCTAGAAATTACATAGTTAATTTTGACAAGATTAGAAAAAAAATTGGAATTAAAAAATTTGTTACTGTGGAAGCGGGAATTATTGAGATGATTAAATACTTAAAAAAACAAAAAAAAATAAAAAAACTTTTCAAATCTGGAAATTATAATATTAAAAGTCTATGAAGAAATTTTCTTTACATGAACCTTTATTAAAAGGTAATGAAAAAATAAATATTGGAAAATGTATAGATACTGGTTGGCTTTCACCTTCAGGAAATTTTGTTAATAGTTTTGAAAAAGAATTAGAAAAATTTACTGGTAGCAATGTAATATGCTGTAACAGTGGAACATCAGCACTTCATATAAGCTTGATTTTAGCGGGAGTCAGAAAAGATGATGAGGTTATAGTTCCTACAATTACATTTATCGCAACTGTCAATGTTGTTTTATATTGTGGAGCAAGCCCTATATTTATGGATTGCGATGATAGTTTATGTATTGATATAGAAAAATTATTAATTTTTTTAAAAAATAATACGTATTCAATAAAAAAAAATACCTTTAATATTAAAACAAAAAAAAAAATATCTGCCATCATGGTGACCCATGTTTTTGGCAATTTAGCTAATATCAAAGAGCTAAAAAAAGTATGTAAATTAAAAAATATTAAATTAATAGAAGACGCAGCAGAGTCATTAGGTTCTTTCTATTCTAATAAGAGTCACTCTGGCACAATTGCAGATTATGGAACCTTATCTTTTAACGTTAATAAAATAATAACAGCAGGTGCAGGTGGCGCAATTTTATACAAAAACATTAAAGAAAAAAAAAAAATTAAGAGATTAATAAGCCAGGGAAAAACAAATAATTTATTATTTAAGCACAAATTTTTAGGGTACAATTACGGAATGCCAAATACTAGTGCTGCAATAGGTTTGGCTCAATTAGAAAATATTGAAAATATTTTAAAAAAGAAAAAAAAAATTAATTTTTATTATAAAAATTTTTTTACAAAAGCAAAAAATATTGAAATGATTCAAGTAGAAAACAATCAAAATCAAAATTTTTGGCTAAATGTGATTAAGATTAAAAAAATAAATTACAAAAATTTTAAAGAAAATATAAATGTATTAATTAAAATAGGAATAGATGTAAGACCGGTCTGGTACCCTTGCCACATGCAAGATCACCTAAAAAAATACGAGAGTTATAAAATTAGTCTAGCAAATAAAGTTTATAAAAATACCCTTTGTTTACCAAGTAGTTATTTTCTGAAGTTAAAAGACTTGTCAAGAATATGTAAAAAAATTTCTATTGTCCTTGGTAAGAAATAATGAAAACGTTGGCAATTCATTTAAAAAAACTTAATTTATCTAAGAAATCTAAAGTAGAATTAAAAATTAAAAAAAATATGTTTTTTAAAAAAGTAAAAATAATTGCAGAAGCTGGAGTAAATCATAATGGAAACATTGTTTATGCAAAAAAGCTTATTGATAAAGCAAAACTCTGTGGTGCTGATTATATAAAGTTTCAAACTTTTGATCCTAATTTGATTGTGACTAATAATAGCGAAATAGCACCTTATCAAAAAAAATTTTTACCAAATACTAATAATCAAAAAAAAATGTTATCTAATCTAAGTCTATCAAGCAGTCAATTTATTGATTTAGCCAATTATTGCAAAAAAAAAAGATTAAGTTTCTAAGTTCTGCGTTTGATATACCCAGTATTCTTTTTTTAAATAAAAAAACTAATATTGATTTTTTTAAGATACCTTCTGGGGAAATAAACAACATTCCTTATCTTGAAATTTTAGGTGGGCTTAACAAAAAAGTTTTATTATCTACTGGGATGTCTTCATTGAATGAAATAAAAAATGCAAAAAAGGTATTAGAAAAAAGTGGAACCAAACCATCGAATATTACTATTATGCATTGTGTGTCAGATTATCCAACTAAAATTAAAGACTTAAATCTGAAATTTATTAAGAGTATTAAAAAAATTTCACAATCTGTAGGTTTTTCTGATCATAGTATAGGCTATGAAGCATCAATGGCAGCTGTAGTTTTAGGTGCAGAATTTATTGAAAAACACTTCACACTTAGTAAAAAAATGAAAGGTCCTGACCATGCAATTAGCCTAGATGTGGATGAGTTTGGAATATTTGTAAGTAAAATTAGAATAACTGAGGAGTTACTTGGTAAAAATGCTAAGGTGATTACTGCTGGAGAAAAAATATTAAAAAAATTTGCAAGAAAATCAATCGTTGCATCCAAGAACATTAAAAAAGGGGATATTTTTACAAAATTTAATTTAACCACAAAAAGACCGGGAGACGGTTTAAATCCTATTTTTTGGCATAAAACTTTAGGTTCAAAGGCTAAAAAAAATTATAAGGAAGATGAAAAAATTTAATATTTTAATTTTTACGAGTGGAAGAGCAGATTTTGATCTTTTACTACCCCTTATCGAAAAATTTGAAAAAAATAATACTATAAACCTAACGTTACTTGTATCAGGGTCGCATCTTTCAATAAAACATGGCTTAACGCTAGATTATATAAAAAAAAAACATATTAAGAATATAAAAAAAATAGATATTAAATGTGATAATGTTACTGAAAAAAATATTTCACTTATTTTTAGTAATGCGCAGGTCTTATATGCAAAATATTTTTCAACATTAAAAAAAAAAATTGATATTTCAGTAATTTTAGGAGATAGATATGAAGTGCTAGCTTTTGCTTCAATGTGTTTTTTTTCAAATATACCTATTGCACATATTCATGGAGGTGAAATAACAGCTGGTGCTAAGGATGATACAATCAGGCATGCTATAACTAAAATTTCAAATCTACATTTTGTTTCTAACATAGAGCATAAAAAAAGAGTATTGCAATTAGGAGAGAGTAAGACTGATGTGTTTAATTGTGGGTTACTTGGTTACGAAAATATAAGTAAGTTAAAGCTATTCAATAAAGAGGAAATTGAGAATAGTTTAAAAATTAATTTTGATAGAAAAACTATACTACTTTCATATCACTCAGTAACAACGCTATCAAAAATTGAAAACATTTTTCAATTTAAACAAGTCTTAGATTCCTTAAGATTATATCAAAAATTTAATATAATTTTTACCTCACCAAATATTGACCCAGGAAATGCAGATATTTTAAGAATGATAAAAAAATTTATTATAAAGCATAAAAATGCGTATTTTTTTAAATCATTAGGCCAAAAGTTATTTCTTTCGGTTGCAAAAAATTCTGAAATATTTATGGGAAATTCTTCTAGTGGAATTTTAGAAGTTCCTTTTCTAAATATACCAGTTTTAAACATTGGGAATAGGCAAAAAGGAAGATTTCAATTTATAAAAGTATCTAATTTGTCTGCAAAAAAGAATATTATTATAAAAAGTATCAATATAATTCTTAAAAAAAAAAATAAAAAACTTTTTCTAAAACCCAAACTAATAAAAAATGCAAGTTTGGTAATTAGTAGAAATATTCTAAAGAAGTTAAAAAATAAAAAAAATATTTATATGACGAATAAAATATTTAATGATTTAAATCATTAATTAAACAATAATTACAAATTACCAAACCCTGAAATATTATAATTGATAAAATTTTCTTTAAGTTTTACTTTTATAAGTGAGTATTCCCACCATAGACATTTTTAGAATATCTTCATTTTAAAGATATCTATAGAAGCAGTTAAAAATTTGAGAAAGAAGAATCTTAATAAATTCTGGAATTTAGCTAGCTTTAGTATAAAAGGGTTGATAAAAAAAATACTTACTATATTTATGGATAAAAAATCGCTCAAAACATCTGCAAAACATAAATTAACCTAAAAAAAATTTATATATAGTCTTTTAACAATATGTTTAAAAATATTATACCTGCTAAATTTCAGTCAATTAATTACAGTTGGCCGATACAAGAAAAAAATATAGCCAATAAATTAAAAAGTTATTATTTAGATTATAAAAATGGAAAAAATGGATTACCTGATTCTATTGAAAATTTAGAAAAAGATTTTTGTAAATTTAATAAAAGTAAGTATTCTTTGGCTTTGTCTTCATGTACTGCTGCGCTTCATATAGCTTATTTGTCTTTAGGTATAAAAAAAGATGATGAAGTTATTATTTCTAACTACACATTTCCAGCAACAGCAATTCCACTCTTTTTAATTGGAGCCAAACCAATACTGTGTGATGTAGATAGAGAGGATGCAAATATAGACGTAAATGAAATTGAAAAACTGATTACAAAAAAAACTAAAGCTATTACTGTAACACATTGGTGGGGACAGCCATGTAATATGGAAAAAATTTGTAAAATTACCAAAAAATATAAACTAAAATTGATAGAAGATTGCGCGCATGCCCCTGGCGCAAAGTATAAAAACAAACTCGTCGGAACTTTTGGTGATTTTGGTTGTTTTAGTTTTGATAACAATAAGTTATTGGCGGCAGGTGAAGGTGGTATTCTGGTTACAAACAATTATAAATATTATCAAAAAGCTATTTTGCTATCTGACTTTGGACCACGCTTGTATAAAAGTATTAAACTACCTAATTTTAAAAATTTTATCGAAACAGGACTTGGTACAAAGTACAGAATTCATTTCTTAGCTGCAAAAATTGCTATAATTAAATTAAAAAAGATAAACCAATTAAACTTGGAGAGGAAAAGAGTTTTTGACTACTTTTCCAAAAAACTAAAAAGTTCAAAATTATTAATTGCACCCAAAAACAAATTGTTTTTTACTAGGGGTGGGTTCTATGGCTATAAAGTTCTGATGAAAAAAAACAAATATTTAGATGTAAAAAAATTCATTTTAATTTTAAAGTCAAAGAAAGTTGACGCAAGAAGAACAGTGACACCACCTTTGCATTTAACAAAAACATTCAAAAATGGAAATATTAAAAATTTTTTCAAAAATTATTCTTTTAAATATAATTCAAATAACTTGAAAAATTCTGAGTGGTTTCATAAAAATCATATTAGTTTTCCTTCATTCTATAAAAAAGAGCATGAAAAAATTATAGATGAGTATATTAGAATAATTTTATCTGTAGAAAAACTTTTAAAAATTTAATGGCTAAAATTTTATTTATACATCCATATGCAGAATCTTCATTTGGGAGGCAATCTATACCATTGGCATTAAGTTATAGTACTTTAAAAAAAGAGGGCCACAATTGTGAACTTTTTGATACAACTTTTCTAGATAATTCGATACTTCTTGAGTCAAGACCTAATCATGACGAAGAACTTAAAAATAAAAATTTTTTCAAGGAATGGGATAATGAAATTTTTATAAAATATAAAAAAAAAGGTGATATATTTTTTTTATTACAGGAAAAAATTAATGAATTTAAACCTGATTTAATAACTTTTTCATTCTGGGGCAGCCACCTTCATGCAGAAGGTGAGTATTATTCATACCACAATGGAGTTCAATTAATTAACAATGTAATAATAAATAAGGAAAGTAAAGTAGTTGTTGGCGGAACCATACCATCATCTGATCCTAAACAAGTTTTAGAACAAAACTCAAAAATTGACTATGTTTTAAAAGGTGAGCCAGAACTAGTATATGCAGACATCGCTAAAAATTTAGATCAAAAAAAATCTTTAAATTCAATAGAAAACTTAAATTATCTAGAAAATGGTAAATTAATTTCAAATAAATTAAGACCTCTAATAGATCCACTAGACCAAATACCAGATGTAAAAATGGATATTTTTGATGACAGGAGTTTTAATAGACCATTTAATGGCAATATAGTCAGAATGCTAGATTTTGAATTAAGTAGAGGCTGTTGGTACAGGTGCACCTTTTGTCTAAGCCCATTTCAAAGAGAAACTACCTATAATAAGGCAAAAAACTTCAGGCGCGAGAAAGGTATAGAAAAAATAATAAGAGAAATATCTTCATTAAAAAAAGAACATCGACTTGAGTTTATTAGATATCAAGATGAAAGTTTTAATTCAATAAAAGAAGAGAAATTGAAAGATCTGGCTAAAGAATACAAGGATAAGGTCGATTTACCTTTTATAATCGAGGCTACAGTAAACACTTCAACTGAAAATAGAATTAAATCTCTTGCTGAAATGGGGTGTGTTCAAGTAGGTTTAGGAATTGAGTCTGGAAGTGAAAGAATTAGAGATGAAATAATAATAAAACCAAAGTTTAAAAACAAACAAGCAATAGATGTAATAAATTGTTATAAAAAATATAAAATTGACGTCACGGCATACAATATAATTGGTTTCCCCACTGAAACAAAAAATGAAATATTTGAAACAATAGACCTTAATAGAAAATCAAAACCATCAAGGTTTACAGTGAGCTTCTTTCAACCATGGGAAGGAACGGCATTGAAAAAAAAATCAGTTGAAGGAGGATTTTTAGATAAAAAATATGAATATGATAATGGTTTAAATTTAGGTCAACAAGGGGGTTCGTTACTTAAATTAAACACAATGACAAATGAAGAGTTAAATAATTTTCATGATTTTTTTTATTATTTTGTTCATACACCAAAAATATTCGAAAAAATGTTATTTGCTATGATTAAAATTAGATTATTGAAAACACTCATAGTAAGCATTTTAGATTATTTTATTAAAGAGAAAAACAAATGAGTTTTCTAATTTTTATACCAGCCAGAGCAGGTTCCACAAGATTAAAAAACAAAAATATAAGAACAATTAATAACAAACCATTAATTAAATATACTCTAGATTTCTCTAAAGATTTGAATGTTAAAGACGTTCTTTGTTCCACAGATTCTTTAAAAATAAAAAAAATTTGTCAAGAAAATGGATTTTTTACAGAATATAAAAGACCTAAAACAATATCAAAAAAAAAGACAACAATGGCAGAGACAGTACTGCATGGAGCGGAGTGGTATAAAAAAAATATAAATTCAAATATAAAAAATATAATTCTTTTACAACCAACATTTCCAATGCGAAATTTAAAAGTTATTAAGAAATCAATAAATTTTTTTAATAAAAAAAAAATTGAAAGTTTATCAAGTATTAGTGAGATAAGAATAGATAGCTCGTGCTTATTATATTCTAAAGATGAAAAAAATTTCTATTTACCAAAAAATATAAATAAAAATAAAGTTTATAAAATTGATGGAAATTTTTATATTTGTAGTTTGAAGTTTTTAAAAGAAAATAAAAAATTTTCTATTTTGGGTAAGACGAAACTTATTAATTCTAAAGTAAAATTTCCAATAGACATAGATTATTTAGAAGATTTTATAATGGCAAAAAATATAATTGAAAATGCTAATAAAAGGTAAAGATTTAAATTCGTTGTTACTCAAACCAGAAGTAACTTTAGGTGAAGCAATTTTAAAAATGAATCTCACTAAATATAAGATTACATTTATAGTGGGAAAAAAAAAAATATTTTATGGGACTCTATCAGATGGAGATATAAGAAGAGCACTAGCAGAGGGAGCAACCCTAGCTAGTAATATTAATAAATATTTTAATAAAAAACCATCCATTATAAAAATAAAAAGCAAAAAATTTAATAACATTAAGAGCATAAAGAAAATATTTTATGAAAAAGATATTTTTTCTATACCAGTTTTAGACAATGATAAGATTATTGGTTTTTATGATATTAGGAATTTTTTAAATCAAAATTCAAATAAATCTTTAGTTTTAATTATGGCGGGTGGTTTTGGTAAAAGATTAATGCCACTTACCAAAAAAATTCCAAAACCCATGCTTCCAATTAAAGGAAAACCAATTTTGCAAATTACGTTAGAAAATTTAAAATCACAAAACCTTAAAAAAATTTTAATTTCTACGTATTATAAATCAGAAATTATAAAAAAATATTTTAAGGATGGTAAAAAATTAGAATTAAAAATTAATTACCTTGAAGAAAAATCACCCTTAGGAACAGCAGGCTCCCTTAAGTTAATAAAAAAATCTATTATTAAGCAATATGAAAATTTATTAATTATCAATGGAGATATTTTGACTGATATAAATTTTCAAAATATTTTAGATTTTCATAAATCCTATCAGTCTGATTTAACTATTGCTGTTAAAAATGTAAGTGTATCTAATAATTTTGGAGTTGTAAAAAGAGAGGGAATTTTATTTACTGATATTGAGGAAAAACCAACCACTACCTATAGTATAAATGCAGGGATATATATTTTAAACACCAACTTAATTAAAAATTTAAAATTAAATAAAAATATAAATATGGTTGATGTTATTAATCAGGTAAAAAAGATAAACAAAAAAGTAGTTGTTTACCCTATACACGAAAATTGGACGGATATTGGAACCCATGAAGTCTATGAGAAATATAAATAATTATAATGGACCTAGTAATTGTTAAAAACTTACAATGTTTAAAACAGTACAAACTTTCTTTTTTTGAAAAAAAACTAATTCTAGTTTTTGATTGGAGAGCATATTACTTTTTAAGAAAAAAAAAAAATCTAAATATCTTGTATGCAGAAGATCTTTTTCCTTATAAAAAATTTAATGTTTTCACAATAAAAAATAATAATAAAATTAAACATATCATTGATGTCTATAATAAAGAGCTATTTAAAGAAAATTTTTTCTTTAAAAAAAAGAAATGGAAATTTTTTAATAATTTTTTTTTAGAGATAAAATTTTTTATTGACACAACCCACTATGTTAATTTTGTTTTAAATAAAATTTTTTTAGATTATAAAATAATAAGAATACATCATCTACATTACCCAATAAATTATGCTCAGTTGATCGATAACAAGTTCTATACTTCTGTTGATTATGTCTTAGCAAACAATAATAAATTTGATTATATAGAACAAAATATAAAGCAAAATACCAAGTGTTATAAATATGATCTAAAAAATAATACAAAAAATTTCATTCCTAAAATTAAAAATTTAATAAAAATGTTAATTTTTTTAGTAACACCAGTTTTTAAAAACAAAAATCTTTTTGTATCAGGTAAAAATAATTTTTTAAAAACACTCCCTAATTTAGATTTTGCAGATCATTCTTTATTAATACTTAATAAAAATATTAACAAGAAGAAGTTTAATTATGCTTCATTTATATGCGATGGTTTAAATTTGAATATTTTAATTGAAAATTTTTATCACATGAGTATTTCAAAAATATCTAATTATAAGTTTTATTATTTTCTTTATAAATATAAAATTAAAAATTATAGAATAATTTTTTTTTCATACACTGGAAGTTTTTTTCCTATTTTTACTTTATTAAAGCAAATCTGCATAGAATTGAAGATTAAAAATATAACCTGGTCACATGGTTTATTTGGACTATCAGAAATAAGTCGTGGATGGATAGATAACGATTTTGTAAATATGAAAAATATTGGTTGCACAGTCGGGTTTACTAAGCACAAAAAATTTCAATTTAATAAATTTTATAATTTAGGCTTTATTCCGTCTAATGCTGACAACATTTCACAGATAAAAAAATCTAAAAAGAAAATTATACTGTTAGTAGCTGGTCGTGCTGTAAAAGATAATGGTTTTTATCATGGAACCAATAGAAATGGATCTATTTCTGGTTTTGCTGATGATACGGTACAATTAATCCAATGTTTACTAAAATTTTCTAAAGATTATGAAATCATATTTAAAGATTATCCTTTTCACACTTTCTTTAAGCCAATTATAAAGGATATAGCAAAGAATAAAATAAAATACATTAGTAACGAAGAAAGTCTAGATAGCCTGTTATCTAAATCAGATTTCAATATTTTTACATATGTTAGTAATTCTTTAATACAATCATTGCCCTTTAAAGCTGATAGTTTCATTTTAGAACCAAATTTATTAAAAAACTTTAATAATAATGAGTTTACTCAATATGGAATTAATTTTTTCCAAAATTTAACTTTTATGAAAAATGAAATTAATCAAAAACTTAGTAAAAATATATTTTATTACCAAAACAAACAAAAGTTAATTGACAAATACTTATCAGATTTACGTAAATATAAAACCTTCTTAAAAAGATTTTAATTTAAAATTAGAAAGTATTTTTGTAGAAATAAATCACATTAAAATAATTTACAGTTTCTAAATAAAAAATAGCTAAATGTTTCATGTCATTTTTTAGAGAATTCTTGGTCTAAATATTTGAAAAAATCCATAATCATTACAATTATAAACAAATAATTAGCTATCAATTTAAATTTTAAAGTATAAAAAACACTTATTCTTTTATATAAATTTTATTTAACAAAAATTTACTATTTTATGAATAGAGTTTTAATAAATGGAAAAAATTTTTATATATATAATTAAACTACTTTATAAATTCAATTTTATAAGTTATTTAAAAAAAATTAGACTTTTATTAAATAAAAACTTAAGTAAAAAATTTATACTTTTGGATATTGGTGCTGCCAATGGAGCTAATGGTAGATGGAATATAATTTCTAATAAGCTCACTACAATTTTAGTGGAACCACATAAAGAAAGTGCAAAAAATTTAAAATTGGAAGGACTTGAGGTAATCGAGTCCGTTCTACATAGTGAAGATGATAAAGACATTAAATTTTATAACACAAGAAAACCTATGTGTTCTTCTTTTTATAAACCTAATTTTGATCACTTAGAAAATTTTTTAGACAAAGAAAGATTTGAAATAATCTCTGAAGATATTTTTAACTCTAAAACTTTAGATACTGAGATAGCAAAATTTTCTCAACCAAATTTTATAAAAATTGATACAGAGGGCTCAGAGCTAGATATCTTGAAAGGATCAAAAAAAACATTATTAAACGTTTTTGGGCTTGAGGTTGAATGCTCTTTTCATCAACTTAGAATAAACCAACCATTATTTGAAGAAGTCAGATCTTACTTAAGGAGTTTAGATTTTGTTTTTATTGATTTTGTTAGCATGATTAGATGGGAGAAAGATGATTTTAGTTTTACAGGTCAACCACAAATAACTGATGCACTATTCTTGAAAAACGAAGAAGTAATTATTGAAAAATTTAACAAAGATGAAATTAGCCTTGACGATCTTCTTAATTATTTTGTCATTCTAATAGCATACGAAAGAGTAGATATTTTAAGACATGTTTATAGAAAAACAAAAATTTCACTTAAATATATAGAGGAAATCATAAAAATTTTAGAAATGAAAAAAAATAAATTTAACAAACTAAAACAAGCTCAATATTTTATAGAGCATCAAATTTTGTAAATATAAGTGAACCTTTATAATTTTTTTAAAAATAAAAGAGTTCTTGTTACTGGGCATACAGGTTTTAAAGGGTCTTGGTTAGTAACTTGGCTTAATATTCTCAATTGTGAGGTAATGGGTATATCTCTAAGCCCTGTTAAGGGTGATAATCATTTTAAGATCTTAAAAAAAAATTTAAACATTATTGATAATAGAGCAGATATCAGAAATGAAAAACACTTAAAGAAACTTGTAAAGCAATTCAAACCAGACATTGTATTTCATTTAGCTGCACAAGCCATTGTTTCAACCTCCTACAGTCAACCTAAATTAACTTTTGAAACTAATGTGCTTGGTACATTTAATTTATTGGCAGCACTAGCAGATCTTAAACATAAGTGTATTGCAGTATTTGTTACAAGTGACAAATGTTATAAAAATATAGAAGTAACAAGAGGATACACAGAAACAGATGAATTAGGGGGAGATGACTTTTATAGTTCCTCAAAAGCTTCTGCAGAATTAATTATTAATTCATTCTATAAGTCCTTTATAAAAGATAAGAATACATTTTTAAGAGTAGCAACTGCTAGAGCCGGCAATGTAGTAGGCGGGGGAGATTGGTCTAAAAATCGTTTAATACCAGACTGTGTAAAGAGTTGGTCTAAGAAACAGACAGTTATATTGCGAAACCCAAACTCCACTAGACCTTGGCAACATGTTATGGAAGCTTTATCTGGGTATCTAAATTTAGCCTATCAACTAAATAAAGATAAAAAATTAAATGGAGAATCATTTAACTTTAGTAATAATGAAATTAAAAATTTTACTGTCTTAAAATTTATTAAAGGGATCCAAAAATATTGGAAAAATGCTCGTTGGAAAGTTCATAAAAAGTCCTCTTTTTATGAATCTACACTACTTCAGCTAAACAGCAATAAAGCAAAAAAAGTTCTAAATTGGAAAAATAAATTAAAATTAAGTGAGACAATTAAATTAGTTGGTGAATGGTATACTGCGTACTATGAGAGTAATAAAAAAAAGATAATGACTAAAGAGCAAATAATATTCTATATGAGAAAAAAATAATATGAAGGTAGTAATTCTTGCTGGTGGTTTTGGAACTAGAATATCTGAGTATACTAAAACAATACCCAAACCTATGATAGTTATAAACAAAAAACCTATTCTAATACATATTATGGAACATTATGCAAAATATGGTTTTACTGATTTTTATATTGCTCTTGGTTATAAAGGATCAGTTATCAATGAATATTTTAAAAATAAAAGATTTAAATGGAATGTAAATTTAATTAATACCGGTCTTAAAACAATGACAGGAGGTAGATTAAAAAGATTAAAAAAATTACTAGGAAAAGAAACTTTTTTAATGACCTATGGAGATGGATTATCAGATATAAACCTAGCTAAATTATTAGAATTTCATAATAGAAATAAGAAAATGGTAACATTAACAGCCGTCAGACCACCAGCAAGATTTGGAGCAATTAAGTTTAGGGGTAACAATGTTAAAACTTTTAAGGAAAAAGACAAAATGGATGAAGGTTGGATTAATGGTGGCTTTTTTGTAATGGAACCAAAATTTTTAAATTTCATTAAAAATGATCAAACCTTTTTAGAAAAAGAACCACTTGAAAAAATAAGCTCACAAAACCAGCTAGTGGCATTTAAACACAAAGGTTTTTGGCAATGCATGGATAGTAAAAGAGATAAGGATAAGTTAGAGCTAATTCTAAAAAATAAATAAATTTGAATAAAAAAATTCTCATTATTGGTGGAACAGGATTTTTAGGGTACCATTTGGCCAAAAATTGTCTCTTAAAAAAATGGAATGTAACAAGCATTTCTACAAATAGTCCAAAAAAAAAAAGATTTTTACCAAAAGTAAAATATATAAATTTAGATATAACAAAAAAAAAACCACTATTAAAAAAGATTAAATCTAATTATGATTTTGTTGTAAATTTTGGAGGTTATGTAAATCATAGTGAAAAATCCAAAACTTATAAAAGTCATTACATTGGTTGCAAGAATTTAGCAGATATATTTAAATATAAGAAAATAAAATCTTTTATACAAATAGGCAGTTCTGTTGAGTATGGAAATTTAAAATCTCCACAAAATGAAAAAGACAAGACAGATGCGAAGAAGCTTAAATCCACATATGGGAAAGCCAAACTAATGGCTACAAATTACTTGTTAAAATTGAATGTAAAACATAATTTTCCATGCACAATACTTAGATTATATTTAGTTTATGGTCCCTGCCAAGATAACAATAGACTTATTCCACACACACTAAATGAATGTTTAAACGATAATACTTTTGAGTGCTCTGCTGGAAAACAATATAGAGATTTTTTGTTTGTAGATGATTTGATAAAAGCAATCTTTAAATGCTTCAATAATAAAAAGTCTATTGGAGAAATAATCAATATTGGTTCAGGAGAACAACGTAACGTAAAAAAAGTTATATTATTTATAAAAGATAAAGTTAATTTAGGAAAACCTAAGTTTGGAAAAATTTTATTAAGGAGAGATGAGATATTAAGGCTTTATCCAAATATTTCAAAAGCACAAAAAATTCTAAATTGGAAACCGAATATTTCTTTTCAAAAAGGTATTAAAACTTTAATTAGGTACTATAAAAATTAACTTTGTACGATCACTATTACTAGTAATAAATTTATTTTTTATTAAAATTTGAATGATAAGTCTTCAATATTTTTACAATACTTTTTTTTGGTTTCCATCCTAATTTAAGTAATTTTTTTATATCTGCAACAAGCATTGTTTGTTTGCTTATTTTTTTAATCACAAATTTTTTATTAAGAAGATTAGCTAAATATTTTACTACTTTTATTAAGGGAGTTGGTTTTCCAGAACCTATATTATAAACGCCTATTAATTTCTTATTGTACAATAATTTTATTGCTGAATAAATGTCGCTTATATCAACAAAGTCTCTAATGTGATTTATATTATCTAGATGTACTAAATTGTTATTAAAAAACTTTTTATAAACTGAGGGAATAAAAAAACTTATATTTTGATCGATATTTGTATAACTAAAAATTCTTATTATACAAATATTTATTTGTTGTTTTTTTTTTAATAAATAGTTTTCTGCCATTAATTTAGTCAAGCCATATTTACTTATTGGCTCTAATTTTGAATTTTCAGAAATTTTTTTCTTTGAAAATTTATAAACGTGTGAAGTTGAAGTAAATAAAAACCATTTAGTTGTTTGATTTTTTTGCACTTCATCAATTAATAGTTTGCTACCTAAATAATTTATTTTTTTTGATCTATTATAATTATTTGTAACTTTTGTAGTTGGAACTACTGCTGCAAAGTGAAACAAAGCATCAAATTTTTTACCTTTTAACCATTTTTGAATATCTTTTTTATTTGTAATATCTCCAGTGAAACAATCAAAATTTTTACTTTTAAATTTTTTTTTGATGTAACTACCTAATACGCCTGTAGATCCTGTGATACCAATAGACCTAAAGTTCATTAATCATCAATAAACTAGAGCTAATATAGCTAACTAATTTAGAGTTAATTTTTTTAGTATGTAAACCTATGAAAAATCCAGAATCCTCTATTATCTGTGCATTTTGAAATTTTTCATTATTTCTGTTTAATTTATATAATTTTATTGCTGGTTGATTGACAAAATTTCCACTTATAATCGGTCTAGTTTCAATACCTTTTTTTTCTAAATATTTCAAATATTTAGATTTTTTATTTGAATATTTTTTATCAATAAATATTGCTAATCCAAACCAGCTTGGATCAATATCATTTTCAACATTTAAGAAATTAATTTGATTACAAAATTTTTTATGAGATTTAACTTTCGTTATAATTTCATTTCTATTAAATTCTCTATTTGCCTTAAAAATATTTTTTCTTTTAAATTGGTTCAGTGCTATTGCTGCTTGAATTTCTGTTGGTCTAAGATTGTAACCAGAATTAATAAATAAAAATCTAGGATCTAAATTTGAGTAATTTTTTTTATATTTTTTTTGAATAAATTTCTCTCTAGCCCATCCATGTGATCTTAATGATAATAAAATTTCATAATCTTCTTTATTATTACAGGTAATCATTCCCCCTTCACCAGACGTAATTTGGTGAGAATAATAAAATGAAAATGTTCCTGCCTCACCAAAAGTTCCTAAAAATTTATTTTTAAATTTACTACCAAAAGATTCACAAGTGTCCTCAATTATCATTAATTTATTTTTATTTGCTATTTGTTTTAATCTAAGCATATCAGCTGACAAGCCAAGAACATGAACACAAAAAATAGCTTTTGTTTTTTTTGTTATTTTTTTTTGTAAAGCCTCTAAACTAATATTTAAATTCTTTAAATCTATATCTACAAAAACAGGTTTAAGTCCATGCTGAATAATTGGCCACAATGATGTTGACCAACAAACTACGGGTACAATAACCTCATCTCCTGGGTTGAGCTTTCTTTTTCTCATTGGGTTAGTTAATAATGATAAAGCAAGTAAGTTTGCAGAAGATCCTGAGTTAACCATTAGTGCAAATTTACTCCCTATATATTTTGCAAACTTTTCCTCAAACAATTTTGTCTTGGAAGACATGGTAATTTGTTTACTTTTAAGAACTTTTTGACCTTCTAATATGTCTGACTCTGAGAAGGCATTTGATAAAAGTGGATACTTCATGATTAATATTTATATATTAAATTAAAAAAATTACACCTAATATCAAAAAAACCGTTCTCGAAAAATTTGATATATAAAGTATACACCAAACGGTGTGCTCAATTTTGATTCACCATGAACTCTAGCATTTTCTCGACTTGGTATTTCTTTAATTGTGTAATTTCTTTTTACACTTTTAGCTAAAATATCTATTTCTATTCCAAAACCATTTTCAGTTGTTTTTAAATTATTAAAATTATCTTTTTTAATAGATTTCAAACTATAAAGTATGTCAGAAAACTCAGTTTTGAATAATTTATTAAAAAGTAAGGTCAAAAAATCACATCCAGTAGATCTAATAAAGCCCATAACCGTTGTATTCGCAGTAAGATCAAAACTTCCACCCTTTTTTCTACTGCAAATAATTAACTTAAATTTTTCAGACGTTATATCCTCATACAGATTTTCTATATCATTGGGGTCGTGAGAACCATCTGCATCATAAAAGATTATATAATCATGTTTTGCTATTGATGCTCCAACTCTTTGGGCATCTCCCTTACCAAGCCCATTGTCTAAAATAAAGTTAACTTGATTATGCAAACACACTTCTTCTGTACCATCTTTTGAGTGGCCATCTACAACTATTACATCATCTGATTTTTTCCTTAAAATTGGTAATATTGTTTTTAAATTTTCACACTCTTTTTTACTAGATACTATTATCGATAAATTTTTAAGTATAAGATTAGTCTCTGTCATTATAAATTTAAATATATTAAAATTATAGAAAGTACAGCTTTATTTAATAATTATAAAACCGAAAAACTCCAAAAAATTTAAAAATTGAAAAAGTTGGGTGCAAAGACCACAAAAACATTAATAAAATAAAAGTATAAAATAGATAGTTTCTTTCCACAAATTTTTCAAAACTAAAAATATAGAAAAAAAGACAAGTTAATATTGGATAACAAAGATTTGAAATTCTCCCAACATTGTTAAGACTTCCATCTGGACCACCAAGAATTGGCTGACCAATTATCATTGCACAAACTAATGAAATTATGAGTACAGAAGAGATTTCAATTGTCTTATTTATTTTGCCAAACAAAACTAAAAATAAGGGGGTGAAAGGAAATATTCCTAATAGTAAAAACTTTATCAACTTTTCAAATTGACTAAAATCATAAAATATCAACCCATAGGCAAGGTTTATAGGAAATTCATCGCTGGATATTAGGTGACCAGTTTTGATTGTTATAAATAACGACAAAAATGATAAAATAAATAAGACTATAAATAATTTTATTTTTTTATTTATTAATAGAAAAATACTTGAGCCAATGAGTAACGCTATGGAGGTTTGTCTTAGATATATAGTAATGATAACTGACAAAAAATTAATAAAGTAATTTTTACATATAATTGAAAGAAAAAAAACTAAACCCATACAAAAGAAAATCATATCATGAGCCTGAACTGGCTGAAATATATGATACCTGACTATGTATGGGTTTAAGAAAAGTAGTGAAAAGAATAATATAGACACTTTTAAATTAAAATTTAATTTTTTAATTACTAGACTTATTAAAAATATGTAAAAAATTATGAATATAAATGTAAATAATTTAAAAATTAAGAAAAATTCAATATTAAGAAGGTCAGATATAGAGCCTACAATATAAGGAATTAAAAATCTTTGTGCTACATGCTGTATTATTATATTGCTTTCTTGAGGTAGTAGTGGGGCGCTTATTGCTATTTCACTATAACTAATTACATCTGTTTGATTTGCTACATAAATAATATCATAAAGACTTAAATAATCTGTTGTTACTAGAATAAATATAAAAGAAATTGCTATATAAAGATAATAAATTTTTGCATTAAATTTGTTCATGATAGTTAAAAAATTAATATGTATATATAATATAAAATTATGAAATCAAATCAGTTAGTTAGCATTATAATGACATGCTATAATGGAGAATATTTTTTACAAGAAGCAGTAAAAAGCATTATTAATCAAACTTATTCAAACTGGGAGTTAATTTTTTATGACAACAATTCTACTGATAAAAGTGAAAAGATTATAAAAAAATTTAAAGATAAAAGAATTAAATATTTTAAATCAAATAAATTGTTTAATTTAGGCACTATAAGACAATTAGCCTTCAGTAAGTGCCAGGGTAACTTTGTTAGTTTTTTAGACGTTGATGACTATTGGTCAGAATTTAAACTCCAGAAACAACTTGAAAAGTTTCGAGTAAATAAAAATATTGATGTTGTTTATTCAAATTATTACAAAGTTGAAAATTATAAAATTAAAAAAACTAAAAAACTTTTACATAGAGGCTATTGTCAAAATAAAATAATTTCTAGTTATATTGATGGAAGTCCATTGACAGCTTGGTTGACACTTATGATTAAAAAATCTGCTATAGATAAATTGAAGTATTCTTTTGATAAAAGAACTCATATTGCGTCTGATTTTGATTTAATAATTAGATTAAGTATATTTTGTAATTTTGATTATGCTGCTGAATATTTAGGATATTATAGATTACACCAGAATAATGAATCTAAGAGTAAAAAAAAAGAAATTAATGAATTGATTTATATTATTGAAAAGTATCAAAAAAATAAAAAAATAATCTCTTTATTTTTTAATAAAAATTTTGCATATAAACTCTATGTAAAATATTTTATATCAAAAAAACTAAAATCAAATGATATTAAAAATTTTGCAATAATTAAGAGACTAAACATCAGGTTACTTTATTTCATAACAACAATGATTCCAAAAAAAGTATTAAATATTTTTATTAAATAATGATCTCAGATATCCACCCATTATTATCAATATTATGTTCACTGCTAATTATTAATGGATTTTATAATTTATCCAAATTTATCTCTAAAACAAAATATTTAATTTTTTTAGATAATTATGGAATTAGCAGAAGATTAGTATCCTTTTTTTTAATAATAAATTTTTTTTCAATTGCGCTATATAATCTCTTCCTTTTATTTGGAATTAATGAGCTTTATCTTAAAATACTAATAATAATAATAATTTTAATTGGTTTTTATAGACCTGATAACATTCAGAAATTTTTTAGAAAATATATTTTGATAAATACTAAAACCAAATTATTATTATGCATAATGATTTTGGGTTATTTTCTAATATCATTATTGCCTATCACAGATCCAGATTCACTAGATTATCATTTAACGCTTCCATATCTTTCATTGATAAATGAAAATTTTTTTATACAAAATGAATGGCTCACAAGTCAATTAGCTGGAGCAGGTGAAGCTTTAATAATATCGGGTCTATCAATTAATGCTTACAAATTATCCTCAATCTTACAATTTACAGCCTTGTTTTCAATTATTCTTGCTATTCTTAATTTAAAATATGGAAAAAATTATTTAAATTTAGATAATAAAATTCTAATAAGTTTAGCTATTTTATGCATACCTAGTTTTTTATTTTTAACATTCACAGCAAAACCACAGTTATTCCCGATTGGCACAAATTTTATTGCATTCCTTATGACTTTTTTTATTTTACCCTTTGAAAAAAATAAGAATAAATTTATCACTATTTTTTGCATAATAAGTTTTTTATGTTTCAGTGCTACTCAATTTAAATTTTCATTTTTTTTATCTTCGGGAATAATATTATTATTTACATACATTGAGCTCTATAAAAGAAAACTGTTATTTAAAGGTCTTTTTATATCTTTAATCTTTTTTTTAATAATAGTGCTTCCTAGAGAATATTTTGATTTTAAATATCTAAGCCAAGATATAGTGCAAAATTTTTTTTCACCTGCGACTGACGATTATGCTGCAGAATCTTTTATTGAATCATTAAAACATGGCACTGGAAATCCAAGATATCAACCATATTGGATCTTTTTACCATATAATCAATATGGATTTAGCTTAACCGTAGTTACTGAAATAGTTGGTTTAAGTATTCTAATCTTTTTAGTAAATTTCAAATTTAAACCTGTAAAAAAAATAGTTTTTGCCTCCATCTTATTCTTTATTTTTGCTATTCCCTTTGGTCAACCGATGGGCAGATTTTTTATAGAACCATTTTTATGGCTTATTGTAGGCTCTATTTTTTATTTAAACTCAAAAAATAATTTATTTTTTATAATTTGTAAAAAACTAATAACTATTAATTCTATAGTTATTCTTTTTGCTATTTTTTTTACTATTATAACTTTTTTACCTGGAATATTTTCTATTAAAAATCATAAAAATATTCTAACCAAATATGCTAATGGGTATAATCTATACGAATGGGCGTACAGAAACACGCCTAATAATTCTGTAATATTGACATCTCACAGGTCCTATTTATTTTCTAAAAACTCATTTGTAAGCTATGATTTTAGACTTTATGTTAGAACACAGGAGGGGCTCAATCACTATATAGATTCAATAATCAAAAAAAAACCAACACATTTACTATATAACAGTATTGACCACGATAATGTTCAAGATGTTTTGAAAGATTGTAGGGGTAAATTAGTTTTAAGAGGTAAAAATGTACATCAAGTAAACAAGAGAAACCCATTTAATAATACTAAAAATCTACATGATGGCTATATATATGAAATCGATTTAGAAAAATTAAAAAAATGCAAAAAATTATAAATATTTTAATAAAATAAACCACTGAATATGGTAGGTCTCACTTAATAATGCTTGTATTAGAAAAATGAAAAAAAATTTATATATTCAATTCGAAACAAATTTTTTTGATAAAATTATCAACAAAAAAAGAATTGAAATGGTCAACTTGATTAAAGACAATATTAAGATTTTTAAAATTAAAGAGCTGTTAGATATAGGAACAACTGAAGACTCAAGTGCGGTTAGTTCAAATATTTTTTGTAAGATGCTTAATAATGTTAAAATACATAAATCTATTTCAAATCAAAGAATTAAAAATAAAAGATTTAAGAATTGTATAAAAAAATCTATCACTTCAAAATTTTCTAAAGAAACTATTAATACTTTTAAAAGTGATTTGGTTATTTCTAGTGCTACTATTGAGCATGTAGGAAGCCTTAAAAATCAAATTAGAAAAGTTAGAAATATGATTTCTTTATCTAAAAAATATGTTGTAATTTCAACACCTAATCGTTTTTATCCTGTAGAGCTTCATACTAAAATACCTTTATTACACTGGTTGCCTAAAACCCTTTTTAGACAAATTTTATTACTTTTAAATATGAAGTACTTTGCTGATGAAAAAAATATGAACTTATTAAGCAAAAATGACTTAAAAAAAATTTTAAATATTTTTTCTCAAAAAATAGACTATAAAATTTATAATATTTGTTTTTTAGGTTTTGTCTCAAATTTCTTAGTTATTTGTAAAATTAAAAAAAATTGATTTAATATTAATGAAAATTCTTGGTCTAAACATAAACCACGCAGACACTTCTGCATGCCTAATTGTGAATGGTGAGATTCTCTCAGCTATTGAAGAAGAAAGATTTGTTAGAATTAAACATTATGCTGGTTTACCAATAAACTCTATAGAATTTTGCTTACAGCAATCCAAATTAAAAATAAAAGATATAGATTTTATCACAGTCAACTATTCTCCCACTGCTAATTTTAAACAAAAAACTTTATATAGTGTTAAAAATATATTATCCAAAAGTACTTTTAAGAAAATATTAAATTTTAAAAAAAAGTTGTTTCATACAAGTGACCTAGATAAATATTTAGAAGAAAATAAATTTAAGGGAAAAATTATAAATGTTGAGCATCATGTCAGTCATATTGCCTCTTCCTATTACAATTCTCCATATAAAAAGTCTGTTGGTTTAACTATCGATGGGTTCGGCGACTTTTGTAGCTCTCAAACATTCCTATGTAATGATAATAAAATTGAAAGTTTAAAAAAAGTTTATTTTCCTCATTCCTTAGGAATTTTATATCAGTCTATTACTCAATTTTTAGGTTTTAAGAATTATGGTGATGAATATAAAGTTATGGGTTTAGCATCTTATGGAAATCCATCTTACCTAAATCAATTTGATAAATTAATTAAGTAT
>MDTF01006254.1_pt1 | contig 28123 bp, 16 predicted proteins | sample 811191 | NCBI WGS metagenome assembly MDTF01 (sample SAMN05326649, study PRJNA326480) | marine metagenome | isolation source: seawater | place: Southern Ocean | collected 2011 | reverse complement strand
GAAATAAGGATGTTTGGACAAACTTCAAAAAAAGTATTCAAGTTTTTCGCAAAGTTTTTTTTGAAGTTTTTTTAGTTCCGAGTTAATTCGTTACTTTGTCCGCGTCGTATGTTGTCTTCGCCCTGGCACTGGGGGGGCGCGTCAATGACATGTCAGATTTGTAGTATATACTCCAATGTTTTTTATTGCAAAGATGGAATTAGGGTTTCAACAAATTAGAAGATTTCGCACAAACAATCTACCAGCTTACATCTGTATTTGTTTATTTGTAATTACACACCTCATATTGATGATAACGGTGGTTGTTATATTAACAAACGTTGCTCCAGAAATAAAAACAACACTTACGGATGTCAATGAAATGTTACCAGAGATGGAACGGTCGTTATTAGAATTGGGTACATTATTACCAGAAATTAAAATGGGAATGCAAATATTAGAGTTTTTATGTATGGATGATAAAAATTGTACCTTATTTTAGTATATTTAATTGTTTTCTCTTTTTTTTTTTGGTATATTTAATCGTTTCTATTTCTTTTTTTCGGGCGTGTAATCTTCAAACGCTCCTTTGTTTTAGTATGTGCCTGTTTAAATGCTTCAAGATCGGCAGGATTTTCAATAATCTCACCTAAATTTGCAAAATTAATAGAGACAGAGGTCTTTTCTTCGCGAAGAAAAGTAATACCAGATAGATCAATTTCAGTAATATCATTCTCTTGCATATATGTTTGAATTTCAGAACTACGTTTCTTCTGTTCTTTATTCAAAATTGTAAGCTCGGTTTTCAACTCATCAATTCTAGGGATTGCTTCGATATAATCCAATTTTAATTGATCAAAACATTCATCAGACATATTTGAAGTGGTGGTTGACATTTTTTTTTGTTCTTAATTCTTATTCTTATTAAACAATTTTCGAATAAGAATAACATATATCTAAAAAATTATCGGTTTTACTAAATAATGTTAAACATATATCAAAATCGAATATAAAAACAAGAACTAAAGAAGTAAATATATCCAAATGTCATCCGATAATTCTTATATTGAGATGGGGTTTAACCCTATAGATATTGAGGAAGCAATCTCCCGCTATGGTACAAACCATTCTGAGGCAGTTACATGGCTTCTCCAACAAGCAAATGTTGGACATATACCCAAAAAATTAAAAATAGCAGATGCGGGTAAAACAGCGACTTATTATGGATCAGAGATAAGATTCCAACATGTTTTATGGTTAGTAGATGATTTTGACGAGCAACATGCTCTTATTCGACTCCGTACAAACCCGGGGAGATATGATGAGAAAGGCATATGGCTCCATATATCTGACGATAGTCTTGATTGGGTTGCAATTCATCATCGTCAACCAAACAATAAACAAAAACATTCACCTGCTTGGCGTCGTCAAGTTGGTCAGATTCAGTTTCCAAGAAGTGTTATACGCCTTGATAACAAACATGGGGTAATTGAGCCCTCTACTATTATTGCAACACTGTTAAGTACGAGACCCTGTCGATCCCATTCTCACCACGGATTATGGGAAGCAGTCCATGGTTTTCAACATTGTCATGCACACTGGCCATCAGAGACGGCACCGGTTGAACCATCAACTACTTCTTGCTTTGCTCTGCGGTATGAATTGATGACCTATTTTCTATCTCTTTGTGATATTTACAATGTGTCCAAAAGTGTATTTATGACAGAACTGGATATTTCATTTATGTCAAAGTTAAGGACTGTCGAGCGATTGTCAACGGTTCTTCAGTTATTTCCCGAACTACCCCAACCTACTAAATTGAAGACACTTTTAATACAATGGTTAAACCCCTATAATTCTCTGACAACAATAAGAGACGAGTGGTGGGCCAATGTATTGCCATTAGTAGAATTTGAGTATCATAGTCTTTCAGCAGAAAGTTTCTGTCTTAATGTTTTTTTTCATGACATGACATTTGTTAAACAGACAAGTCAACTCGAATCGAAACAACGTCGTTTTCAAACCTTATTTAGCCGTATGTATAGTGATACTCCCATAGTTGGTGAAGAAATGACTTCACTTTTTTGGAAACAAACAATGAAGATATGTCAAAAAAAATATAAACTGTCAGCATTACCGAGTAAAACATTTATTACACAGTTATTACCATTTCAACAACAAGCTTTACATTGGATGCAATGGCGAGAAACTGCCGCTCCACCGCTTTCAGCGGTTGGTTGGCAACGACATCAACTAAAAGATGGTTTTGCATTTTACACTGATCAATTTGGCCAATTATCACATACACCCCCTCAAAAAAACGTACGTGGCGGAATATTAGCTCAGGGGGTTGGAATGGGTAAAACTGTCGAAATGTTAGCCTTAATTGCTTCTGACACCTGTCCAAAACCTACCTTAGTTATTATGCCTGCAGCAATGTTGAAAGTTTGGATAAACGAATCAAAGAAACATACCCCAACACTTAATATATACAAATACCATGGCGCCAATAGAACATTGGCGCATATAGCACAACACAATATTGTTTACACTACATTCCGTATAGTACAGAACGATTATGTAGGACACTGTTCCGGAGATAATAATAGTCTGGAGTCAATCGAGTGGGGCAGAGTTATTGTAGATGAAGCACATTTACTACCTTGTAATAGTGCAGATTGGTGTAAGACTGTTCTCCAACGTTTACGGACAGACAGAAAGTGGTGCATCTCATCTACACCATTTGATAAAGAAATGAAAAATGTAACTACAATGTTCAAGTTTTTCAATATGACACCCTTCAATACTGCTAATGTCAACAATAAAGAATATAATAATCGTAACGCTCTACTTATTCGTGGTATATTAACACCTATGACGTATTCACAAACAAGAAACAGTGTTCAACACCAATTACCTCCATCGATTGAAGAGGTAATTAACTGTGAAAATAGACACCAAATATCATATGGTCATTTATGCAAGAGAATTCAAAAAGATATTATTCGTTATGCTGATGTTTCATATTCGACCCGGGAGAGATTAGCCAAAAAATATAAATGGTGGTTAGTTATGGCTGCTATCCATCCTTGTTTACTACCTCTCTATACATTTGCCGAAGAAGATAGTGATAGACAACATGCAACCGAAACTACAACTACAGACACCTTTGTAGGGACTCTTTCAGACTCAGAAAGACATTCAGCTCTACTAACATTAGTAGAGTCTTGTACAAATGGCAAAGGATATTGTTCTATCTGTATGGGTACTATGGAAAGACCAACAATGACTCATTGTCAACATCTATTTTGTTTTGAATGTATTCATTCTTGTTATAGTCACGATCAATATCAAAAAAGATGTCCACTATGTCGAGAAACAGGGATAGGTCAATCTTTAGTAGAATTAACACAAGTTGTGAAAGAGGCAGTCCAAGATTCATTTTTTAGAATTTCATTGCAATATGCTAATTTTAAAATACCGATTGCAATACATAAACAGTTAATGGCAGAAAGACACGAAAAGAGTGAGAAAATCTCAAACGTCGTAGCAATGTGCCAATCAACGATTAAAACGGTTATTTTTACACAATATTCGATAGTATTACCCCTATTAGCTGCACAGTTAACCTCCAATCATATTTCTTTCGTAGTATTAAAAGGGAAAATGACTATACGACAAAGAGAAAAAGTTATTCAAACTTTTCATAATGATAATACTCAGGTCTTTATTATGTGCTTAAAAACAAAGTCTTTTGGTGTTGACTTATCAAATGCTCAACAAATTATTTTTACAGAACCAATCCAAGATATAGCCTTAAAAAAACAAGCCATTTCAAGAGTAGTCAAAATTGGAAATAAAAACAAAGTAGTAATTAAAACATTGTTTACACAAAACACTATCGACGATTTAGAATATAATACATTAATCAATATTTAACAGAATTTTTTTATTATTGTTTATATAAGACGCCTTCTTTTAGTAGCTGGCTCCACCTCTTCCGTTAAGTCCCAGACAATATCAGTAAACCCGGGAAAAGTCATTTTAATAGGGTTACGGTTTAATAAACAACCACTTAATAAAACAGTAGTAGTGTATGGTGCCCATTTTGGATTTGATTTGCCACTTTCCTCTCGTGGTATCATTGCAACTTCTTGACAATGATAATCAATACAAGCATTAATATGTTTACAACACGTAGTCGGATTGTGTTTATAATGCCCGCAATTACAGTTCCAATTACCGTTACCATCAAAATTGATAGTATATTTAAATCCCCTTTCTCCAGTCTTTTTCATAATAACATCTGAAATTTGATCTGGATTGGTCTCGGTTCTATTGGCGGAATATTTAAAGTCATATTTTTCAGGATTTCCTTCAAATTCATTCAACCAAGTTTTGGTACATTTATCAGCATCAAAATCCTTTTGAGTTCGATATGTACCAAATACATGTTGTTTTTCATCTAATTCATTGTATATAACTTCTTTCGAGCAAGCATCGATATCATCGCTACCTTTAATATGGATACATTGAGCATTAACACGAAAAGGTGTTACATAAAACTGTAAAGGATTTGTTGCAATTGTCATAAATTCCTGACCATATTGCCAACCCTTTGATATGTTTTGCAAATCAAAAGAACCACGCTTAATATGGTTCTGAGTTAAATGTGACATTGTTGATGGGTTCAAAAATGTAGAGGTAGGGGGTAGAATTAATGTAGGAGGGGGGGGTAAGCAAAAAAATGATATTTATTTATATTTGATTAGATGAAAAATAGATGTGTAAAGTATTTTAATTTTAGGACATATTTAAGCTTATATTTTATATTAAAATGTCTAGTAAATCTGCTCCAAAACGTAAATCTGCTCAAGTTAGTAAACCTGATATTGTTACACAAAGTCAAGAACCAAATAAAAAACCAAAAAAGAGCACAAGTAATAGCGAAAAAAGTGATAGCGAAAGTGATAGCGCAAGCCAAAAAAGTGATAGCGAAAGTGATAGTGGGAAAAGTGATTGCGAAAGTGATAGTGATAGTGAGTTGTGCGGTAAATGTGGTCAGATTCAACATGTACTTCAAGCCAATCAACAGGGTAATTTTTATAATTTTGCTGACAGTGACACCGATGCCTGTTGTATAGAATGTGGACTACCCTTGCCTATCACAATTGAAATTGAAATACCAGATTTGATATTTGATTCGACAAGTACTGAGGTAATACGTAATGAAGCTCTTGATATTATTCCTGATATACTTCGTAATCAACAGATAACAGTTAAAGTAATCAGCAAGAATGCTAGAGACCCTATCTATGATGATTTACGTAGACGATATTGTCAAGAGTGTGACGGGTTTTTTACAATGAATGGTCAAGAACATGTCGATCATGGTAATGGTAGTGTGCAGGCACATTACTATAGTATAACGGGCAAAAAATCAGAACTTATCAAAATTATAACACGCCTGGTATTAACTCAAGATCTAAGGTTAGCTGTTGTAGTTATAGATGACGATGTGGATGATATATTAGAAGAAGATCTACCTGAGCTAGACGAAAATCTACCAAAGCTATACTTGGCCAAATGTAGCCCTAGTGCTTCTCGTGCTGCTAGTGCTTCTGTTGCTTCTAGTGCCAGCAAATTATATGCTACATTTCACCAATTCTCTCTATAATGAAAATATCCGAGGAACTCTACCGTTTGATTTAGGATTAAACCAAATAATAGCCCTCGTAACTGTATCAACCAGTGCTAATATTAACCATATATCAAATCGTGTCGAGGCTACGAGTATATGCAATACTGTACCACACCACCGGTACATATTATAAATAGACAACATAATTACTTCATCACCCTTCCATTTTTTTTGCTGTAAATGTTCTCTTTCGAACTTTCTCCCAAACGTTTCTTGCATAATAACATTGAAAATTTGATAAAAAATTAGTAATGTAACATAAAGGCAAAACCGATGCCAGCTTGCAATAATTACAGACCCCACCGTGAATGGAGGCCCAAATTTGGCATAGAATGACTCTAAAACACCTTCTACGTAGGCTACACAGAAGCAGGCAATGGTAAGAATAATCGCAAATAACATAGTCACCTGCCATTTATCAACAGGTTTTGTTTCTGTTGATTTTGACGTTGCCGCCGCTCTACCAAAAGCCATCATTTTTGGACTGTTTTTTGTGGTATTTTATACTGTCAAAATGATATACATTGACTGTTTTTGGATGGTATGGCAATACATTATTTAATAAGCCGAAATATTTCCTTTAAAAATTCATGTATAAATAGTCTATTGTTTGAAAGAAAACTCATTATATGAAGGGAGGAAATATATTCGTTGTCCTTTCGTTATTATCTCTTTTCGGTGGATCATTTGTTTTCATCATCTCGATACAGCAAATGGGAAACAGTAACTATACCAATGCGCCGTCAATTCCGGCTGGTTGGCTTATGGGTATTGCTCTAATAATATTGGCGTCAGTATTAACTTGGGTCTGGACTCTCTATATGGTTGCTCTGCTCTGCTACCAATGGCGAACCAACAAAAAACGATGGTCAGTTATCAAAATTATTACTTTGGGGGCTGTACTTGTTGCCGCCCTACTTTTTTCTATAACGGGAGTATATTTGATTTATAAATATCCGTTGAGATTGTCTGAATGTGAATGTACACGAGAACAATGGGGATCGACGTGCGCGCCTTGTACTTGTGGTGTTGAAGGAACGTGTGATTGGGGAAGATTTGGTTCTGGTCTTTGTCTTTGTAATGATCGCTATGGAGGTGTCGATTGTAATCAATGTAATGACCGTTATAAACCTGAACCAGTCGGTGATCTACCAGCTTGTAACATTTGTCGTACCGGTTATGCGGGTGAAAACTGTGAAACCTGTGCAAAGGGTTATGCTGGTGAAGACTGTTCGGTTTGTGACAGTGGATGGCAACCTTGGACACATACTTCAGCTTTATTCCCGACTGAATTAGCTGATGATGGTCGTCATCTGTGTGATGAATGTCTACCAAATCATTTTGGGTATTATTGTACCCGATGTCCATATGGTAATGATGTACCATTAAAAACTCTGGATTTCAATGATGAAATTGCACAAGGCCAATTCGTGAGAACAGCGGATAATAAATACGGCGAAATATTTCAAGTGCAAACTTTAGTTGGTTCAACTTGGACATCCATAACTTATGATCCTTCGGATGAAGATGTGTTAACTACAACACGAGTACAGGTAGCGCTGGAACCCAGTGGACGTTTAAAATGGCATTTACTGAATGAAATCAACAGTATCCAATGTAATAACCGTGGTACTTGTGATGACGATACCAGCAAATTTTTGGCAGCTATTCAAGTAGATGACAAATACGAATGGGAACGGACATGTACGAATTCCAATCAACAGTTTTGTTCTCAACATTCCGATTGTGTGATTTCCGAAAATTGCCGCGGAGTTTGCCGCGGAGTTGACATGCCTGTTGACGCGCAATGGTTTTCAGAATTTGATGGACTTGTCTGTGAAAATGACGGTGATTGTTTTGGGGCAACTTATGCTGGGAGATGCCAAACAAAAGTTTGTTGTGACGAATCATATCATGGTTCCGGTAATTGTGATTGTAATGAAAACTATTTCGGTGAAAAGATTCCCGGTGCTTTAACCCTACAACAGTTCGAAATGTCACCTGCCTGTGATTTTTGTCCTGGTTATGATTGGATTACCGGTAAACCAAACACCATTTGTTCTGGTAATAAAGGCACATGTCAACCGTCATTTGCCCGGATTAATGAAGCTGGGAAGGGCGGAGAATATCTGAAAATGCGATGTACCTGTGGCGAACAGGTCTATATTGACCCAATCACCAAGATTGTCTTTCCAGATAAAATTATAGCTTGGTCAGGGGATCTGTGCGAATGTGGTGACTGGGATCAAGATGCCAAGTGTGATATTTGCAGCGATGGGTTTTGGGGCCCTGATTGTCAAACCTGTCCCGGTGGTTCAGGTAAAAACCAATGTTCACGCAAAGGTGTTTGTGATGCCGGTGTAGAAGGCAACGGTGATTGTCTGTGTACTGTCACTGAGAAAAATGCCTGGATGTTAGGCCCATTTCAACCAAGGTATCCCGGCGAACCAGAACATAAGAATGCAGCAGGGTCAAGCCAGACTTGTACCGAATGTTCACCAATGTACTGGGGAGACGAATGCCGACAATGCAACGGGATGGCCAAATCAGATGGTGGTGGTAGATTCCCTCTACATCTATTTGAAGACATCTTTCAACCCGCTGCCAGTGTTCATCTACAAGTCTCCTCGGCTGTCCCAGTACCCATTTGTAATCGCGGGTATTGTTATCTGGCGTGCTCCAGAGGCGGGCATTGTGACTGGGGCCGAAAAGGTACAGGTAAATGCACATGCTGGAGCAATCAGCTAACTGCGGAAGCCACATGGAACCCATTGGACAGCACGTGCATCGGGGTGAACAGGGGCACGGACATGTCCGTCAGTGGAGTTGAGCTGTGTCCTTCGTTTGGCTGGTGTTACGACGAAGACGGTGATACTGATTCTTCTCGATTTACACAAGATACATGCGGTGCTGACGACGATCAGTGGGATCCGGTAGATCGTACAGGGCTCACGTTCAATAGAAATGTTTATATTCAAGACCCAAATGCATGGACACCCTACGATGACTGGAAAAGCAATGATTATCAAAGTGATTGTGACATTGGAAGTTGTCGGAAGTGGCAACCGATCTCGTTTACAGTTGACAGAAGTCAGCGCACGTGCATTGCAAGTGTCAATAGATTATAATAATAAAAAAATTTTTTATATATATCTCCCACTGTAGATTTCATCAAAAGAGTACTGTCTTATTTTGATTTTGCTTCTAACTTTTTTTGGCATTTATTGGTTATATATTTGCTTTATTTACTAAGAACCTACAAATTCGTAGCGGAATATGGAATATGTGTAACATATACGAATAATAAAAAGATTTTTTATATATATCACTGTATTTTTCTTTTTGAATGTATTATTTCAATAATTTCGCAAATGGTATAAACCTTAATACCGATTTGGGTCTCGACCCTCCCATGGATCACAATCACCCCGTTGGTAGGGGTTGTGTCGTTGCTTTTGCTTTTGCTTTAACATCTCTTCTTCTTTTTCTTGCTCTTCACCTTGTTTCTTTCGCTCTGTTAGTACCTTAAAACCATAGTCAGTTAAACTTATAATCCAGTTCCGGCGGTTTTCCAAAGGAAATATTTTTTCGCTATACGAGATCACCTCTTGTTCCTCATTATAGTTCATCCAATTTGCAAATTCTGCTTTTAATACAACACCATTACAGTCTTCTATTTGAATTTCACCATCAACAGCTTCTTCATAGTGTAACTCATCTCTTCTTTTTTTATTTCCTAAAAATTTTTCGAGATATCTAACAACTTCATCTGTTAAACCGGCGTGTTTTTGGGATAACGAGACTGTAAAATAGAATATATTGCCTGAATAGTCTTCTGTGGCTTGTTGTATTGTATCAATAATTGTACCTTTATCGTTAACAACAGCAATTGTACCATTACCACCGTAATTTCCACCACTACCATTGTTAATAGATACACTTTCTATCGTTAATGGTGAAACAAGATGAATGGAGGAGAAGGAGTTGATGGAGTCCAAATCATAAGCATCATCAAATCCATCTGTATTATTATTATGAATAGATGTACTGTTTCCATTTATTGTGATTAATCCACCATTCACTAATACTCCACTCACTTTTGAATGACTTACTTGACAATTGGACATTGTGTTCCTTTTAGTGTCATACACAACTACACAACTATATTCACTCTTCTCTATATTCAAATGAAACAAATGGAAGGACATACCTCTATACCCAGTTACTCCATTCCCCTTTGACTGACTGATTGTTAAATGTTTGACATTCACATTGTCCTCTTTCTTTCCATTCATCTCTAAACCACCAATAATTATACATCCATCTTTACTTTCACCAATTATCGTTATAGGAAAATCAATGACTACTTCTTTACCTTGTTCATCATGGACACCGTTTTCTAAAAAGATTACACTTATTCCGTTTTCTTTCGCATTTTTCAACGCATTTTTCAACGAATTTAAACCCGGTTTCACACACAACGCACCTTCTGGACGCGATGAGGAAGATTGGTAAACAAGTGACGGGCATTCAGCGTAGTCCTCCCCTTCCTGTTCCTTTCTTTTTTTTAATTCCTTTAGCCTATCAAGACCCAAAGGGGTTAACCGTATAGTCCAGCCATGAACTGGTACTTCATTACAACGGATTGGAAAATGTGATTCCATCCAGTTTTCAAAATTTCCTATTACAATTTGACGCATATCTTCACACGTTTGCTCGAACGGACTGTTATATGATATTTTAATAGATATAGAGCCAGAACATATATATTTCATCTGGTAGCTTACAATATCTGTTTCTTCGTTGAATAATTTTCTGATATTCTCAATCATTATTTCTGCAAAATGTTGTTCACCTGGTACACTGACTGTGACATGTAGAGTTGATAATGGGAGAACTTTTCCAATATTCAATGCAATTTCAATTTTCAATTTTTTAATTTCAATTTCCAATTTTTCTTTTGGTGCTTGTTTTTTCAATATTTCTTCTTCCAATTCTTCTTTTTCTATTATCCTTTTTTCAATTTTTTTTTCTGCAGATTTTTTTTTACTTTCCGTTAATTCATCTTCATCGATCGTTTGTTTAATTTTGTCGATCGTTTTTTCAATGTTGTCGATTTTTAATTGTAGATATATAATCGAAGATGTGGTAGCTTGCAATGTTTTAATCTTTATTAATAATTCTTTTTCTGTTTTTGTCATTTTTTTGTTGATATAACCGCGTCGTACTGCAACCTTATCTGGACATTTTCGGATATCTTTCGTCCAGAACTCTATGAATGACCACGCTATATTTGGAATACCTGTGTATTTACCTTTCATCGCTTGCTTTTCAAACTGTGTTATGTTCCAAAAAGGAAGACTCTGAAAATAAGTGGGATTAAAACCGATCTCCTGCGCGTAGCCTGCTACCTCTTCCTCCGACATAATATTTTTTTGTTTATGCCACTCAAAGACTTGGTTGCTAATACAACCTGGTATCGGTGTCTCTACTAATTTCTTTGTTAGAAATTCCCAATTAAATTTGATTCTTGGGACAACCTTTTTTTTACTTTTATCCTTTTTCTCCTTTTTCTCCATTTCTTGTACAGCAACAAACATAAAGGGTAAAAGTTTATATTGGAAGGCGCCAGAGGCCATCCAGTGAAACAGAGGAAAAGTAGCTTTACCGGATGGCCAGTATGCACCAGGCCCATTAAATAAAGAACCCAAAATATCACACTGTTTTCGGGTTAAACCACTGAACTCTGATGGCCAATTCCGTCTCTGACCACTTGTAGCTAATCGGATTGGGAATGGCGGTGCACCAGGTGTATTATCCTTTAATTCTGTGGCTTCCTTCCTTGCCTTTTTCAATAATGTTTCCTTTCTCTTAATAGATCTAGGCTCCTTGGCACGGTAAGGATGGTCATTTTCATCAAATAGTATTGGATCATAAAAATTGTCGGAATTTCCGACAAGCTCCGGATTCGGATTAAATGGGGATAAAAATAATGAAAGAGATTTGCCCAACCTACTTATTTCATGAATAACACTATTTGCAAATAAGATGATTTGACCCGGTTTTGTAGTAGTGATTGTAGTTCTTTGCCATTTATTGGCATTGGCTTCCAAAACGTCCTTTGGTAATAACATAAAATTAGTACTTGGTGGGCCCGCGGCATTCCAAATCTTCCGTGCTGCTGGACAATTATTGGAACCCTTATAGTAGGTAAATGTTCTACCTTCAGTTACACAGAGGATACAGACAATACGGGCGTTCTGGACTCTGACATGATCACCTTCTAAGTGTGCCTTCTTCCAACCGTCATCATCAGAAACCGGATTTACCCGAATACGGTTTGGGCGAACTTCCCAGTCTTCAGTCTCTGTAATCTCCTTGAAAATTTTTCCCACTACAGGCGAAGCCAGAGCAGAATCATGTGCTTCGGTCGCATAAGTATGCCACATTCCCCCACTAATCCCGGGCAACGCGTGACCAATATGATCTCCGGTTCCAGCATATTTTTCGATATTATCAAGGAGATCATCTGCGCTTATAGGTACAGGTACATTAAACTTCTTTTTTACCCGATTATTCCAATATTTTACCATTATATCACCGTCAAATGGTAATATTATCCCTGCATCAATAATAATAGCTTCTTTACCCCCATTTTTTAGTTGTTTAATTCCCTCAAGATAATTATCCATTGTATAGATGTCAGCTTTAATCCGGTGGTTTTTGGGTGCTTTTATTCGTGTTTTTTTTCTTGTCGGAGCAGCAGCTTCTTCTTGCTCCTCCTCCTCCTCCTCCTCCTCCTCCTCCTCCAAACCAGCAGAGGGAGCACGTTCTTGTTCCATGACAGCTTGGACATATTGACCAATTATCTTTGGTTGTTGTAGTCTTAGTGATTGAAGTATTCTTGCTTTAATAATTGATAGACAATGGCCTAATAATCCATTGGTCGGCATTTGTACACCTGATAATACTACTGAATCATATTTACCCGTCCATAGAGCATCTCCCTCCCGACCCTTAGATTCATAGACACCATCTGGGGCATTTAATAATATATCTCTGTAGAACGGTTTTTCATATTTTAATGTTAATGCTCTGAGCATCCATTCTTTTTTCTGCAACGGATCACCATCTATAAAATCCTCACTCGTAATTTTGCCGGCATTTCTTAGTTTACATCTTTTAGCAATGGAATTAACTGCATCTAATCTTTTATCTATTGCCTTTTTAGATGGTGGATTTTTTTTCCTCTGGTCTTGAGGAGAACTCTCCCATTCAAGTAACCTTTCTGCATAATTACTTTTAAAACACTGGGAGATCAATTTTGCAAGGACACCGGCTCCTACTTTAAACCCGCCATCGTGATTATTGTCTTTTTTATAATGGTCTAACTGTTTCTCTGTCTGTTTTTTCAGGTTTACTGGCGCCAATTTTTGGCGACCTTGCTTAAAATAAGCGTAATCCTTTTCCCAGTCAACATCACCTAGATACCGATATAGCTCTCTAAGACGCGGGTTATTAGTGCGATAAGACATATATGTAAATTCAGCACCGCCGAAAAAATTAGAAAGATAACATTGTGGAGACTTACTAATAAATTTAAATCCTTTTTTTTGAGAAGACATTTTAGTTTATAGTTACTCTCTCTTTATACTTTCAAATTGTAATTTATTACAATTTGATTAAAATATATATTTAATCACTCTCTGAGTAAGAAAAAAACTTGAATACTTTTTCTGAACAAAATGAAACACCCGAATTTCCTCATATGTAGAGAATATATTTACGAAAACATCGAATTTTTGGTTTGGTGTTTCCGTAAATATATTCTCTACATATGAGGAAATTCGGGTGTTTCGACAAACTCCAAAAAAAGTATTTAAGTTTTTCGCAAAGTTTTTTTTGATTCTTTATTGTTTCAGGTAAGTGTCAAACACGCATAGAATATATATTTTAATCTTATTCTTTTTATTTTTTCCATAATTATAGAATAAATAAAAATATTCAACATTCCAAAAAACCTAATTATTCAAAATAAAAAAAAATGTAAGTGTTTGTGTTCTACCCCCTACCTTGGTAATATTGAGTGTCTTTTTAAGATATTTAACTTTATCTGGTTTGAAATATTTATTTTCTCTAACTCTCATCTAACTTATTTAATTTTGTAGATGTCTTCTAAATCTATTAATGAATGGCAACAACCTTTAACAATGGGTACAACTACAATTATACAATCAACTTCCAATTTTAATTGTGGTCATTGCCACAAACATCAAAAAAAAGGTAAACAACCTAAAATTAATTTAATTATGTGTCAAACAGGTAGTGTAGTAGATTTTTTCTGCTCATCTTGTTGGGATAAACAAGAATTTTGCTGTCCTGATTGTCAAACTATACCATCAGATCAAGATATTGTTGGTTGTGACAGTTGTGGACAATGGTCACACAATAATTGTCAAATTGAGATTGAAGATGTCAATAATTATATTTGTTCTTGTTGTATAACAAAGAATGAAAGAGCAATTCCTGTTACTATTGATCAATCTACTATTGATGTAAATAAACAAGTAGAAGTTCTGATTGTCTCGAACCAACGTACTATTGCTAAATCGGAAGTATCTGAAAAACTATGTGAAGCTCTTTTACAGAAACACATTAGTAATCAGCAAGAATTGGAAACTTTAAAAATGGAGAAATCCTCATATATACTTGCTACGAATCGTACACTTCAGAAACAGAACGACCAAGTTTGTAGTTTGACCGAGAATAATAAATTGTATGCAAAGAAGAATGACACATTGAAAACAGAACTCAAGAATATTGTTAATGATTTACAACTTAAGAAGGAAACTAATTCTCTTCTTGGGGCCAAGGTTATTGCACTTGGTAAAAGAAAAAAGGAACACGATGGTATGGTTGAATTGATGAGTCGTTATGTCAAAAGACACAAAACAAATTGTTGGTTATATATTGTACCAGATGGGTTATCAGTAGTGGATGCAATGTTATGGAAACAGTATGAATGTAAATACAGAGAACAAGGATCAAGTCAAACGTATAGTGCTGATAAAATTACATCAAAAGTTGGTAATGTCCCACTATGGGACAGTCTCTCTGATTTATTAGAAATTGTTCATGATTTATATGCAAGAAAAAAGTAATTATAACTTAAACCATTTTATTATGTCTATATCAATCTACTTTAATACCGGTAAAAGTGATTACTGTTTGTGTAATAGTAAATGCTTTGAAAATGAAGATCTTATTTTCCGAAATATGTATTAATTCTTTTTTGACCCTAATAAATATGTATTAATTCGTTTTAACATTTTGATATGCCATTTTAACATCTGTTGGATATAAACATCACTCATTAATTGATGTTTAGTTGATAGTGCTTGAATAATAAGCATTTTTACCATCATTTCCTTATCGGCTTTATCACAGACATTAGCATAGTCCTTATCTTTGTTCTCGTAAGCTTTAGCGATCTCGTAAGCCATATTTATTAAATCATACAATTCCGTTCGATATAAAACTGGCATATAGTCTAGTTCCAAAATTGGACAAATGTCTGATTTTTTATCAAATTGAATAACTGCTTGTATTGCATTTCTTAATCCGTAATATTGTAGTATATTATCGTTAACAGAATCTATATGAGGAAATTCAGTGTGTAATCCATCAAGTAGAAATGTACGAAGCGATAAAACATTTGTATTGGGACATGAACCGTACTTTCGTTGTTTCCAACTAAGATATTTGTCCCATTCTCTATTTGCATCTGGTGCCGTCTCTACAATTTCGTTACTTCTTTTTTCTCTAATATATTCTTCTATTTTTTCTTTCTCAGAATGATCATCTCGTCGATTTAAATGAGAAAATTTATTTTTGTTATATTTCTTCTTGTTAGATTTCTTTTGCTTAGATTTCTTTTTGATTATTTTTCTTGCTACCACAGTTTGTTCTGTTGAGATTGCTAATCTGTCGCCGTTGTCCGCATGATGCTTGTGACGATGTAACTGTGGTCTGATGGAGCGGTTGTTTCGGCTGGTTGGTTGGCTATTGGCTTTGCGGTAGGATGGTCTTATTGTGGAGGATGGTCTTATTGTGGCGGGGGAATGATTATCCATTATTTTTTAAATAATGGACATTATTTATACCTTTTTTTTATTGTTTATCTACTATATGGTTTGAAATTACTTAATATTAAACAGTTTTTCTACACTATATAATAACAATCAATATTTATAAAATGTCATCCTTCAAACATACCACTATTGAAAAGACCGAAAAAGTTTCTTACGTTGAAGAGATTAACACTCCTACGATTGAGACTTATGAAGCACAACACCCTATGTTGGCGGCTATGCACACCCATATCAATACCCCTACAGAGCTCCAAGACCATCTATTGCGTTACAGTGAAGTTACGCCATACCAATAAATAACTAAAATTGTAAAATATATATAATAAACTAATAATTTTCTATAATTTATGAATTAATGTATTATAAAAACTACTGATTGCTTGAGCTACCAGTTCTTGACCAGAAAAATGTTCAAGACATATCTCATAAAAACCCTTCCAGAACTCTACACGATTTCGAGTGCTTAAGAAACAAAGTTTATAATTAACATCCGGTGAGAATGTAAAACGTTTTAACAATCCTATCGCTTGAGAATAGCTATTACATTGATTTGCATACCAGACACCAATATTTTTCGGTCGGTTTTGCCAGTTTCGATTATATGGAGAATTGCGCATATATAAGAAATGTATATCGCGAGGTGTATTTTCACACTGTGAGCCATTGAAGACACTTGCGTAATGTAAGTGACATGGTTGTCCAATTTGACAGTGTTCACAACATAAAGCTTTAGTGTAATTTATTTTACAAATAGTACAAGTACAATCAATATCGAGGTTTCCACCTCTAAAATTAATCAGTTTCCCGATGCTAAACAAACTTAACCCACCCTCTTCATTTTGGATATTTGGCGAGTGCCAACAAAAGGGACAAGCATCTCCTGGATATAATGCCATTATAGTATTTCATTCCAAGTATATTGTTGTGCAGCGCCGGTGGGAATATGTGTAAATTATTTCAGTTTTGATCGTAACTACTATAAAAGCATTTATAATTAAAGAAATAATGCTCAGTTTTCTACCAGGAAATAAACCCAAATCGGTTGGTTGGGATAAACTGACAGAAAACTTGATAGAATCGGAAACAGACATTAAAACAGACATTAAAGACATTAAAGAGAAAAGTTTGAATATATTTGATATTTGTTACAGATGTGAAATTCAAAATGGACAATCCTGGATGGGAATATCGTTATATGTAATAACAGTCTGTCTTAATTTTGTAATCGGTTATAGCATTTATAGGGCACAAGATATAAGCCAGAAGGAGTTATCTAATACTGAATTATTTGGTGACATTACCCTGATAGGGTTTATGACATTCTCCATCATCTCATTCCCGTGGCATCAATGGGCCAAACTGACGTGTCTACACAAAACAGGAATTGAATTTTGGAAAGGTCTCGGGAGATATTTGATATTTGTTGTGAGCTGTATTGGTTCTACAACGATCTACGGCGCTATCCGAAATATTCCCCTATTCCAGAGTTCTTTAAACAGTGAACTTAGCAATGATCAACTATTAATCTATATAGCAGTGTTTATAGTGATAGGCATAATCGTAATATATTGGTGTCTCAAGCTATTCAATTTCGAGTGTACTCGTAGGTGTTGTAGACCTTCGTATAGTAACAGGTTATCGTTTATCAGGATAGCGATTGGGATCACTGTAGTCAATGTTGGTGCTTATTTCGCATGCAAATCGGACGGGTGTGATTATCACATACACCACTGGACTATTGGACTATGTTTAGTGTTGATGTCGACACCTCTGATAGACAACTGGTTTGATTTCAGTCTTCAAGGAATTTTCTGGATGTTTGTCATTGAAAGCGTGTGGAACTATGAAATTAAAATGGATGAGTTTTTCATATAAATAATTTGTTATGTAAAACTTTTAAAAATATTCAATAGCAAAGCTGTCCTTTTTTTCCGCCCCTATATAGAGAATAGGAGGAAATATGGGTGTTTTGATAAACTCGAAAGGACGCTTTGCTATTAAAGTTATTAGCTATTTTTGGAAATGAAAAGTGTCGTCAGCAATGTATAATAAAATGCTTTGCTATAAAAAAAGAGTTTATTGTGTTTTGAATATTGTAAGAGAATATTATACTATTTAACCAGTGCATGTAAATAAAATGTTTAAACCAGGTAAACAGATCTCTATTAATGGTAATGATGTTTATGAATATATACATACCCAAAATCAATTACAAGTCTTATTATGTCCAGTCCCGGGTAGTAACTCTTGTGCTTATATGCGGGTAGTACGTTCGGGTTCTAAAGATGAAGTAGGAGTTACTAAATCTGGAGCAGCACATATATTAGAACATCAAAGTTTTAGAATAGACAATGGTAAGATCTGGAAAATGGCTCGACTTGGTGACGAAATAAATGCCTCTACAAATCTGGATGCAACTAAATTCTATATTATTCATCAACCATCCCAAACAGAAGAAGCAATTAAGATTGATGCCCATCGATTTGGTAATCATGTTATTCCAGCTGAAGCAGTACCTATAGAAATGCAGGCAGTTAAAAATGAACTAGAGCGTGGACAACGTATTGGTTCTAAAATGTTTGGAATGACCACATCAACTGCAATTATCAAGCATCCTTATCATGGTCAAACTATTGGTACCTTATCGGACGTGGTAAATACAACTGCTACAGAATTAGACCATTTCCGTGCTAAATTCTATGTCCCTAATAATGCAACCCTTATTTTCACTGGCAACTTTGATCCACAAAAAACCCTACAACATATTCATCAATATTTCGGAGATATGCCGGTTGGGTTAAGTTGTAATCCAGTTCATAGTCCAGAACCTGTTCAACAAGGGTTACGAACAATCGATTTAAACGTAGTATCCCCGTGCCCAATGGTTTGTATGGCTTTTCATTCCCCTATCGGAAACTCAAAGGAATCGCTGGTTTTAAAAGTAATTTCCAGGCTAACCTGGTATAATAAACAAGGCAGAGCAAAAGCATTATTAGATCATAATATCTTACATGATGTTGCTGTCTATGCACCACGACAAAAAGATCCATATCTCTGGTTTCTACATGGTACTATGGGTGTTTTCAACTCCCATGTTCAAAAGAATATGTTAGAGATGCTTCAAACATTTGCCTCTGTGCCAGTCTCCGAACAGAGACTGTCAACCGTCAAACGTCAGATGCGTGATATGTGGAATAGGGCAACAGAATCTGTCTCTGATATTATGAATGAAATTGGAAACGGTGTTGCAATAGGTAATTGGACAGATATAGCTGATCGTCACCAGGTGCTTGATTCAATTACTCGTAATGACATAATGCAGGTAGCCTCTACTATTTTTAGAAGTGATAATATGACAGTGACTAGAGTTATACCTACCCGAAATATAGTATCGTTGAAAACAATTACACCTATAGTTACTTCACATCCCAACGCTCCTCAAGTGGCTAAACTAAGTTGTAAAAATAAAGCACAAAGTTGGTCAATAATTAAAGTCGCCCCCACTACAAATATAATCTGTGTACCACAAGCTAAATATATACGAGCTAGTCTTTCTGCATATTATCCACCAAGCTTACAGGACATTGCCTCTTTATTAACCAATGTCTCCGGTAAAAAATACACTGCTGAGTTAGCTGCTCTTCATTCAAATCGAGTATTTTATAATGAATATGAATTTATACATATGGCTATGACATTTCCTTTATCTGCCTCTGATATAAAACAGGCAGCAACACAGATGTATAAATATGATTGGATACATCCGGTTTTCAATGAAGAAGAAGTAGAGATTACAAAACGCAATATGATAAGTGAAATGAGAGCACAGGCTACCGAACAGTCGTACTATGTGAAAAGTGTCTTTATTCGAGGTCTATTTACAGGCACTATTTATAATATTCCAATGGAACAACGCATTCGTGATTTAACACACTTAACTGGAGACCATTTATATCGCTTTCATCAAGAATTGATTTTAAATGGAGATAATAACTATATAACTATTGTAGCACCTACTCTAGGTGAAGCACAAATCGTAGCCAAACAATTGCCTGTACATTCGATTCTACCAGTACCGACTATGACCTGGATTTCTCGACCTCGTAAAGCAGCAGAAATCCAGAGAGTATGTCCAGGAGTTAGTTCATTCTCAGTAATGATGGGACAAAGCGTCCCACTTAAAGGCAACCCGTCTTCAAGTATAGCATTGCAATGTGCTGCAAATATTTTGGGGGGTGGTATGACGGGTAGATTAATGCATACTGTAAGAGAGGTCATGGGACTTGGTACATATGGTATTTTCTGTACCCTGAAAAACGTAAATGAAAGAAGTGATCACATCTTTGTTATACAGGCAACATTTTCGCCCGATTCTCTAAAAGAGGGATTAGCGTGTACAAAACAATTGCTACGTGACTTTTGTGTAAAAGGAATCACTGAAAAAGAACTTGATTTTGCAAAAGAATGTATGATAGGTACTAGACAAATAGCTGCTGATACTGTCGATACATTACAATCGATGGTTATGGAAGAAATTATCAAAAACAACGATCCGATAAAAGAATTTGCAAAATTTGAGAGTTGTGTCAAGAAATTGACAGTTAGTCAAGTTAACTTTGCTATACACAAATATATCGATCCAGAAACAATGTTCTCAGTGGTTTGTGGGCCAGAAATACAAAAATAAATCTGTTGAATCCACCGAGTACTAAGTGTTAATAGGTCAAAGAGTATAACAAGCAAAAAAAGAAAAGGAATATGATACCATATGATACAATCGACCCATTGATATTTGCACATATACTCATTTGTCTACATTTCATTACCTTCTATTTTGCTTTATTTATATATATACTTCTATTAGATTTGGTACTTATAATATTGTTTTACTTTTACATATGGAAAAAGAAGAAGAACAAACTATAAAAGAGGGTTCTTTGTTATATTATAGTATTATGGAATGCAATAAAAATGCCACCTTTCAAACCAATAACAAGGTAGCTACTAGACCACCAAAATTAACGAGAAGTCCACAGGTGACGTTTGATTTGTGTTATTCGAATGAATCACCGGTAACAACCCAGACTATATACACAAAAGACCAAAATCCAATCTTGGATATTAAAAAATGGAGAGAGTTACATACAACAACCGGGGTCTTTGAGAAATAATATAGGAAAATAAAAAAAAAAGTAACGAAAATAACGTCTGTTTAAATTGTTTTGTATTTATAGAATATGAATTTATAGCACTGCTGTCGATGAGATGTCAACTTCGATTGGAAATGTACCGAAAGTTGGTAATGGTGGTGTTTCTAGACTAAATAAAATTTTATATGTGTTATGAAGCGCTTTTAATATTTCTGGAGATTGTTTAAACATCATTGTTTGAACAGAATCAGTACCTCTTATTTTGCGTAAAACAATAAAAAAAGTGTGATAAATATTTGCACGTGAGTTGTTAACGTGGTTAAAATCGGTAGCAGACTCAATGGCCAAATGTAATTGTATTGCTAATTGTTGACAGGTTTTAACGGATAAATGTTTAATAACATCGTTTTTGGTTGTTACAATATATTGTAACATTGGCCAGAATTGGGCTTGATTTTGATAAAAAGAGGAGTTTTCCAAAGAGGATATAACCAATTGCGGTGTAACTGACATTTTAAGCGGTTATTACACATATAATTGGGAGATTCTAAAAATATATGTGGTACATATATTTTTAGAATCATTATTATTAAGTATAAAGGTATTGCTCAAATTAAATAAATGACACAATACTCTTCCATTTTGATGTTAATGTCAAGTATATTATATGTGGTTCAAAGTACATGTATTCCACATTATAAAAAACAAACTATCGGTGTATGTGATAATCCAATCTCATCGGCCAGTGATTGTCTTAATGCCGCCCGACATGTCGGTTTTGAACCTATAGCTTGGACAATATTTGGTGGATACGATAATTCTGAATTTGCTTCTGGTTGTCAAATGATAAATACAAATAGCCCGCCATTCTGGAAAGTTATCTATAATACAAATACAAATACAAAGAGCTGTGATCTCTCGGAGTTCTGTCTCTGTAGAGACTCTCCACTCCATTGTCGTACGCCGATGGAAAAACCATCTACCGCTTCGCTCACGCCACCCAATTTTCATCAAGTTGATGGGATTTTTACTAGCAAGGGGAAGGAAAACGTTGATTTAAATATGATTTTACAAGAACTTACAAAGAATGTATTTGCAGAAGTTGTTAGCGACTCGACTCCGTTTCATACCCAGTTTCTCACTGGAGAGACAGACAACTCGTTTAAACAAACAGGTGACGACGTCAATACAAAAGTAACTACATCTCCACTCTTCTATCTGACCGACACTGGTCGCACCATCTTTGAACAGGAGGCGGGAAGTATGCCCCATAACTTTGAATCTTCATACACATACAAGAGAATTACCGAATCAACCTGTGTAGCGTTGGGGTGGGATTTAGTTGACTCTGCCGAAGAATGTTCAAGTGCGGCCAGGTATCTGCGACATTTTTCGGAGCAAATGCCAATTACCGCCGAATATGGTAGCGTGTTTATTGTTTCAACAATGGACAAACCAAAAGGATGCTCTCAAACTTTGGATGCTTCTCAAACTTTGGATCGACTTTGGTACAATGAAATACCTACTTCAACGACTGCTTGTAGTGTTGGGGGTTGCATCTGCCAAAAGAAATTAATCCGAAATTATATGGTTAGAGATCATGGATATTGTACAGATTTAGCAGGATGGACAGTAATTCCCACAATTCCCGAATGTGATTTTGCTGGCAAAAATATCCCAAAATACGCGGCAACATTAACGTTATCCACACCTGGCTTGATACCAAACATTGAAATGTTAAATCTGGTGGGCATCAACCACAAACTTTCACCTCCAGGGTGTATTATGAAAAAATTTGGGGATGAAATGACATTACATTTTAATGTCGATGTTAATCCACAAGGCCCGTTAAATCCACTGTTCCCAACACAATATAACGACAATACAATTATGAAGGCCTGTTCATTAACTTCTCGTTGCATTTGTAAAAGAGCGCCATATAAAACAGTAAATACTGGCCACTGTGATGACATTGCGGGGTGGCAAAACATTGAAGATAGACCTACACCGAGCACATTGGATACCCATGATTTTCCAGGTGAATGTAGAAAAGCAATTCAACATTTGAGTGCTAATTCAAATTTACTGTCCAAAAGTATGAATATGGGCAACAGCGGAAATCCTACCATCTCTAGTCTCTCACCGAATATGGGCTATGTCTCACACATTACTATTCCTGGGATGTTGGCAATTCCTTCAGTTCATTTAATCAATCACATGGGCGGAACATATGACGCAGGGTTGAAACCGGCAGGTTGCAGTATTGCCACGGGGACAACAAACGCGGCCTATTCTTTTAATCGTGGCACGCGAGATGAAATTTTCGGTATGGCCTCTTACAATGGAAAAGAATACGCCAGCGACCCTATCCCCGCAAATACCTATGGATGCACTGAGGATCGTCAATGTGTTTGCAAGCGTGTCCCAGAATATCGACGTGTCTGCGCCGAATGTAATGGAAATAACCCTATATGTCTCGAATTCCAGAATATCGATAAAATAACACAAATGGAAATTGATTGGGAATCACCGGGTGTTTATCCGATTCTATTAGGTAATTATCGAATTTGGGAAGCGGACGAAAGTACACCGGAATATGCTTTGGAAATTTTGGCAAAAAATGAGTGGAAAATTGGTGAAGTGACGTACACTGAATTGACACGGACTGACACACCAAGTGGGCGTGGAATTACTTATAAATATTTGGTCAAAAAGACACACGAATTTGTGACTGTATTTGCTGAAACAAACTCTGGCCTGCAAATTGGTACACATATGTGCAATGGGGCTGCAACAACGCAGTCGAAATTCACAGTAGAGCGATTTACGAAAGAAAAATCAGTGCCTGATTTGCAAAAAAGAGTCTCTACATGGGGAAATTGCGCGGATCTCAATTATGATAATGTCAGTTGCGACGGCGACAATTGCCTTTGCGAAAGAAAAGAAGAGGATATGTACCAAGAAATTACGTCAGGGTTTTGTGAAAAAGAAAAGGGTTGGTTACCAATTACGTCCAAATCTGATTGTGAGGACATCCTGGAGTTGACAGCTTATTCTGGTTTTTCTATGGTTAATGATAATAACCAGCGTGGTCGACCGAGCGGTTGTTTTATTTTTGATTTTCTAGTCAGCCAGGCACTCGTTTTCAATACATACGATTCAACAAGATCACACACGCCAGCGCATCCGCAACTTCGTAGCGTTTGCAAAAGAGCTGCGTATAACCCTGTTACGTCAAAGATGTGGAATGATCTGGCAGTCATGGATTTGCAGCATTTTATTGTACCAGACTTTGAAGTCGCCGTTAGAGAAATTGTAGACAGACCTGTGTATGATGATTCTATTATTTTTAGGGAATGGGACGGCAACAATGAAAATGTGTACAATGAATACCGTTTTAGTGACGAGCAATGCACTGGCGATTTGATGTCACTGACAAGCGCCCAAGAATGCGGTCATATTCTAACGACGTATGCATTTCATGCACTCGACGATTCAGTGCCCGTTCAAAATACTGGTACTGTAGACCCTTTCGGCTGTACAGTCAAAAGACAAGCAACAACTGGCGCGACTATTCGATTCAATACAAATTCCAATTCTAAACAAAATTGTGGTAGTTTTTTATCAAGTGGAGGCACTTGGAAATATTACAAGTGTTTGTGCAAATTGAAACGGTTTGACGACGGAATTTTAATTAATGAAATGATCGTCTCAGACAATTTGAAAAATGGTTTCAGACCTTCCGACAATCGCCCAACGAGGGATATTTCTATTCCTATAAGAGGCTGTGACGGCAACGGCTGTGTCAAATTAATAGACGATGTTGATGAATGTGACCCAGATCCCTGTCAAAACGGAGCGACATGCACAGAAACAACAGATGGTACAACTTTAGCACCTGACGAGTTTTTCTGCGCGTGTACAACTGGGTTTGTAGGACAAAATTGTGAATTAATCAACCCATGTACGATAGAGCCGTGCCTAAACGGTGCCACATGTCAAGAATCAATTACTGTTGGAACTAATAACCTACCTGATACTGTCACGTACGAATGTTCAAGTTGTCCTCTCGGTTATACTGGCGATAATTGCGAAATAGATACCGATGAATGTATCGGTGAATGTCCGGTTGGTTGCAGTGTTTTTTGTTACACATCGCTGGGCTGTGACGCAAGAGACTCAAACACTGCGCTTTGGTCAGGCTCATATGAATATTGTAACAATCTTGGTGAAATGGGTTGTGATAACTGTTACCACGAGACACACGGATGCTCCTCAGTTACAATATCACCCTGTCAAAATGGAGCACCATGCATTGACGGTACGGGTGCATACACCTGCGATTGTCTTCCTGGATTTGAGGGAATTGATTGTGAAACCGCCGTCGATAATTGCATTGACATAAATGGTGATGATGTTTGTAAAAATGGTGCAATATGCACTCAAGACATTGGTGAATACACCTGCGATTGTATTGACGGGTTCTCTGGTGATATTTGTGACAAATGTGGGCTCGGAAAGGGTCTTGACAGCGATGGCAAATGCAACGAATGCGAACAACCACAAATTAATATGGTCGTCACTTCTACAGCCCCGTGTGCTGACCAGGAATGTGTTGCAGAATATGGCGTGACCTCGGACAATTGGGTCAGTTCAGGAGGTAATTGTGAAGAATGCCCTGCAGGTCAAGAATCTCCCGCTGGTTCGGGTGTTTGCACCAATATTGACGAATGTGATCCAGATCCCTGTCAAAATGGTGCAACATGCACATCCATCATTGCCACGTTAACGCCAGGCGTCTATCACTGCGATTGTCTTCCAGGATATACTGGCACCGATTGTGAAGAAGACATTAACGAATGTGCTATTCTTCCTTCTCAAGTTAGCCCGTGTCCATTTGATTGTATCAACGCATACTTCTGTTATCAGTCCAGCGGGTGTTTGCAACGGGATACAAATACTGGACTTTGGACAGAACCTGGACAATATGGTTTTTGTAATGCCCGAGTGCAATTAATTGCACCAGATGTGGGATGCGATTGTCATTTTCCACAAGCCAATTGTCTTGTGACTCAGACCCCATGTCAAAATGGTGCTACATGCACCCAAACCACTGATGGAACAACGGCAGCACCCGACGTCTATCACTGCGATTGTCCTGACGGATATGAAGGAATTGATTGTGAAGAAGACATGAACGAATGTGCCCCAGGTAATAATCCCTGCCAAAATGAGGCGCAATGCACCGAAACCATTGATGGAACCACGGAAGCACCCAACACCTATCACTGTGAGTGTCCTGACGGATTTGAGGGTAAAGATTGCGGTGAAGATACCGATGAATGTGACACAGATCCCTGCCAAAATGAAGCAGCATGCACCCAAACTTCTGATGGAATTACACCAACACCCAACGCCTATCACTGTGAGTGTCCTGCTGGATATTCTGGTGACAATTGCGCAATTGACATTAACGAATGTGGCTCAGAGCCCTGTCTAAATGGTGCAGCGTGTTGGGACATTACCCGTGATTCTCCAGAAGAAGTGGGGTATTCCTGCGATTGTCCTGACGGATTTGATGGTGTCAATTGCGGAATTGACATTAACGAATGTGCTATTCTTCCTTCTCCACCGATCGAATGCCCGAACTGTAACATGGCATACTTATGTTATCAAGATTCAGGGTGTATAGAACGGGATAGAGATACTGGAGTTTGGGCAAGTGGACAATATGGTTATTGTAATGCCCGAGTGGAATTACTTTCGCCAGATGTTGGGTGCGATTGTCATTTTCCAGATTCCACCAACTGTCTTGTAACAGTTAGCCCCTGTCAAAATGAAGCGACATGCACCCAAACTACTGATGGCACAATAGCAGCACCCAACGCCTATCACTGTGATTGTCCTGTCGGCTATGAGGGACTTATCTGTGATCAAGACATTAACGAATGTGACTCAGATCCCTGCCAAAATGAAGCAGCATGCACCGAAACCAACGATGGAATTACACCAACACCCAACGCCTATCACTGTGAGTGTCCTGATGGCTATCAGGGTAAAGATTGCAGTGAAGATGTCAACGGATGTGACACAGATCTCTGTACAAGTGCCAACAAAGAGACATGTTCGGCCGGTACAACAAATTGCGGAGCGTGCAAAGATGGATTTGTCATTGACGGTAGCTCTTGCGTTGCTAGACAGGTATGTACCGTTAGCCCCTATTTTTGCACTTCACCAGCAATCAAGGACTATGATGGCACGTGCGCTGGTAAGGTCTGCGATGCTTCTGTTGACTTTGGTGGTGATTCCAAAGCATGTTGCATGTACGATGTGTGCGATGCCAGTGCCAAGATGGCTTGCGATGTTGCAAACAAGGGAGACTGCTCTCCGGGTTTGACATCTTGCGGAGAGTGCAAAGAAGGATTTGTTGCTGATGGTTACTCTTGTGTTGTCAATATCAATGAATGTGACCCAGATCCCTGCCAAAATGAAGCAGCATGCACGGAATCTGGGACAGATAGTGCAATAGCGTTAGGCGCGTATCACTGCGAATGTCCTGACGGATATGAGGGATTTGCATGCCATATTTCGGTTCCATGTGCCAATAGCCCTTGTCAAAATGGAGCAACATGTAGCGAAACTATCACACCAAAAGAATATGTTAGTGTTGGTACCGGTAAAGATTGTCCTGAATCCGGTATTGGTTTAAGGGGCTTAACCTCAGAAGAATGCCAGAACGTTCCGCATCATACAGGTTTTTCAATTATGCCTCCAGGTTTGGGTGAACATACATATGGTGCATGTGCATACAATGGCTTGGGCGGAACCATACTCGGTGTAAGTGACAACGACAGACCTTCGAAGTGTTTCTTCACAGCGTGTGCGTGCATGCTGCCTGTTGTCGATATAACCTGTGGCTGTATTGACGGTTTCTCTGGCAATCTTTGCGACGAATGTGGGGGTGGCAATGTTATTGGCACCGATGGTAAATGTACCGCTTGTCCTGACGGCTATGAGGGTGTCAATTGTGATATAGACATCAACGAATGTGACTTAGATAATAATCCCTGTCAAAATGAAGCGCAATGCACCCAAACCATCGATGGAACCACGGAAGCACCCAACACTTATCACTGCGCTTG
>MDTF01005115.1_pt1 | contig 28128 bp, 32 predicted proteins | sample 811191 | NCBI WGS metagenome assembly MDTF01 (sample SAMN05326649, study PRJNA326480) | marine metagenome | isolation source: seawater | place: Southern Ocean | collected 2011 | reverse complement strand
TCTCTTTTCTTAAATCTTGAATCGGGTCTATCGTCTCTTTTCTTAAATCTTGAATCGGGTCTATCGTCTCTTTTCTTAAATCTTGAATCGGGTCTCTTATCGGCAAATCTATTTTTACCTCTGCTACCACGTCTATCAAAAGACCGCCCACCTCTTTTTCCTCTACCCCTTGCTTCACTACCAGGTTCTGCTTTGAAATTTGGATCTATTAATCTTTGTATTGCATTCCATTTAGACCTGTCTTCTCCTCCTACAAAACTTAACGCTGAACCTTCCGCTCCTGCTCTAGCAGTTCTTCCAATTCTATGAATAAAATCTTCAGGAACTTGTGGCAAATCAAAGTTAATTACGTGTTTAATAGCTGGAATATCTAACCCTCTACTTGCAACATCGGTTCCAACTAAAATTCTAAAATGATTATTTCTAAAAGCTTTAATTACTCGATCTCTTTTATTTTGTCTTAAATTTCCATGTATCGCATCCGCATCATGGTCGTCGTACTTTAACCGTTTAACCATCTTTTCAGCGTTTCTTCTTGTCTTGACGAATATAAGTATTGCGCCTTGTCGACTATAGATTTCTTTTATTAACTGATTATATTTATCTCCATCTTTAACATGAATAACTTCCTGTTTAATTTTTTCAATTGGAGAAGAGGTAGAACCAACTGATATTCTTTCTGGATTATCTAAATATCTTTCGGCTAATTTAATTATATTATTGGGCAATGTAGCAGAAAATAATAATGTTTGATGTTTTTTTGGGACAGTTCTTAATACTTGATTAATTTGTGGTGTGAAGCCCATATCAAGCATACGATCGCTCTCATCTAATACTAAAAAAGTAGTATTTCTAAGATCTAAGGTTCTTCTTTCTAAGTGATCGTTAATTCTCCCAGGTGTCCCAACAATTAATCTCGGATTTCTTTTCATTTGTTTTAATTGTTTTTGCATTGAGTCGCCGCCAATTAACAATGCAGTTCTTATATTGCCCTTACCAACTAAACTGTTCATAGTTTGCATGACCTGAGTCGCTAGTTCTCTCGTTGGCGTCATAATTAATGCGGTATCTTTTTTAGTCTTAAGTAAAAAATTTACAAGTGGAATTCCGAATGCGGCTGTTTTACCTGTTCCAGTTTGAGCTGTTCCTAAAATATCTTTTCCTTTGAGTGCCGCAGGTATTGCTTGAGCTTGAATTGGAGTAGGAGTTTTAAAATTAATTTTAGCAATAGAGTCCATCAAGGTTTGTTCTAGCTGTAGTGATAAAAAGTTTTCCATATTTTTGCTTATTAAGTTTAATAAGAATTAAGCTTTTAAAGGCTCTTTATACCCTTAGTTGAACCTTAGCAAGACTTTGCTATGATTAGGGGGTGAGAAAAAGAAAGAAAAAGAAAAAAAGGAGCTTTCAGGATAAGCTGAAACGAAAAAGGCAAAAAAGAAATACCAAAGGTATTTTAAAGATTATAAAGAGAGGAAAACTATGAGCAAAAGATATAGTGGAAAGAGTTTTAAGGATGCCAATGTTATGAAAAAAGCTAAGCTTAACTTAAAGGAAAAGAGAAAGTTAAAGAAAGAAAAGAAAAAAAAATAATGTGCGGGAGATATGTTCTAAAAAAAACAACCTTGTTAAACGCTAATAGTTTAGTAAAAAAAAATATTAACGTAGATTTAGATCAAGATAGCTTTAATTGTTCACCAGGGACTAAATTGCCTATTATAAAATCAGCAACTAACGGTAAATATTTGGAACAAAATATTTGGGGTCTAAAAGCTTCATGGGCAAAAGAGGAATACAAAAGATTTCACAATGCTCGGTTAGAAGGAATTGATGAAAAGATTACTTTTAAGAAATTAATTGTAAATTTTAGGGCAGTTGCTCCTGCATCAGGTTATTATGAATGGGCTAAAAGTGAGAATGGAAAAACACCTTATTATTTTACTAGGATTGATGATCAAGATATTTTTTTTGCGGCAATACATGAAGATGGCCAATACTCAATAATTACTAGAGAGGCTTCAATAAACATAGCAAAAATTCATCACCGACAGCCTGTTATTATAAATAAATCGCAAATTAATAATTATTTAAATTTAAATAATGACGCTGTAGATTTTCTTAACAGTGTGAGAGCTCCAGAATTAAAGTATCACGAGGTATCTAAAGAAATTAATAAACCAACAACAAATGATTCTTCTTTAATAAAAACTTTATAAAATTATATGTCAAAAAATATTAATATAAAACCATGTAAAAATAATATTGGAGCTTTTATTAATATAAATATTAATGACGCTGATCAGGATCAAATAATTGAGATACAAAAAACAGTTAATGAGTTTGGCGTTATTTTTTTTAGAAAACAAAAATTGACTTCAGAAGGTTATTTAAATTTTGCAGAAAAATTTGGAGAGTTTTTTGATTATCCTATGTTGAAAGGATTAAAAGATTACCCAAACATTACAGTGGTTGAAAAATTACCAGGCGAAACTGTAGCATTTGGTGAGGGGTTTCATACCGATAGTACTTACGTGCTTAATCCACCAACTTATACAATGCTCTACTCAATAAAAACACCTAGAAAAGGTAGAGGCAACACTCAATTTGCATCTCAATATTTAAGTTATAAAAAATTACCTAAAGAATATAAAGAAGAAATTGAAAATCTTATGGCGGTATTTAGCGCAGATGGACCAATATCAAAAACAAGAAATAACAGAACTGCTGAAAACGGAACAGGAATTGACCCAAAAACATTGTCTGCTAAACACAGAATAGTTAAGACTAATAGTAAAAATAATAAAAAATCTATATTTTTATCACCCGGACATGTAACGGAAATTGTCGGTTATGAAGAAAGAAGAAGCAAAGAATTGTTAACTTACCTTTATAAACATCAAATTAAATCAGAATTTTTATATGATTTTGAATGGGAGCCAGATTGTTTAGCAATTTGGTCAAACAGCTGTATCTTACACAATCCAATTAACGACTACGATGAGCACAGAGTGATGCATAGAATAACTATAAAATAATTTTAGATTATTTTTTTAAAATTGTTAAATGTCCCATTTTTCTTTTATCTTTAATTTCTTTTTTTAAATAATCAAAAAAAAATTCATCTTCTTGAAAAGATCGATCCCTATAATCCTTGATTTCTCTTCCTAAAATATTTATCATTGTGGCATTTGATACTTTATTGGTCGGTAGCATTTCCAAATTACATACAGCCCTAATATGATTTTCAAATTGACTTATGTTAAAAGCGTTTATTGTTAAGTGACCAGAGTTGTGAACACGAGGAGCAATTTCATTAACCAGTAAATTTTCCTGTTCATCAATAAAATATTCTACACACATTGTTCCTATATAATTTAATTCATTCGCGATTAGTTTTGCTTTTTTCTGTGATTCTTTAAATAATTTTAAATTTATATTTGCTGGAATTTGTGATTTTTTTAAAATTTGATGCTCATGTTCATTTTCAATTGGTTCATAAATAATTGACTTACCATTTTTAAACCTTGTAACAATAACTGATATTTCCTGCTTTAATGTTATTTTTTTTTCTAAAATATACTCAGAAGTGAAACACCAATCTTTTTTTAAATCTTTTAAACTATTAATAACAAATTGCCCCTTACCATCGTATCCTAATGTACAAGTTTTTAATATTCCTGGAAGTAAATTTTCATTTTTTTTTATATCTTCGTTAGATTTAACTAACGACCACCTGGTAGTTTGAATACCAAGCTTATTTATAAAGCTTTTTTCTTTATATCTATTCTGCACTATTTGATTAATTTTAGGATTAGGTATAACTGGCTTGAATTTTTCTATACTTTCTAAAATATCATAGGGGATATTTTCAAATTCAAACGTAATCTTATCTACTAAATCTAAAAATTTATTTATATTATTTTGATTATTGTATTGTGAATATATAAATTTATTACAAAATTTCTGTGCTGGTGCGTCTTTATCATCTGATAATACAATTGTTTTTATTTTTAATTTATTAGCTGCTACTGAGAGCATACTCCCTAATTGTCCTCCGCCAATTATTCCTAATACAGGTGGGTCTTCTAACATTTTATTTAGGTTTTTTTTTAATAGAATTAGTTTGCAATTTTTTCCAATTTTCTAAATTGAATTTTATTTTAGTGTTAGAAGTGGCTATAATTGATGCAGCTAATAATCCACCATTAAAAGCACCATCAATAGCAACGGTGGCAACAGGCACACCTTTCGGCATTTGTACTATCGAAAGGAGACTATCAAGTCCCTTAAGTTTTTTACTTTCAATAGGCACTCCTATTACTGGTAAAACAGTCATAGAAGCTATCATGCCAGGTAAGTGGGCCGCTCCACCGGCTGCCGCAACAATAACTGCAATATTATTTTTAGCTGCTGATTTTGCGAATGAAAACATTCTTTCTGGTGTTCTATGAGCGGAAATAATTTTAGTTTCAAAATTTATTTTTAGTTTTTTAAGAATCTGTTCACATTCTTTCATAATAGGGTAGTCAGATTGAGAACCCATTACTATTGCAACTTTTTTATTTTTATTATTAGATTTCACAAATTAGTTTAACAATTTTATATTTAAAAACAATTTATTTTTTAATAATTTTCTATTTTTCTTTTTTCGGTCGTATTTATGACATCTAATTTACAGATTCTTTTAATAACTTTTATCCATGAAAATAATATCAATATTATCTCTTTTGCTCTTGTTTACTAATTGTGCTGGTGGCAATGTTGCTAAAGTAAAGTTTGGTAAAAAATGTACTAGTGCCAACTCTATGCGGCTGCAAGAAACATCCTATGTATGGTTTATTAGCAAAGAAGCTATGAAAAACTTTAATAAAAGAATAAATAAATCAAACTGTTTAAGTAGTTAATTTATTTTTTTATTTTAAAAACTATGTTAATAAAGGGTATGGACTTACCCCTTATTATTTCCTGTATTTTAATAATAGCTGCCTTAATAATCTTTCCTTTAATAATCTCATATAAATCTGAAAAAAATAAAGATTTAAATAAAAGTGAATGGGAAAAAATTAAGGATTATGAAAATAAAATTAACAATCGAAGCAAAAAAAATAAATAATAAATTTAAAAATGAGAGAATTTAAAATTGCAGCTATTGCTGGAGATGGAATTGGAAAAGAAGTAGTTCCTGAAGGTTTAAAAATTTTAAAAGAAGTTTCTAAACAACATCAATTTAAAATTCAGTTTGATGAGTTTGATTTTTCTTCCTGCGATTATTATAAAAAATATGGCAAAATGCTTCCAGATAATTGGAAGGCACAAATCGAAAAACATGATGCTATTTATTTTGGAGCTGTTGGAATGCCAAATGTTGTGCCAGATCATATTAGTTTATGGGGATCTTTATTGCAGTTCCGTAGAGAATTTGATCAATATGTTAATTTGAGACCTGTAAAACTATTTGAAGGTGTTCCATGCCCACTCGTAAATAAAAAACCTGGCGATATAGATATGATGATTGTTAGAGAAAATACTGAGGGTGAATATTCTTCTGTTGGTGGAAGGATGTATGCAAATTCTGATAAAGAAATTGTTATTCAAGAAACTATTATGTCGAGACATGGGGTGGATAGAATTCAAAATTTTGCTTTTGAATTAGCTAAAAAAAGGAATAGAAAAAAATTAACTAACGCTACTAAATCTAATGGTATTTCTATTACTATGCCTTTCTGGGATGAGAGATTTAATCTTAATAAAAAAAAATATCCTGACATTGAAACTGATAAATTTCATATTGACATATTGGCGGCTAGATTTGTTCTTACTCCAGAATGGTTTGATGTTGTTGTTGCGTCTAATTTATTTGGTGATATCTTGTCTGATCTAGGCCCGGCATGCACGGGCACTATTGGTATTGCTCCTTCTGGAAATATAAATCCTGAAAAAAAATTTCCTTCTTTATTTGAGCCAGTTCATGGCTCAGCTCCTGATATCGCTGGAAAAGGAATCGCAAATCCAATTGGGCAAATTTGGTCTGGAGCTATGATGCTAGATCACCTAGGTGAAACAGAAGCTTCTCAAAGAATAATTAAATCTATAGAAAAAGTGCTCTCAAAAAAAAAATTTAGAACAAAAGATTTAGGTGGTGAAAGTAATACAGTGCAATGTACTAAAGCTATTTTAGAAAACTTATAATTAGTTATTTTTCTTTTTCTTTCTTTCCCTGTCTAACAATTTTGTTAGAGCATCTACCATTAAGTCTGAAGCATTAAATATTTCGTTAGTTTTAAATTCATATGATACATTTTTATCTGCATCAGTTTTATCTTCTATTATTATACCTTCATCTGGAGAATTATTTTTTATATATATAAGTATTAACCATTCTTCATCTGTTGCTTCATCCCATTTAATAAATATCTCTCCTGTTTCAAATCTTCTATCTATTACCCTCAAGATACTCAAATATTTTGGAATATACCTTTTGTTTATTTGAAAACAGAGGCTGTGTGCTGATCTATAAAAGCTTTCTAATGCAAATTCAATTTTTTGTCTTTCTAAATTATACTGCCTTTCTTTTTCTAAAAGTTCAGATCTATTGTCGCCATCTTCTATTTTAACACCAAGTTGTTCAACTCTTTCTCTAATTTTTTGGTCTCTAAGAGCCTGATATTTTTGTTTAATCTTATCTATTCTTTCTTGCACTCCTTCATACGACTCTCTTTCTTGACTCAATACATATTTTTCTAGATTCTTAATTTCAAGAGCTTCTCGTTTTCTAAATTGTTCTATTTTTTTTTCTAATTTTATTTTTTCTAAAAATTTTCTCTGTTTTTCAGCCTGTTCTTTTCGAACTTCAGCCTGCTCTAATCTAATAAATTTTTGCAGTTCCTTTTTTCTTTCTTTTTCAAACCTTATTTCTTCTTTATATTCAAGGTTTTTAACATTTAATTCCTCTTGTCTTTCTAGCTTAGATTTTTTGGTGGCTGCAATTTTTTCTTGTTGCATATTTTTAATTTTTTCTTTTTTTCTTCTCTCTTTTTCTTCAGCAATAATTTCATTGACTCCCTCAATTTTATTAGAAATTTTATCAGATATACCTTGAAAGAAATTTTGTAAGCACTGATCTAGATTAAAATTAAAATTTATCTTAAGTTTGAAAATCTCAACATATCTAATTATTTTAAGGATTGCTAATTTTGAACTTTTATTAATTTTAACTCTTTTTTTTTTAATATTTTTATCTTTTCTTTGTTTGATTTTAACTCTTTTTTTTTTAATATTTTTATCTTTTCTTTGATTGATTTTAACTCTTTTTTTATTATTTTTATCTTTTCTTTTATTAGTTTTCTTAGTTTTTTTTTTTGTTTTAATAGATTTTCTTTTTTTAAGAAAATATTTTTTTACTTTTTTTTTAGAAATTTTATTATCTTTTCGTTTTTTTTTAAAACTTTTATATATTTTTTTTTTTCATTTATATATATTACTAAGTATCAGTTTTTATGAATAAATATACTATCTTCTTTGCATGCTTTTGATAATATCTTTGCTACCAGCATAAACTAGACGGTGATATCCTTTGTTGGTATAAAATTTAATTTTTCCAACTTAAAAAAGAGTTCTTTTTCTTTTTCGTGTGAAAGTAAAACTAAGGGTGGCAACAAGTTTTTAAATTTATTGTCGCTTACGGACATGAAGCTATGTAAGCTTGAAATTAGATTATATTGATCAAAAGTCTCTCTAACTAAAACTAGTTTTTTCTCTGCTGTTTGTTTGGATTTGTTCTCATAATCATCAAAAACTTTTCTAGCTAATGAATGAGTAACGTTTGTTACTGCTGAGATGCAGCCAGAGCATCCTAATTCTAAACCTTTGAGGAGTTTTGCTTCCGACCCTGGAAACATTAAAAAATTTGGCAATTTTAAATTTTCAAATAGATTGTAACTTGAGTCCTTACATCCAATTATATTTTTGGGAAATTGTTTTACTAATTTAGTTACAGCATTAGTACTAAATTTGTATCCACTTAATTTTTCAAAATTATAAAGAATAATTTTTACTTTTGGAATTTTAGAAATTATTAATGAATAAAACTTAAAAACTCCCTCATCTGTATTTCCTTTGTAGTATGCTGGTGGCATAATTAAAAAATCCTGAAACCCATATTCAGTTGCATACTTTATGATTTCAATATTTTCTCTCAATGAATTACTACCAGTTCCAAGAAAAAAATTTTTCCTCAATTTATTGCTAGCAAGTTTTGATATTAATTCTTTTTTTTCAGCAATAGATATCAATTGACTCTGGCCTGTAGACCCGAAAAAAAACACTCCATTTAAACCTTTTTTTATAGTGTTTTCGGCATGTTCTATAGTAGCATCAACATTTAAAGAGCAGTCTTTATTTAGAATACTCAATCCTGCCGCATATACTCCTTTTTGAATCATAATCTTACCTAATTTTTTTTGTCTAAGTTATAATAATAATTTAAAAAATGAAAGTTCTCGTAATACAACCAAAAATTGGAATGGGGGATATGGTTATATATTTACCATATATTCATGCCATTTCCAAAAAATACGGCGTTAGACTTTCAATTTTAGCAAAAAAAAATACTAGAGCAGATCAGCTTTTATCTCATGACAAGCACATCAATGAAATAATTTTGTTAGATAGATCTAAAGATAAATCAGGATCTCACGATGGTATTCGAGGTTTCTTCAAATTGATCAGTCAAATTGAATCTAAAAAGTTTGACAAAGTTTTTATATTCAGTGGTTCGTTAAGGTATTTTTTAATTTCTAAAATAGCTAAAATTAAAAACATTGCACAATACCCTTTGTTTAGAAAAAATGATAATATAGTAACTTCTGCAAAATTATTCACAGAACATGAATTAAAGCAAATAATCTCAACTGAGCCAAAAATATTTCTTAAGAAAAATGATATTGAAAAAGCAAAAAATAAATTTTCAAAAGATCATAAGCATATCTGTTTAGGTATCTCAGCAAGTGGAAACACTAAAAGATGGGATATAAAAAAATTTATAGAAATTGCCGAAAGATTAGATTCAACATTTGCATGTAAATTTTATATTGCTGGTGGTAGAAATGATCAAGAATTAATTAAGTTAATTATGAATTCAAAAATTGGATTAAAATGTTATTCTTTTGAAAATTTAAAAATTAGTGATGCTATGCCAATAATTAAAAATTGTGATTTATATATTGGAAACGATACAGGCTGGTTGCACATTTCCTCCGCATTAGGACTGAAGTCTTTAGCTTTATTTATGGACAGCCCGGTATCAGCATATGGTAAATATTCAAAAAATATTTCTATAATTATTCCAAAAGGAGAAACGGAAGTGTCAACAACACATAACACCTTAGGGAAGGATAGAGTCTCACTTGAAGAAGTTTACTCTAAGGTTTTACAATTATTAAATTAAGAAAAATCTGCATTTAATATTTTATCTCTAGCTTCGTTAACTAATTGACTCAGTGTTTCTGTCTTAACATCTCGATTCATATCGGGATGAATTTTTTTTTGAAGCTTCATTGCTGCTTGTAATACCTCATCCTTAGTGCAGCCTTTGGTCAACCCTAGTAATTTATAAGCATCTTCATTAGAAACGCTTGATGATCCACGCGGGCTTGAGGATTGACTTTGTGAAAATCTTTCAGAATTCTTTAAAAATTTTATTAATCTCCATAACTGCATTACCTGAAGCGCAGTCAAACCTTTAATTTTTAAACCACTAAGGATAACAAATATAAAAGGTAGTGAAAAAATATACTTTCCCCCTACTGTTAATAAAGCAGCAATCATTAAAGATAAATAAACAGCTGTTTTTTTAATAGTAAGTGCAAATTTTCTAGAACTAGTCTGCGCAAACCAATTTAAAAATAAATAAAGAATGACAAAAATGATAATTCCTATTAAAAACAAATTCATATAATTTCCTACTTATGAATATACCAAAATTAAAACAATTAAAGTGTGTAAAAAAATATCACGGCATCGAGTTAAATGACGATTATTCATGGGTAGATCAATCAAATATTTTGGATGTTCTAAAAGATTCAACTAAATTATTGCCCGATGTAAGAGAATATATTGAAAAAAACAACAATATAACAGAAGATTATTTTGCAGATGTAAAAAATTTACAAAAAAAACTTTTCAATGAAATTAAATCTAAAATTAAGCTAAATGACACATCACTTAAATTTAAAGACAAAAACTATTACTACTGGTCAAAGACTGAAGCTAAAGGTAATTATGGGAAAAGAATCAGGCAAGTTATTGACAATTCTAAACCTGAGGAAATATATTTTGATGGTGATATAGAAAAAAAGAAATATGGCTCAGAGTATTTTGGTATTGGGACTGTTAGTATTTCCCATTCCGATAAATTTTTGGCATATTCGTTAGACCTCAAAGGTTCTGAATATTACACTATATATATTAGAGATCTTGATACAAATAAAAATGAGATTGATCAAATAGAAAATACAAGTGGCAGTGTTACTTGGTGTTTAAGCAATAAAAGTTTTTTTTACTCAAAATTAGATAAATTTCACAGGCCAAGACAAATTTATAAACATGTCTTGGGAACTTCTGTAAAACATGATGAATTAATTTTTGAAGAAAAAGATGAAACTTTTACTTGCAGTATAGGATTAACTTCTGATGAAAAGTTTTTTGTTATTTCAACTTCAGATCACATAACTACGGAAGAATATTTTTTTTCTTTCGATGAAATAGATATTAAACCTAAGTTGTTTCAAAAAAGAGAAAAAGATGTTAGGTATTCAATAGATTCCTGGAACGAATATTTTTATGTTCACACCAATAAAAATGCGAGAGATTATAAAATATTACGTTGTAAAAAAGATGATATTAAATTGCTTGAAGAATTTATACCCTCAAAGAAAGAAACTGTAATTGGAGATTTAGATTTTTTAAATGATTTTATTATTAGAGGAGAAAAATCAGACGCTATTCCAAAATTGTTTATTAGAAATATTAAAACAAATAAAGAAGAAGAAATTAAAATTTCAAACGAACCTATAGGATCTCCAGGAAGTTCACTTTTACAAAGAGATAGAAATACATCAAAAATTTGGGTGAGCTGGGAAAGCATGGCAACTCCTGGAAAAGTATATGAATATGATATTATTACTAAAGAGAAAAAACTCGTTAAAGAAGTTGAAATACCTTCAGGGCATAACCCAGATAAATATGTGGTGGAAAGGATTAAAGCTAAATCACATGATGGAAGAATGGTTCCTATAAGTTTAGTAAGATTAAAAAATGCAAAACAAAATAGTAAATCTAAAGTTTTGCTTTATGCATATGGTGCCTACAAGCACAGTATATCACCTTCATTTAGTGCATCACGCTTCTGTTTAGTTGACAGAGGAATAACATTTGCAATTGCACATATAAGGGGCGGTGGAGATCTTGGCGATATATGGCACGAAGAAGGTAAAAAAAAATTAAAAAAAAATACTTTTCTTGACTACATCGCCTGTGCAAATCATTTAATCGAACAGCAATACACCCATAAAGGTGGGATATGTTTTTATGGTGGTTCTGCTGGCGGTTTAACAGGTGGTGCTATAGCAAACATGGCACCTGAATTATTTTTTTCTATGCTTTTACTTGTTCCATTTGTGGACACTATGACCACTATGTTGAATGAAAAGCTTCCATTAACACCGGCAGAATGGGAGTTATGGGGAAATCCAATAAAAAATAAAGATTACTTTGAATATATTTTATCTTACGCACCTTACAATAATTTGAGAAAAAACTCCTATCCTTCAATGCTGATTACCACATCTTTATTTGATAATCGTGTTCTTTACTCTGAACCTGTAAAATATATTGCCAAATTAAGAGATGTTAAAGATGATAATAACATTCAGCTTTTAAAATGTAAAATGGAAGCTGCCGGACATGGTGGTATGAGCGGTCGTGATAATTCTATAACTGAACTTACTGAAGAATATAGTTTCATTTTGAAAACGGCTAATATCTTAGATTAAATATTATCCCAAAAATATTTTGCTAAATTTATTCCAGTTAGGTTATAATAAGTAACTAGACCAGTAGGGCTAGTAACATTAATATCACCAATTAATTTCCCTTGGACAAAGTCAATTCCTGCAAAATAAATATTTTTTTTTATAAGAAGCGACGCTACTTCTCTACTAATTTTTAATTCTTTAATTGTTAACTTGTTTATTTTAGCGACAGCTCCCTTGCTCATGTTCGAGAGAATACTACCTTGCTTTGGTACTCTCGTAATTGATCCTTTTACTTTTCCATTTATTATAAAGACCCTCCTGTCGCCATTTTTTATTTTAGGTAGAAACTTTTGAAATATTATATGATTATATTTTTTTAAATATCTATTGACAATTTTTTTATTAAATTTTTTTAATAATACAACTTCGTTACCACTATATCCTTCTATTGGCTTTAGGATTATTTTTTTATTTTTTTTAAAGAATTTATTTATCTCTTCAAGATTCTGACTAATTAATGTTGATGGCATATATTTTGATAAACGTATTGAAAAAAGTTTTTCTGGTACTTCTCTAATAGACTTGGGATGATTTATAATTTTAATTTTTTTTTCAATATGTTCTAAGATGAAGGTTGAATTGATGTATTGCTGATCAAACGGTGGCTCATTTCTGATTAATAATATATTTGCTTTAGATAGATCTATATCTAATTTTTTCTTAGTCTTATAAAATAAATTTCTGTCTTCATAAAAAGTTAAGCTGATACATTTTGCAATTACTCTACCATCTAAGAAACTTAAATCTTTCGGTTCATAGTAATATATTTGAAAATTTCTTTTCTGAGCCTCTAGTGCTAGAAATAAAGTTGTATCGGTTTTGACATTAACTTTTTTAAGGTTAGAGCCCTGAATAACTAAAATCTTCTTTTTCATCATTAAAAAAATTTAAATTTTTTTTATTTTCAAACTTTTCAAGCAGCAGTTGTGCTCTATTTTTTCTATTTTTAATTACATTTTCAGTATGAAGTAAATATATAGTTTCATCTTGATTTTTAGTATTCTTTTTTTTTCTATTTATTAACCCATCTTTTGCTAACTTAAGAAAAATATCTGCCCATTCAAAAAGTTTTTTTCCTTCTAGCTCTGTGAAAAGGCCATTTTTAGGGGACTCTAAATACGCATTCATGACATTTTCTTTTTTCCACCTAGAAATAATATTAAAAGCTTCATCTAAAGGACCGTAGAACAAACCAGTAAAAAACGCTGGCCCATTACATATGCATCCCCAGTCACAGGTGTCTAAAGATCTAATTTCTATAAATTGCTTTAATCTCACTTCAGTAAAAATAGTTGCTAAGTGAGTTTCAAAATCTTTTAAATTGGCCTCATCTTTTAAGTTAGAAAATTTACCTTCTATAAAGTCTTTAAATGTTTGTCCATTTGGCTTTATATAACTTTTATCTCTTAACGCAAAAAGAACTGGGTAATTTATAATGTGATCAAAATATTTTTCAAAGGTTAAATTTTCAAAAGCAATAGGCATAATTCCACCTCTTGAAGTTTTTTGCCAAACTTTATTTCTATAAGATTGATAACCTGTAGGTTTTCCATTTTCAAAAGGAGAGTTTGCATACAATGCAATTGTTAATGGGACTAAGTAATTAGCTAATCTAAATATTTTTTCAAAGTTTTTTTCTGATGTGTAGTCGTAATTTATTTGTATTCCACATGTTCGGTACATCATTTCTAAACTAAGACTACCTCCTTTAGGCATTTCATTTGTCATTATCTTATATCTTTCTTTAGGGCTCCTAGGTATTGAATCAAGTTTATTAAAAGGATCAAACCCTACCGAAGCAGTATTTATATCAAGACCTGTACTAGCTTCTTTAATTTCTTTTAAATAGTTTGAACTTTCATTGCAAACTTGATGAATATTTTCAAGAGGAGCTCCTGAAAGCTCACATTGAAATCCGGGTTCAGTTGTAATTTGTTGCCTTCCTTTTTTGAGTCCAACAATATTTTCTTTTTCTAAAATCGGCTGCCAACCTTTTTTTTTTAAATTTTCAAAAAGCTTTTTTAACGTATCATATCTAATTCTTTTTTTGTCTTTTCCTTCAAATAAAAATCTCTCATGTTCAACTCCAATTTTTAATTGATGTGATTTTTTATTTCCTTTTATAAAATATTCAATGAAATGACTTTTGTTTTTTATGTCCATACTTTAAAAACAGTTCGTACTGCTAAAGCCTACTATCATATTACTAGAATTAATTTCAAATTTTCTTTCACATTTAATTTTTAATTTTTTTTTAATATAAACATAATATCTATTTCTACTATTATTTTTAAAATCGACTTTGTCTGGTTTTCCAAATACCTCTTTTAACTCTGAGACTGGTTTATTTAACCATTTACTTAATTCCTGTTCCTCTTCTGTGGTTTTTTTTTCAATTTTATCTGAAACAGTTTGACATGATGTTAAGGGTATAGAGACAAAAATTATTGTTAAAATTAATAAAAAAAATTTCATAATTGATAAAGTTAAGATACACCCAAAACTTATAAACAGAAATATTACCCGTAGGTTGTAATATAATAAATGTATAACATTAAACGGGATTTTAATGGAGAATCAGAGTATTTAGACTTTAACAGAAGGAGTAACTATGATGGAAAAATATTTTGAGTACAAAAAACACAAGACTAATTTTAAGACTGAGGTAATTGCTGGAGTGACTACATTTCTCACAATGGCTTACATTATGTTTCTAAACCCCTTCATTCTTTCTGGCGAATTCGCTGGTGTAGAAAAAGGTTTTTTTGATTTTAATGCTGTATTTACTGCAACAATAGTAGCAACAGCAATTGCTTGTTTCATAATGGCATTCTATGGAAAAACATGGCCAATTGGTCTTGCTCCTGGAATGGGAATTAATGCATTCGTTGCATTTGGAGTGGTCGCTGGTATGGGCTATACGCCTCAAGCAGCTTTAGGAGCGTGTTTAGTTGCGGGGATATTGTTTTTGATAATATCTTTAACTCCTTTAAGAGCTTGGATAATTAATTCTATTCCAAAAAGTTTAAAGCTTGGAATTGGTGGAGGTATTGGTTTATTTCTAGCTATCATCGGTTTAGAAATAATGGGAGTTGTTAGCGATCATCCAGTAACACTTGTTACCATCGGTGACATGAAAAATCCTTTAGTACTTCTAGCCTGTCTTGCTTTTGTAGTAATGATTGTTTTGGAAAAACTAAAAGTCAGGGGTAATATTATTATAGGAATACTTGTATTTAGTATTATTGCTTGGATTACAGGATTAGCTAAATTTAATGGAATTATTAGCACTCCACCTCCAATGACTTATCTTTTTGCTTTTGATTTATCAGCTATATTTACGGCAGGAATGTCAACGGTAATATTTACTTTATTGTTTATTGACTTTTTTGACACAGCAGGAACGTTAACTTCAGTAGCAAATGTTGCAGGTAAAGTTGGCAAGGATGGAAAAGTAAAAGATATAAATAAAGCAATGATGTCCGATAGTATTGGAACTGTTGCTGGTGCCCTGATGGGTACTACTACGGTTACAAGTTATGTTGAATCTGGTGCTGGAGTAAAAGCTGGTGGCAGAACAGGAATGACCTCTTTAGTAATTGGATTTTTATTCTTAGCTTGTTTATTTCTTTCCCCTTTAGCAACGAGTTTGCCTAAAGAAATTGATGGAGCTGCATTACTTTATGTTGCTATTCTTTTCGTTAGAAATATTACTGACATAGAATGGGATGATATTGCGGAGTCAGGTCCCGCTGTTTTAGCAATGATTACTATGCCACTTACTTATAGTATTAGTAATGGTATTGCTTTAGCGTTTATTTCTTATGCTTTAATTAAATTATTGACAGGTAAGTTTAGCTCAACTTCTCCTGCTATTTGGGTGATTGCAATACTTAGTGTTTTAAGTTTTGCTGCCGCATAATAAATTGATTTAAGGGCTAGTAAAAACTAGCCCTTATTTATTTTTATGTTTCCTTACTAAGTCTTCAATTCGTATTTCTTCATAATGTTCAAATGGTTGTACAATCCAAGGATTGCTATCGAGCCTTTCTGCGCAATAATCTGGCTCAAAAGTTGAATCCTTTTTCTTCCATAAAACAGCTGTTTTAATACTTTCAATATTTGTGATGGCTGGATAATTATTGAGCCAATTTATACTTTTTTTTAAAGTTACGCCCGTATCCGACAAGTCATCACAAAGCAGAAGCCTTCCACCCATATCTTGAACCGTAGAACTCATCTCTCTTGAAAAAACCAACTCTCCTTGTTGATCTTCGGTTTTTTTTCCAGAGTACGACTCCACTGCTAAATAGGCACATTTTAATTTGAATACTCTACTTAATACATCAATAATCGGAGCTCCACCGCGCATAATACCAATAAGCATTGTTGGTTTAAATCCACTATCGTGAATTTGTATTGCAAGTTTTTCTACAATTAGATTATATTCTTTCCAGTCTATGATTAGTTTATTAGCCATAGAAATTATTAAATCTTTTTAAAGGAATTGTAAATGCACAAAGGATACTGGGTAGCAAGAGCAAATATCGAAGATGCTGAAGCATTTAAAAATTACGCAAAACGAGCGAGATTAGTCATAGAAAAATTTGGTGGAAAATATGTAACAAGAGGTGGTAAATTTACGGTTATTGAAGGAAAGCATGAATTTGAAAGAAACGTTATAATCGAGTTTTCAAGTATTAAAAAAGCTGAAGAATGTTATAGATCCAAAGAATATCAAGAGGCCAAATCTTTTAGAGATGGTAAGTCTGATTTTAACGCAATAATTATAGAAGGTTATTAATACTGAATCGGCTCATCATCTATTGATCTCCAAAGATACCAAGTTGCGACAGAACAATAAGGTGTAAATTTTTTGTGAAGCTTATTTAAAAAAGATTTCGATGGAAAATATTTTTTCTTATAATTATTAGAAACAGCTCTTAAAAGACCTATGTCTTGAAGGGGCCAAATATTGGATCTATTAAAAGTAAATAATAAAATCATTTCTGCAGACCATCTTCCTATCTGCCTTAACTCAGATAAATACTCTATAGCTTCTTCATCCGTCATCTTCTTTATCAAATTTGGATCAAAATTTTTATTTAATAATTTTTTTGCCAAACTTTTAATTCCTCTAACTTTTTGTCTACTTAGCCCACAGCTTTTTAAACTAATACTAGATAGTGAGTTTATCGTTTTAGGATTTATCTTGCCCTTACATTTTTTTTTAAACTTTAAAAAAACAGAATTTGCAGCTGCTACACTTATTTGTTGTCCAATAATACTTTTACATAAAGAAAAAAAAATATCATTTCTTGATATCAAAAAACCATCCTTATAATCTAAAATTAGTTTCCTCATTGTTTTATCTTTTTTAGATAAAATAATTTTTGCTTTATTCCAATATGGAGGTGGCTTATTCATGTTTTAAAGTAACAACTTTTTTTTTAATCTCACCTCTCTGACAAATATTATAAAAGAACTTAAAGTAACTAATGCCGCTCCAAGTAAAGTTAAAATTTTAGGCACCTCATTCCATATTAAAAATCCAAAAACTATTGCCAAAACTAAACTTATATATTTTATTGGGGTTACGAGTGAAGCTTCTGAAATTCTATAACTTTGTGTCAATAAAAGGTTTCCTATACTTCCACATACACCCATAACAATAAAAATTGTAATATCTCCTTTTGATGGAATTACCCATCCATAAGGTAGCGTTGCTAACCCTAGTAAACAATTTAAAACTGTAAAATAAATTGCTATTCTATAAATTGGTTCAGTTTTAGATAAAGATCTTACACTTATAGCCACGCATGCAAAAAAAATGCAAAATATAATTGGAGTAATATAATAGTAATTAAGATCTGAAAAAGCTGGCTGTACAATTAAAATCATGCCGACAAAACCTAAAAAAACTGCTGACCACCTTTTAATGCCAACTTTTTCTGATAAAAATACGATAGATGCTATTGTAACAAATATTGGCCCACCAAATGTTAAAGAAATTACGTCAGCTAATGGAAGCTCTCTTAGACCAAAAAATAAAGCGATTATAGCTAGCGATCCTGTGACTGCCCTAAAAGCATGTAACCATGGTCTTTTTGTTTTATAAAAAGTAAACATTTTATTTCTAGGTATTATAAAAAGTATAGGAAACAAACCTATAAAAAATCTTGCAAAAAAAACTTCTCCAATAGGGTAAAAATTTAGCCATTTGATACAAATGTCCATTATAGAAAAACAAACTACGCTGGCCAACATGTACAATACGCCTATTTGATTTTGAGTTAACAATTTAATATCCTCATATCTTTAAAACATATTAGATAACTTATGCAAAAATGTACACTCGCTCTAGGTTGTTTTTGGGGACCTGAGGAAAACTTTAAAAACAAACCTGGTATTATACAAACGGAAGTTGGATATGCGGGTGGGCATGAGCCTAAAATAACTTATGAAGAAGTTTGCAGTGGAAATACTGGTCATGCAGAAGTTGTTAGATTAATTTTCAATGAAGAAATAATTTCTTTTATAAAAATAATAGATTTGTTTTTTAAGATGCACGACCCTACTCAGAAAGATATGCAATATCCTGATATAGGTACACAATATAGAAGTGAAATTTTTTACGAAAATGAAAAACAAAAATTAATAGCTATTGATTCTAAGGATAAACTTAATATAAAATTTAATAGGAAAATTGAAACTAATATTTCAGAGGTAAAAAATTATTGTAAAGCAGAGGAATACCATCAACAATATATAGAAAAGAAAAGAAAATGAATCAATTGGTGTCAACAGATTGGCTAGAAAAAAATATAAATAACGTAAGAATTTTAGATGCAACATGGCATATGCCTGCTTTAAAAAGAGACTCTGAAAATGAATTTTGCGATGGTCATATTTCTAACGCTAATTTTTTTGATTTGGATAAAAATTCAAATCAAAATTCTTCACTACCTCACATGCTACCAAATAAATATGAGTGGGAGAAGTCACTTTCACAATTAGGTATTAAAAATTCAGACCATATTATAGTTTATGATAACTCAAATGTATTAAGTTCTTGCAGGGTTTGGTATAATTTTTTATATTTTAATCACAACCCAAATTTAGTTTCAGTTTTAAATGGTGGTTACAAAAAATGGACTAATGAAAAAAAAAAAATTACTAAAAATATAAATCTATTTTCTAAGAGTAGTTATTCTGCCTCTGAAAACAAAAACTTACTTTTAAATAAAAAACAAATTAATTTAAATATTCAAAATAAAAATTTTGAATTAATAGATGCACGAAGTAAAGATAGATTTTTAGGACTACAACCTGAACCAAGGTCGGAATTGAAGAGTGGAAATATTACGGGCTCTAAGAATATTCCTTTTAATGAATTAATTAATAAAAAAAACAACACGTTTAAAAATAAAGATGAAATTTTATCTGTATTTAAAAAATTATCACTTGATTCTAGTACAAACGTTGCATTTACCTGCGGTTCTGGTGTGACGGCTTGTGTTTTAGGCCTAGCAAATTCTATTGTAAGTGGTAAAAAACCTTTGATCTATGATGGCTCTTGGTCTGAATATGGGCTTAAAAAAAAATGAAAACTTCAAATAAAATAAAAACTTTTTTAATTATTTTTTTTATAGGAATATTTGCTGTGATTGCTGCGAGGCATTTTATTGGCTTGCACTATAAAAAGAAATTTAGCGTTAGGCCTGCTCCAGGTGTTTTAATAACTGTTGTCGAAAAATCTTTTTTTTATAAAAGTATAGAAACTTTTGGTACAGCCATTGCAGAAAATTCTAAGACATATAGAGTAAAAAAAGAAGATATAATTGGGAATCTTAAGATTGAAAATAGATTTGTTAAGGAAGGTGATGTAATTGTTGCCTTGAAAGAAAGTAAAAATATTATTGCTGATTTCGAAGGAAAATTGGGAAAAAGAGAAATAGCACAAGGTGTTTTAGGCACTGATAGTTTAATTATAACTTTAGACGCTTTAAAGAAAATAGTAGTGGATATAAAAGTACCTGAAAATTATGTTGGTGTTTTAAGAACTGGACTTAAGGCGGATGTGTCTAACTCTGCTTTTGATAAGGTTTTCAAAGGCAATATAGAATCAGTAAGTTCTCGTATAGACCCATCTACACGTTCAATTTTAGCTAGAATAATTGTTGATAATTCAAAATTTGAAATAATCCCCGGTCAATTAATGACAGTAAAAATAATTTATGACGAAGTTGAACAAATTGGTGTTCCAGAAAGCGCAATTACCACTCAAGGTAAAACTGCATTTATTTATAAAGTTGTTGATAATACTGCTGAAAAAGTAAACGTAATAATTGGTAAAAGAAATTTTGGTAAAGTTTCAATTTTATCTGGAATTTTAGAAGGGGATCAAGTTATTATCGAAGGTGTGTCTAAGGTTAGAAACAAATCTAAAATAAGAATTATAGAGTCATCTAAAACAAAATAACAAATATGTTTTTAACAGATTTATCAATTAAAAGACCTGTTGTTGCTTCGGTAATGAGTATAGTTTTAGTTATTTTTGGATTAGTGACATTTCAAGAGATTCCCACTGACGAGCTACCTGATGTACAGCCTCCTGTTGTTACTATTCAAACTGATTATAAAGGTGCTTCAGCTGAAATTATTGATACACAAATAACTCAAAAAATTGAGGATTTTGTCGGTGGTACACCCGGCCTAGAAACTATAGATTCTTTTAGTGAAGATGAAAGTTCAAGAATTACATTAACATTTGAAACAGGACTCGATCTCGACGATGTAACTAATGATGTTAGAAGCTCTGTTGCTAGAGTAGTAGATAATTTACCTGAAGGAGCGGGAAATCCAGAAATTTTTAAGCAAAGCTCTGGCATGCGGACTACTATGTGGTTAAGTTTTAGCTCAGATACCATGTCTGATCTAGAACTGACTGATTATGCTGATAGGTACTTAACTGACAATTTCTCCACAGTTACCGGAGTAGGAAGAGTAAGGTTGGGAGGGCAAAGACAACTATCACTTAGAGTGTGGCTTGATCCTATAGCTTTAGCAGCTAGAGATTTAACAACTCAAGAAGTTGAACAGGCTTTAAAAAAAGAAAATGTTGAATTTCCTGCTGGAAGAATTGAATCCAAAGATATCGACTTAACAATTAAATTAGATAAAGCATACCAAAATCTTGAAAGTTATAAAAAATTACCTTTAAAAAGAGCTAGAGATGGTTCTATAATTACTTTAAATGATGTTGCAAGAGTAGAAATTGGTGCTGCATCAACAAGAACTCTTTTTAAGGGAAATGGCAAACAAGTTGTTGGAATTGGAATTTATCAGCAATCCGATGCAAATACAATTGCTGTGGCTAAAGGAGTTAAAAAAAAGATTAATGAAATTAAGTCAAGTCTTCCACCGGGTACTACGTTAGAAATATCTTTTGATAGAAGTAATTATGTCAAAGTAGCAATCAACGAAGTATACAAAACTCTAATTATCGCGTTAATTTTGGTTACAATAATAATCTATTTATTTTTAGGAAATATTAGAGCTCTTGTTGTTCCGTTAATTGCACTACCTGTTTCATTAATTTCAACTTTTCTAGCTATATATATTTTTGACTTTTCAATAAATCTTTTCACATTAATGGCCTTAGTTTTATCAATTGGCATAGTAGTTGATGATGCGATCGTGATGCTAGAAAATATTGTTAGAAGGATTGAATTAGGAGAAAGCCCGCTAGTTGCTGCTTACAAAGGAGCTAAACAAGTTTCGTTTGCAATTATAGCTACAACGGTTGTTTTGGTAGCTGTATTTGTACCATTAGTATTTATTAAAGGTGTTACAGGTGTTTTATTTACTCAAACGGCAATCACTCTTGCTTCTGCCGTAATTATTTCTAGTTTTGTTGCACTTTCATTAAGTCCAATGCTTGGAAGTAAATTTTTAAAAAAAAATATGAAAAAGTCCAATATTGTTGTTGGTTTTGAAAAATATTTGAAAATTTTTACTAGTGCGTATAAATCATCTCTTATTAGTTGGGTTAAGAAAAAAAAAATAATTATAATTTTTTTAATTTCCACATTAATACTAACAATTTTTTTATTCAATATTACAAAGAAAGAACTAATTGCACCAGAGGATAGGGGTGCTTTCTTCGTAATAATCAAAGCCCCTCAAGGCTCAGGCTTTAATTTTACAAAATCTAAAGCTGAAGATATTGAGAAATTATTACTTCCAGAAGTTGGTAAGGGAGAGTACAGAAAATTAATTATGAGAGTGCCAGGTTTTGGTAAATCATCAAAACAAGTTAATAGTGGTTTTATAATAGTACTTTTAGAACCTTGGTCTAAACGTGATCGTCATGGCGTTAAAATAATGAGAGAATCCTTTAAAAAGATAGGAAGCGTTCCGGGTGTTTTGGCTTTTCCAGTCATGCCTCAAGGTATTAGAACAGGTGGTATTGAAAGCCCGGTTCAATTTGTTATTTTAGGAAATACATACGATCAACTAATTGAATGGAAAGAGTTAATTAAAAAAGAAGCAAGAAAAAATCCTGGGTTAACATCTATTCAAGACGACTTTGATTTAAATAAGCCACAGCTAAATGTTCAAATTAATCAAAAAAAAGCTGCTGACTTAGGTGTTTCAACTGAAGATATAGGGAGAACAATTGAGACAATTTTTGGCTCCAAAAATGTTACTAAATTTACTCAGGATGGCAAAGAGTATTCGATTATATTACAGGGTGATATTAAAGATCGACAAGAACCCGATAGTATTAGTAAAGTTTTTGTTAGATCAAAAAATAATGGCAAGCTAGTATCTATATCTAATTTAGTAGAATACAGTGAAGAAGGTCAATCTCCATTTTTAGCAAGATATAATCGACAGAAAGCTGTAACGATATCCGCAAGGTTAGTCGGAAACTATTCATTAGATGAAGCACTTAGTTTTTTAGTTAAAATTGTTGAAGAAAATGCACCTGATGCTAAAGTGGCTTACAAAGGTGAGAGTGAAGAATATAAAAAAACTAATAATGAATTGTATTTAATATTTGCTTTAGCTCTTATCACTGCCTACCTTGCTATGTCTGCTCAATTTGAAAGTTGGCGTCATCCATTTACAATAATGTTAACTGTACCACTAGCTATCTTAGGTGGTATCTTAGGTCTATTAGTTGTTGGTTCATCCCTAAACGTCTACAGTCAAATTGCATTAGTTATTTTGATAGGATTAGCAGCAAAAAATGGAATATTAATTGTTGAATTTGCCAATCAACTGAGAAAAGATGGAAAAAATTTTGAGGTAGCTATTATAGAAGCTGCCACAATAAGATTAAGACCAATTTTAATGACAAGTCTTTCAACATTGTTTGGTGTTCTTCCTCTTATTTTTAGTTCAGGTCCAGGTTCGGCAAGTAGGCTTACAGTTGGTATAACTATATTTGGTGGAATGTTATTTTCAACTTTTTTCACTTTATATGTAATCCCAACTATTTATTCAGCAATAGGAAAAAATACTAAAAGAATTGATGCGATTGAAATTGAGCTTAACAAACAGCTTAAAAAATAATATATTTATTTTTATCTAAATTTTTCTTACATAAAGTAAGTTGTTTTCTATATTTATTTGCAGTTTCTTTAACTGATTTCGCATAAATAATTGCTTTTTTGTCTTTTGAATAATTTTTGTAATCTCCCCAACCTTTATAGTACGCAAGGTATTGTCTATAGGCATCATTTTTTGGAATTTTAAGTATTTTTGACGTTTTATTTACATACCAGCCTATAAAATCAACAGAATCTTTGAACCTTGCTCGGGTTGCAATCTTATTTTTAGTTTCTTTTTTATACTGTTCCCAGGTTCCAACAACTGCTTGTGAATAGCCAAAAGAACTTGACGGTCTTTTGAATGGTATTACTTTAAATAACTTTGATCTAGGTGGTTTGGCCATCCAATTAAAATCACTTTCTTTTTTAACGAAAGCTAACTGTATATGAATTGGAACACCCCATTTTTCATAAGAAGCCTTGGCATGCTTGTACCACAGGTATCTTTCTTCAAAAATAGCGCAGCTATTTTGTGTGTTTTTTGGGATTGAAGAACATGAGCTTAATAACAATAGTAAAATAATTATATTTTTTTTGAAATGAATCACTATTACCTTTATATAAGAAATTAATTAAGCTTTCTCCACTTTTCTGGATATATAAAAATACCAGACCAGAGACCTAGCTTGTTTTTTTTAGCGTAATTTTGATCCTGTATATAGTCTTTTGAGTATTTAACGTATGCAATAGCATGCCCGTTTCTAACCATCCATTTATTTAAATTGATTGATCCAGAAAAGCAAATTCCTAAATATCTATTGTATCGATCTTTTTTTTGAAACTTGCATTTAATTATTCTATTTTTCCCTATTTTTTTAGCTAACGCCTTCGTCGCAGTTAATCCACAGTTATATTCTTTATAATTTCGTAAACATTTCTGCTTTTTTTCAGGTGCATCAATACCATGAAGTCTTATGCGATTATTTAAAATTTTAACAGTATCGCCGTCTGTGATTATTGCGTATCCAGAAATCTCATTCGAAGACACTGTTATATTTAAGCTAAATATTATTATTGTCAGAAAAAAAAATTTCATAATCTATTTTTTATTTTAAAATTTATTGTTCTATTTTTTAATTTAAATAAAAAATAAATAATCATTACTCCTGTATTATTTGCTAAGAGATCGCTAACCTCAAAAGCTCTGTTAGGAATAATAAAATGAGTCATTTCCAAGATAATAGATAAAACAAATAAAAATAAAGAACTATTATTAAATCTTGCTTTTTGTCCATTACAAATATGACCCAAGAAAGATAAGTAAAAAAAATAAATGAAATGATTTATAGAAGTTCCTAATTGATCACTTATTATATTTGGTTGCTTTCCAAGATCTTCATAAAGAATATATCCTATTAGACTACCTGGAAACAAATAAAGTATTAATAAAATTAATAAGGAAAAATAATATAAATACTTTATACATTTAAAAATAATATCTTTCATAATAAATCTAATATAGTAAATTACTCTTTAATTAGAAATAAATATTTATGAGTAAGCTTATTTTGACTAGACATGGACAGAGTATCTGGAATGCTGAAAACAAATTTACCGGCTGGGTTGATGTAGACCTATCAGAAAAGGGTATTTTGGAAGCTGAAAAATCCGGGCAATTAATTAAAGATCTTAATATAAATATAGATGTATCTTTTACATCTTTTTTAAAAAGAGCCATAAAAACTCTAACTACTATTTTAAAGATAAATGAATTAGAGCTAAAATTTAATACTTCATGGGAAATGAATGAGCGACATTACGGTTCCTTAACTGGATTAAATAAAGAAGAAACAGAAAATAAGATTGGTACATATAAATTTAAAACATATCGAAGATCTTGGGATATTGCGCCACCTCCAATGCCTGAAAATGATAAAAATAATTCATTATTTAGTCCTTTAAATGCCAATATACCTATTGGAATGATTCCTTTTACAGAGTCTCTAAAAGATACATATAATAGAGTAATTCCATATTATAAAAAAGAAATTGAAAAAAATTTATTAGATAAAAAAAACGTTTTAGTTTCTGCCCATGGAAATTCATTAAGGGCTCTTTGTAAATATCTTTTCAACATTTCTGACTCCAAGATAAATGAGATGGAAATTCCCACCGGCAATCCTTTGATTATCGATTTTGATAAGGATTTAAAAATAATAAGTTATTATTATCTAGACAATGATAGGAAGCGTGAAATTATTTTCAATCAATAATATGTAAATTATTAATTTTATCTAACATCGTTCTACTGTTTATATGATAAAATTTAAGACCGCTACTTAAACCACATAAATTTTCAGATTGAGAAAGTTTGTTCCAAACTTGATTCATAGAAAATTTTTCTTTTTTGATTAAATTAAAAGCACTATTATCTAAAATTTGTAGTCCAGTATAAATATACTTATTATTTTTTTGACGCCCTATAATATTATTATTGATAAAATTAAAATCTCCCTCAAATGAACTATCTAGACTTAAATTTTTATCCACTAATAAAAGGCAAGTTTTTTTTGATTTAAAGTACATCTCTTCTAATAATATTAATTCGTTCTTATAAGCTGGAAGCCATATCGTATCCGGATTTAGAACAACAAAAGGTTGCTCTTTAAAAGATTTTGTTCCTTTTTGAACACCTCCTCCAGTATCCAGTAATTTTTCTCTTTCATTAGATATAACAACATTTATTTTATACTTTTTATTTCTTATAAACTCTTCAATTTGATCAGCTAAGTGATGTACATTGATGACTATTTCTTCTATCCCATGATCTATCAATAGATTCATTGCTTTTTCAATAAGCGACTCTTTACCAATTTTAATTAAAGGTTTGGGAGTTTTGATAGTAATAGGCTTTAGTCTAGTTCCTAAACCAGCAGCTAATATCATCCCCTTTTTAATTTTCATATTAATTTAATTCTCTTTATTTCTGCAAAAGATAAATTATCTTTAATTATTGCTTTTAGATTTTTAAAAATAGGATTTTTTAATCTTAGTTCTATTAATCTCCAAGTATAAGGGAGATATTTAAGGTAGTCAGGTTTTTTATCTCGCTTAAATAATCTTACAAAAATACCAAGAATTTTTAAGTTTCTTTGAACAGATAAGATGTCAAAATCATTTTTAAAATTTTTTATATGTATCTTGTTATAATTTGATTGTTTTACATAATATTTAAATAATGCATTTTGAATTCTGATTGGTATCTTAATTCTTACGTCATCTATTAATGAAGCTACGTCATATAAGGGGTTTCCTAATATCGCGTCTTGGCTGTCTATTAATCCCAATTTAGTGCCCTTAATCATAATGTTCGAAGTGTGGAAGTCTCTATGTGTGAAACAGCTGTTTTTAAAGTACAGTTTATTATAAATATTTTTTAACTCTTTTTTCATTTTTATCTTAAATTTTTGCAATTTTTTTTTTTCAATAATGCTTTTTAAATACCAATCAAAAAAAGGTCAGACTCATTTTGTAAATTTTTATCAGTATACTTATTAAATATAATAATTTTTTTATTGTATTTGTAGTTTTTTTTTAATTTTATTTTTTGAATCTTTACTATCAAATCAATTAATTTTTCATATTCTTTAATTTTATTTTTCTTTTTTTTTATGAATTCAAAAAATGAATTTTTTCCGAGGTCAGAAATTTCTATTATATTTTTTTCATGTTTGAAGCCATTAATTAACTTAGGTGCTTTTATATTATTTTCATTTAATATTTTATTTACCGCACTATAAACAATTAGATTTTTGTACCTTTCCTTTTTAGCGTAAACGACTATGGAGGTTTTTTGATTTTTATAAACTCTATAAAACTCTCTAAATGAAGCATCACTAGATATTTTTTTTAATTTATATTTCATCTATTTTAAAATTTTTCCATTTTCCAAATCTTTCTATCTTAAGATTTCTTTCATTTTCATTTTTACAATAACTAAATTTTAGCTCTATTTTATTTTTTATTTTATCTTTTATAAATTTCGGCCACTCAATTATTTTAACTGTTTTTATATTTTCATTAAAAATTCCTAATTGACTGACCTCTTTTATATTTTTAAGTCTATACAGGTCATAATGCATAATTTTATAATTTTTTAGCTCATACTCATAAAGTAAATTAAAAGTAGGGCTTAAAACCTGTGTTAGCATACTTTTTTCTAAGATCTGCAAATAATTAATTAAATTTCTTGTAAATGTAGTTTTGCCAGAACCTATTTCCCCAATAAGAAAAATGCAATCTTCTTTTGATAAGTTTTCCGCAATTTTGATTGATAGACGATTTAAATGTTCTAAAGATTTTATAATCATTAGCTACTAAATTAGTAGCGGTAAGTATCCGGTTTATAAGGGCCTGATTGTTTAACGCTAATATAATCTGCTTGTTCTTTTGATAGTTTAGTCAGTTTTGCACCAACT
>MDTF01008363.1_pt1 | contig 28151 bp, 27 predicted proteins | sample 811191 | NCBI WGS metagenome assembly MDTF01 (sample SAMN05326649, study PRJNA326480) | marine metagenome | isolation source: seawater | place: Southern Ocean | collected 2011 | reverse complement strand
TTGCCTGCTACCAAAGCAGTTCCTAAAGAAATGCTGCCAATCCTTACTAAGCCACTTTTGCAATATGGTGTAGAAGAGGCTTTAGCTGCAGGAATATCAAATATGGCAATTGTCACAGGAAGAGGTAAAAGATCTATTGAAGATCATTTTGATGATTCATATGAATTAGAAGCTCAACTTATTGGTAGCCCTCAAGAACATTATCTTTCGGATATAAAAAGTGTCATCGAAAAAGCTACCTTTACATATACTCGTCAAAGAAAAATGCTTGGTCTGGGGCATGCAATTCTTATTAGTGAGCCACTCATTGGTGACCAACCATTTGCAGTTCATCTTGCAGATGATTTATGTATCACTGAGGAGGATAATTTACTTACTAAATTAATGCTCTTACATAAAGAATTTAAGTGCTCAATAATTGCCATCGAAGAAGTACCAATTCATCAAACAGATAAATATGGAATTATTGCTGGTGACTTAATAGATGGTACTTCTGATTGTTACCAAGTAAATAATATGGTTGAAAAACCAAAATCTAAAGATGCACCTACTAATCTGGCAATTATTGGCCGTTACATCTTAACCCCAGATATTTTTGACATTCTTCGCAAGACTATTCCAGATAGTAGTGGTGAAATTCAACTTACAGATGCATTACTTGAACAAGCTAAAAAAGGAAAAGTTATTGCATATAAATTTAATGGAAAGCGTTTTGACTGTGGAAACATTAAAGGCTTCATAGAGGCTACAAATTATTTTGCAAAGAAGGAAGGGATAATATGATGCTGATAAAAATAACGCATAAAGTTAGCTTTTATTAAGCCTTATGTTTCTTATATAGAATATCAACGATATTATTTTGTGGCTTAAATTCTGGAACTGCTTTTATCAATAATTGACGGACTTTATCCTGATTAAAATCATTAACTGCCTCCTCTAACTCATCAATAATTAATTTTAATTCACTCCATGGAAGCATATCTTCATTTGCAATCATAATTTTTGAGTTATTAGTCTTTGTTACATTATTACCAATCAGTAACTCTTCATAAAGTTTTTCACCTGGTCTAAGGCCAGTAAATATAATTTCAATATCACCTTCTGGATTTATCTGGTCCTTAACTTTAAGCCCACTTAAACGAATCATTTTTTTAGCTAAATCTAAAATAAGAACTGGTTCACCCATGTCAAGAACAAATACTTCACCTCCATTACCAAGAGCTCCAGCCTGAATAACCAACTCTACTGCCTCAGCTGTACTCATAAAATAACGCAAAATTTCAGCACTAGTTACTGTAACAGGGCCACCTAATTTAATTTGATCTTTAAATAAAGGAATTACTGAGCCACTAGAGCCTAAAACATTACCAAATCTAACAATAGTGAATTTAGTTGAAGTTCTGGTACTATTATTTAAAGGTTTTATTTCATCTTTATTAACTTTTTTATTTTGATTTTCTAATTGCTCTTTTGTTAAGGCCTGAAGTATCATTTCGGCAAAACGCTTTGTTGCACCCATTGTATTTGTTGGTCTTACTGCTTTATCAGTTGAAATTAAAACAAAAGTCTCAACACCCTCATTGATCGCAATATCAGCACAATTAAGAGTACCAAAAATATTATTTTTTACTCCTTCAGAATTATTGAATTCAACCATTGGAACATGTTTATAAGCTGCTGCATGGTATATTGTTTCCACATTAAATGATTTCATTACATGTGATAAGTGCTTCTTATCATTAATTGAGCCAAGAATTGGAAAAAATTTAATATCTAAATTTTTAATTTTCGTTAATTCTTTGTCAATATTGTAAAGAGCTATTTCACTTTGTTCAAACAATATTAATATCTTAGGTTTTAAAAATAATATTTGCAAACATAATTCAGATCCAATAGATCCTCCAGCTCCAGTAACCATAACTACTTTTTGGTAAATATTTAGCCCTAAGAGATCATTATTAGGAGTAACTGAGACACGTCCAAGTAAATCTTTAATACTTATTTCACGTAAATCAGCAATCTTAACCTTCCCTTTTGCCAGCTCTGCAACACCAGGCAATGACCTTACATGGACAGGATATGGTTCTAAAAAATCTATAATTTTAGCCCTCCTAGAACTAAGCATAGTTGGTACAGCTAACAATACTTCAGTGACATTTTTTTGATTAAAAAAGTGCTTAAATTCTTCAGGTGATATAACTTTTAAACCACCGATATAATTACCCTGGATATCCTTATTGTCATCTATAAAAGCAACAGGATTATATTCACTTGACATCTCAAGTGCTATAGATAATTGTCGACCAGCAGCACCAGCACCATAAACAATTACATTAATTGCCTCTGAAATATTTAATAAATTTAAGAACCACCTTGCCAGCATTCTTGTACCACTAATTGCAATTATGGCCAACAACCAATTAATAATAATAAGGGAACGGGGAACTCCTTCAGTAGCAAGTACTAGTATTAAAGTCCCCCATACTAATATATACAATGTTACAGCTTGAACAATAGCCCATATTGCGTCAAAACCAATATAGCGAATTACTGAGTGATACAATCCAAAACGAATAAAAAAAGGTACGGCAATAAAAGGAGAAGCTATCATAAACCAAAGTAATGAATCTTCTGGCCAATACCAATAGCCTAACCTAATAGAGAATGCAAAAAATAAAATACTAAATAAGACAATTAAGTCAATCAATAAAAATATTAACTGTTTATTAAATCTTGAAAGCTTGAGTAGTTTATTAATCAAAATAAAATATCAAAAAATTAACTAACTTTTCTTATTATATGCATACCCTCACCATAGCCAAATCCAGCTTGCGTTCCCCTAAACTTGGCTAAAGCTTCAATAGCTTCAATAGACCTTGGACCAGGAAAGTCTGAAATTTGTGATTGATAGCAGTTTAAAGCTCTTAACTTAACTGAAATAAATTCAGAAATATCAATAACCCAATTTGGGGTGAAATTTGGCTCAATATGAGGCGCATTCCAATGAGTTTCAGAAAGTGTTTCATAAGCTGCTAAAATTTCAATATCCCTTCCCAATCCTATAGGCCTAGTAGCAACCATTACGCTGTCAAATACTAGGCGATGATCAATATGACGATCAGGATATGGACAAAAAACCATTTGAGGATTAAAACTATTTACTGTATCTGATATTTTGCTATTAAGCTTATGAACTGGCTCAGCCGCAATCATAGTGGCTGGAAACCTCAGAAATTCTGAACTAGTAACACCTAAAATTTTAAAAGCATCTTGAGATTCAGCGATTGTTTTATCATATTCTTCGCTACTATAAAGAGGTGGCAAATGGCCAGATACTATAAGAACATGAACTTCATGCCCTTGATTAGCGAGTTTTGCAATTGTTCCTCCAGCAGCAATTGTTTCATCATCTGGATGAGGTGCCACGACTAAAACTCTTTTTGATGTCATTAAATCTTCCTATAAACAGTTAAAGCAATTTTACACCATTTTAATCTTAGCTAACTATTTGAGGCATTGGCATTGGCAATATAAACTGGCCTATTTCTTCTGAGTATTTTTTATGAATCTTCATAATAGGCTCTGCAAAGTTCCATGCAAGAATAAGAACATAATCAGGCTTTCTTTCATACAATGCCTCAGCAGATAGAACTGGGATATGTGAAATAGGAGTATACAATCCTTGCTTTAAAGGATTATCATCAACTATAAAATCTAGAATATTTTCATCAATACCAAAATGATTCATTAATGTTGTAGCTTTAGTTGGAGCTCCAAATCCAGCTATAGTCTTATTATTATTTTTTACTTCATCAATTAATTGATGAAGCTTTTCTCTAACTAAATTGATCTTTTTTTCAAACTCAAAAAATGTTTTTGCTTTATCGAGACCCAGTTCATGTTCTAACTTAATAAGCTCATCAACTGTATTTTCTCTTTTAAATTTACCATTCTTTTTTTGCGAAAATACTCTAATTGAGCCACCTTGAGGAGAAATTCGATCCACACCAATAATTTCCATACCAGCACGTTCAAATAATTTTTCAAATGGCGCAACGGTATGAAAGTCTAGATGCTCATGATAAATTGTATCAAACCAAGTATTTGTATATACATCAACTAAATAACCAACTTCAAGGACAAAAACACCATTGTCGTCCAGTAAACACTCAACACCCTTAACTACATCTAATAAGTTATCAATATGGGCACATGCATTATGAGAAGTAATATAAGTTGCGGGACCATATTTTTTTCGTACTTCAATTGCAAGATTATGATTAAAAAAATCAGCAATTGTTTCCACACCATTTTCAGTAGCTTTTTGTGCAATTTCAGTTGCTGGATCAATCCCTAAAACCTTCATACCATTATCTTGAAAAAAACTAAGACACGTTCCATCATTTGAACCAATATCAATAACTAATGAGTTAGTCTTGAGATTAAACTTCTTAATCATCTCAATTACATAATCTCTGAGGTGATTAACAAAATGTTTAGATGTAGCAGAAACATAGGAATAGTTTTTTTGATATAGCACAAGAGGATTGACCACATGACCTAACTGGATATGGTAACAATCTTCACAGAAATATAAATCTAATGGATATACTTGCTCTTCTCGACCCAGCTCATCTAATGAAAGAAAGTCATTACCTGGAGGAGTAGGTGAAAGACTAACTGTTTTAGATAATCGCTTGCTATTGCACATTCGGCAAGAGTCTCGTAAATAGAAATTTGAATTATTCACTACTATATATTTTCAGGATCAACTAAAACTACTCTTCTAACGTCCTGTTCATATGCTTCTTGATCACGAGGATTGCGACTCATAGCTAAAAGATCACAATCCTCTAAAAATACTGTAGCATGATCTTCCATTGGTGGTGTAAAGACCATTTCTCCTGCAACAACTCTGACAGATTTAAGCTCATCATTTGTATTAGTTGGGCGATAAAAATAATCAAATGAACCAGACAAGACATACATATAATGCCAGTCTGTTAAATGATAATGGTTTGAACGCACTGCTCCTTTTTTTGAAGAAATCAACGAGAGATTTTTCATAGGAAAATTAACCAAAGATTGAATATAGCCCCTATCATCTTTATGAGCATCGTCCAACTTTACTAAACCAGTTTTTGGCCACATTGTTTCATCATCAATCTTAATATCCTTCCATTTTTTCATTTTGTTTTTCCTACCATTAAATTATTAGTTACAATTATTGAGAAAGTTTTACAATCTCATCCATTACTTTAGCTCGCTTGTAAATACTTTTATACTCTTCTTCAATCATTCTTGGTGAGTTCGATATATTTGCAAATGCTTTAAGCATTTCATCAAATTGCTCTGCTTTGTCCCCTTTAACAAAAGTCTCTTCTCCATATTGATCCCTAAATCTATAAATAGGTAGATAGTTTTTGGGCTTTGAGAAAATTTTATCAGTATATAAAGATCCATTTTCTGCCCATAAATCTATCTCATTCTTATATGCAACTCCAACACTCCATTCAAGATATGCAATTGTACCTCCTGAAAATTGGAGAATAGCTCTTCCTTTTGTGTCAACAGGTAAATCTTCATGTTTTATTATTTCAGAAAATAAAACTTTAACATTTTGATCATTAAATAACTCTATAACTGCAGCAATTGTATATGAACCAACATCCCAAAAAGCACCACCACACAAATCAGCATTATTTCTAAAACCAGGCTCATCCAAAGCAGGAATGCCAAATCTGCATATTACTGAATTAATTTTTCCAAGCTCATTATTTATGATGAGATTTTGAATTTTTTTAAACTGTGGATGATAAAGAAACATAAAGGCTTCAGCAAGCATCTTATTATTTTCTTTTGCTAGATTAATAAGCTTTTTTGTATGATTAAAATTACAAGTTAGAGGCTTTTCACACCAAACATGTTTATTAGAATTTAAAGCCATAGTAGCTAAATTATAATGAACACTGATTGGAGTAGAAATAAAGACAATTTTAATCTTTTCATTAGTAAGCATATCTGATGGATTAGTCCAGCCCTTGCAATCAAAGTCTTCTACGCACTTCTCAACCATTTTTAATGAGCGTGAACAAACTCCAACTAGAGTAAATTCTTTTAAAGCTAATACTGCAGGAAGAACACGCTTTAGCGCATGATTGCCTAGACCCCAAACTGAAATTCTATAATTGTTCATTCTGATATTATTATTAATTTTTACTTAGCTTTCTCGTCCATTTTTTTATTGTAACTTGTCTGGCACGGGCAACAGTTAGGGCATCTTTAGGAGTATCTTCAGTTATTGTTGAGCCTGCGCCAATGGTTGAATTAGAATTAATTTTTATTGGAGCAACTAAATTTGAGCCTGAGCCAATATATGCACCCTGGTCGATAGTTATTCGATTTATTTTTACCCCATCATGATTACAAGTAATCGTTCCCGCACCTATGATAACTTCTTTTGCAATATCAGCATCACCAACAAAAGAGAGGTGGTTAATTTGACATCCTAATCCAATTTTAGAATTTTTGATTTCAACAAAATTACCAATTTTTGATTTATCTCCTATTTTTGAACCCGGACGTATTCGGCCATAAGGCCCAATAAATACACTCTCACCAATTATTGAGTCTTCGATCATTGAAAAGGGCTTTATATTTGAATTAGCACCAATAACAGAATTAATAATTATACAATTAGCTCCAATTTTGACGCCATCTCCAAGTATTACATCACCTTCGAAAATAACGTTAACGTCTATCACAACATTTTTTCCAAGGGTTAAATTACCACGAATATCAATTCTATTGGAATCAATAATATTAACTCCTTGAGTAATCATTTTTTCAGCATACTCTTTCATGCTGTTCCTATTAGTTAAAAACTTATCAATATTAATTTTTTGCATTATAAATTATTCAGAAGAGAACCTTGGTCCAAACCAAAGTGATAAAAAAATTACAGGCAAAAGAGCCAATATCGAGAAAAGTTTTGCCCATAACGGAAAAATTACTGAGAATATTGCTAAAGGTAATATATACATTACATTATACACTTGCACTCCAACGGTAACTTTTTTATGATTATCAAGAATTCGAGCAAGGTTTTGATAACCATGACTCCGATGTGGCTTATACCAATTTTTAGACAATATTAATCTCATAATTATTGTTATATGAGTATCTCCAAAAAAATAACTAAAAACAATCAGCCATGTCCAAAAACTTATATCGCCATTAATTAATGAAATAATAATTAAAGAGCCAAAAAAATATCCTAAAAAAACACTACCTGAATCACCCATAAATAAAGTTGCAGGCGGCCAGTTGTATATTAAAAACCCTAAACAACTAAACAATAATAACGAAAGTATTATTACTAGAGTAGAAAACCCACTTGTAATAATTAAAGTGGCAATAAGAGCAAAACAAGCAAAAATAGTGCCCGATGCTGCCATACCATCAATACCATCCATAAAGTTATATAGATTCATCATCCAAACAAGTAAAAAACAACATAATATTAGAGAAATCCATAATGGAAGCCAATTTAAAATTATCAATTCACCGACATCAAACCAAATTAAAACCCAAATAGATAAAGCCACCTGAATTGTTAACTTAAGTAATGCATTGATGTCATAAATATCATCAATAAATCCAAATAAGGTCGCACATAATGCGCCCAACCCAAATACCATAAGCATCTCAAATTCAATTATTTCAATAACACTTAAAATACTCACAGATAAGATGCAGATCAAAGAAAACACAATACCTCCCCCACTAGGCTTGAAATATTTATGTAAAGAACGGTTATTAGGATTAGAAATAATCTCTTTATTTATAGCAAATGATCTGTACAACCTTGTCAACCAAGTACTTACTAATAAAACAAGGAATAAAGCTAAAAAAAACTCAATACTAAAATCGTTTAGTTGATCAAAACTATAATTCATATTAATATTTAATCTTTGGTTTGATTAATAATTCAATAACCCTTATAAAATATCTAAGTAGTTGAAAAATTAATAATGACCACACCTTGTTTTTTTTCAATGAATCTCTGATTTCTCTAGCCATTAATATTTTGCTCGAAAACCCAGAATTACTAATTCCTTTTGACCCCATTACAATAGTAATACGATTTAAATAAGTCCAATGAATTTTTCTACCATAAAATATTCTTAAAAAATAATCAAAATCACTTGCAATTTTATAATCAAGTGAATATTGACCAAATTCCTCAAATATAGTTTTTTTTAAAAAAACTGTTGGATGAGGTGGGATCCAACCAATCCTTAGCATCCAAGGTTTAAAGTAATGTGCCATATAATACCTAATAAGTTTTTTTGTTACTGGGTTGACTATAATTAAGTCAGAAAATATAAATTCAGCATCTTTCGCCTCTAAATTTTTAACCATGTCTGACACGACTTTTCTGTCAATAAATAGATCATCTGAATGCAGAATACCGATAATCTCACCAGTTGACAACTCAATACCTTTATTTAATGCATCATAAATACCTTTATCAGAAGAGGAGACAAAGCAATCAATTTGATCTTCAAACTCTTTTATCGCTGATATTGTCCCATCATTGGAATTACCATCAATTACTATATATTCAATATTTGAATAATCTTGGCTTAATACTGATTGAATTGCATTTTGAATATGCTCAACATTATTATAAACAACTGTAATTATTGTCACTCTGGTTAAAATCATAATTTCGTCTTAAATATAAATAAGTAGTTCACAATTTAACTTTTAGAATTCCAGTAAATTTAGAGATTACTTTAAGAATTATTTTCTATTATTTGAATTTTTTAATAAAGATATTGTTTCTTTAATACCTCTTCTTAAGTCACCCGAAAAAACGAAGCCTTTAGACTTAAATCGGTCACATAATACTTCATAAGATAGCTGATTCATAATTCTATTATCAACAAACTCTATTTCAAGGCTTGGCACAAACTCTTTAATAGTGTCCACAACTTGATGAACTGTCGCATTATGGGTTAAAACGTTATATATTTGACCATCAAAGATATTATTTTTTATAATAAAAGCAATTGCTCTTGATGCATCTAATAAGTCTAAGTAAGGTCGTTTTTGATCGTAAGCTGTAGTCCAAACTGAAATAGGCTGGCCCATTACAGCCTGCCAACAGAACTTATTAACTGCAGTATGAAAACGCATACCTGGCGAAGCACCAAAAATTGTCCCAAATCTACAATGAATAGACTTTAAGCCCTCCATATTAGTTAAATTTGAAATTAATTCTTCTTCTTTAAGCTTAGTTGTTGCATATGGACTTTGTGGCTGAAGATCATCTTCTGAGCAGTTTTCATCTACTTGGTCTTTTTGGGTACCATAAACACTTGTAGAAGAAAGAGCAATTAGACATGCTCCAGCCTGAATACATGCCTGAGAAACCCTTAAAGTTGACTGGTAATTATTAGCCTCTAACTCTTCTGCTTTATCAATACTTCCAGCAGCATCAGTAATTGCAGCTAAATGAATTACAACACTTGCCCCAACAAAAACTGACTTTAAATCCATTTGACTTACATCACCTTCAATAAAGCGATAATTTGCATTTAAGGGAAGGTTGAATAAAGATGGAAAACGTTGCGTCATCATATTGTCAATCATCACAATATTTGCTCCAGGAAACTGCGTTCCAAGATCACGAATTATGTAAGATCCAATATGTCCAATAGCTCCAGTTACTATAATTTTCATTATTTATTAAAGTCCTTATTTATTAGAAATTTTTTGAAGCTCTTCATGCAATCATCCCCATTAAATAGATGGTCAAATAAACCCATTAAAAAGTCAGTATCTTGCATTATTTAATAAAGCCTAATAAATCATGAATCCCTTTACTATAAATATCCAAATCACTTTCAGAAAGATTCAAAGCGCTAGGCAAATTAATACCTCTAGAGGAAATATCATATGCAACTGGGTTATTCTTTCTGCCTTCCTGCTCTTTATTGAATGCTGGAAGCGAACTTAGTGGATAAAAAAAAGGGCGAACAGGTAAATTAAGCTTAGGAATTTCTTCTAGAGCTTTATCTCGAGTCATTGAATGAGTCTTACCAAATATAAGAGCAGGGGCCCAAGCACCATTTTTGATATGGCTTGGCTCAGGATTTAAAAGGATATCCGGTATATCATCTAAACGCTCTTTAAATCCATTTAATATCCAGCGCTTTTTATCTACTAACTCATCTATACGTTTAAACTGAGCATAGCCAAGTGCTGCCTGAACATTGAACGGCATATATTTAAAGGTTATTTCAGTATTGAAAAAACTTCCTGGTTGTCTCCCATGATCTCGCAAAAACTTACACCTCTCAAATAGCTCTTCATTATCTAATAACAACATCCCACCTTCTCCAGTAGTTATTGTCTTAGTTCTATGAAAGCTAAAGGTTGACCCAATTCCAAATTTTCCCGCCCTTACTCCTTTGAAGATTGATCCTAATGACTCAGCAGCATCTTCTATCATGTAAATATTATGCTTATCACAAAGCTCCTTTATAGCATCATAATTAGGCATATTCCCATATAAGTCAACTACGATTACAGCCTTTGTATTTGGAGTTATAGCCTTTTCAATAGTTTCAGGCGTCAAACACCAAGAATTAGCATCTATATCTGCTAAAACTGTTTTTGCTCTTTGATAAGTAATACATGCAACAGATCCAACCCAAGTACATTCTGGAGCAATAACTTCATCCCCCTCGCCTATTCCAAGGCCATCTAGAAGAAGGTGCAATGATGTAGTGCAATTTGGGGTCATCAGAGCAAAATTACGATTATGATATTTTGCAAACTGTTTTTCAAAAGTTTCAACATAATAATAAGCATCCTTTCCATACCAACCATTTCGAAGTGCATCGAGAACAATTTCTACATCTGACTCAGTAACTGAAGGCCCAGCCATATATATTTCATTCATATTTATCATTTGATTTTTTTTGCTGGAATGCCCACGTATGTACTATCATTGTCTATATGATTAGTAACTACCGCACCAGCTCCAATAATTGAATTAGTCCCAATGATGCAGTTTGGTAATACAGTAGCTCCAGCCGCAACCCAAGAATTAAAATTCATCATAACATTACCACATAAGGTTGCTCCTGGACCAAGTTCGCAGCCATTATCCATACGACCTTCATGATCGATACTTGCTTTTGTATTTATAATACAAAAGCATCCAATCTTAACTTCAGGCATTATGATAGCGCCCGCCATAATTTGAACACCTTTACCAAAAGTACAATTATTTGAAATTACTGCACTATTATCAATAACTGAATATGGGGTGAAGCCTAGCTTTTCAATTTTTAGAGAAATTTCACACCTTTTTGCACCATGAGGATTTCCGATACAAACAACAAAACCTATATTATCAATGTTATTAGTTTTGGACCACTCAATCAATGAATCAAATCCGTGATATATTGGAATATCCTCAAATGGTGACTTCAGCCCTTCTGTATCATCAAAAATAGCAACTACATTAGCACCCTGTTGATTTTCGATTATAGGCCTAACAACCTTTGCCTGACCAGTTCCACCATACAAAATTACAGACTTAATCTTATTTTTTTTATCCAAAATAGTCATAATGTGATTTTTTTCGCTAAATTTTCACTAAGGTCAAACATATTAGTTATTTCAATTCTATGGGTGAATTATATGGTAACAAATTAGTAGCTAATAATTTATCTAGCCCCATATAAGAAATGTCTCGTGAGTGAATGGTTGGCTTAGTAATAGGCCACTTAATATTAACATCAGAATCATTCCAAATTAATCCACATTCATCTTCAGGATCATAGAGCCTACTAACTTTATAATGTAAATCCGCATAATCACTTAAAACACAGAATCCATGTGCTATTCCAGGAGCCATGTAAACCTGCCTTTCCCCAATATCACTTAACTCTACTGCATGCCATTTTCCAAATGTTTTTGAATTTTGGCGTAAATCAACTCCAACATCAAATACCGAGCCTCTCATAACTGTGACAATTTGTGCCTGAGGTCTCTGGACTTGAAAATGCATTCCTCTGATAACCCCTTTAACAGATCTAGATTGATTATCCTGTACAAATTTATCTACGATACCTGCTGCTTGGTATTTTTCTTCTTGATATGTTTCTAGGAAGAAACCTCTCTCATCTTCAAAGCAGTTTAGCTCAACAATAAGAAAGCCTTCAATGGAGGTTTTTTTAACTTCAATCATACATCTAATTTAAATTATAAGATTTCTTTAAAGCTTAATGTATTTTATCATTATCAGCAATTAATAACTTAGGGTATTTAGGTAATATAATTTTTTTGATTTAAAACTTTTGTATTACTGATTCCCTAATAACTTAATATAAAAACCCATCTTTTTAAACTAGATATTGATTAATAGGAAAAAAAATTAATGAGGGTTTATTAGAATTAATAAAAAATAACTTAGTTTTTTAAGTAAATTTATTTAATAATATAATTTTCGATTTCTTTTATTTTTATAACTTTACGCTCTACTTGTTTAGAGCTTAAGTTAAAAACAAAAGCGTACAATCTCTCAGTAAAAATACCAAAAAATGCTGTCCTTCTAATAATAATACTTAACCTATAAAACCAACTATTATGGTGCCTATTATTATTCAAACTAACATTTACAATAAAATCTTGGAGCCATTGAGCAATTGATTTAACTATTTCTGTCCTTTGATCTTCCTTGTAATGATTTAGATACGTATTAATTGATAAACTAAATTCTGATAAAGCCCCATCAATGATACATCTTTCTAAGAAATCATTATCAGCTACAAGACGATCCCCAAGCTGCGAGGTACCATTCTGCCTTAAATAATATGGAAAATTAAAAATTTTTATTTTTCCTTTTTCTAAGATAAAAATATGCATAAGCATTTCAATAACTATGGGATTATTAATAGATAAAGTAATTAATCGATCCCATATTTCACATATTGCATCAGTACGAAAAACACAGTACCAATTTGAATAGAAATCAAATTGAGAAATATTTCTACAAAAAAAATCAATTCTTTCTATTGAAGAGTCCATTTCAATAGAAGGACTTGACCTTGAAATAGCCGTATAACGAGAACCTTTTATATTATTAATCTTAGAAGATCGATAGTCATATACAGTAAAGTCTGCATGTCCACCTCTAGCGCCCATAACATCAGAATTTTCTTCAAGCATTTTCAGTAATTCTGAAACTCTATCTAAGATGAAAAAATCATCATTATTAGCTTGAATAAAATACTTTGACTCTACTCGACTCATAACATCATGATATTTTTTCCAAAAATCTTCTAAAGATTCATCATATGGATATCGAATATACTCAAAATTTAAATTTTGATAATTCTTGTTACTGGTTAAATCACTTTCAATAGATTTATCTTTACCTCCATCAGCAATAAGTATCTTATAAGGACAATAGATATCATTCATATAAGTCATCCATCGCTTAGTATATTCAATCCGATCTTTAAGAAGTAAAACTATAGTTAAGCTATCAGACATTTATACCCACCTTTATAATTTGGATTAATCTTACGATTTTATTTTACTTCTCTTACATTAATTTCAAATAATTTTTGAAGAATAATATCTGAATTTGTCATATTTTTTGGATTAGAGGTAAGAACTGAGTCGATATATTGTGAGTATTTTTCTTCATTTATAACTAATAAATCTTCAATATTTTCTATCTTTTCATCAATATTTATAGGCAAGGTTCCTAGCATACTTGAAAAGCCATTAATGCACTCCATAGCATCACTATCCATAAGTAATTGATTTGAATATACGAAGATAATTGGTTTTTTATATAATACAGCAAATGAAATGGCAGTGCTATTTCTAGTTATGACATAATCAGATTGTCTAACCATTCTAGGTGTTTCTCCAAAAACTACCTCACGACCGCCAAAAAGTGGTGAAGGTGAAATATGAGCTGCCTTATAATGCCCAAGTATTTTTACATCAAGAGACGTACTTTGTTCAATTAAATCAAAAAATGAACTTAAAGCTGGATACCATTCTTCGCTAGTAAAGAAAACTTTTCTGCCTAATAAGGCCGAATCTGATGTAAATGCTGGTCCAGCACTATCTATAAAAACAGCAGTCATATTTTTAACTATTTTTTTATCTTCTGACAAAAAAGAACTATAGTCATTACTATGTCCATGGATAATTTTAGTTAAATCTGTCTTCTTATTATTTAATAAATATTTCAACCATTGGTCACCAGCAACCAATCGATGTGTCACAACTGAACTAAACAATAATGAAAATTTAATGAGTATAAAGTTAACCACTTTTATACGAAGCTCATTAAAGCTTGATACATTTATTAAAAACATCTTAAATCTTGATAAAAAAGACCTTGAAGATTGAATTTCTTCATCGTAATATAATGGGACCCCTCCATTAAAAAAGTCTAATACTTTTACATTTGTCCCCCGAACCATAATAACAAAGATGAGACTATAAAAAAATGATCTTGACGATCCCCAAACCATTTCATTTAATATAACAATATTTTTATATTTAGACATTTTTCTAATTTTATTTAGATTAGAAAAATAATTTTTAAAAGAGTTTATAACTAATACCTGATTATTATCATATCTATGTGATGAGATTGAATTTGAAAATTCTGGAGATACAATTGGCGAAATATCCCAAATTTCAACCTCAGTGAAGCGTGAGTAATTTTCTAGTTCAGCTAAATGATAAATAAATTCTGTAAATTTATAGGGATATATATATATTAGAAAAGGCTTATCATCTTTCATATAATTTACTCAATTTATACATATCTATATTAAAAAACCTTAGTTAAGTGTTTTTCTATACCAACTGAAGTCATTAGATCGTAACATTTTTTTTGTAAAACTCTTCTAGTCTAGTACATTTAAATATACTAAATAACTCTTGCATAGTATTACTTAAATATAACTATCCATACTTATAATTAATTTGATTTTTAATTAAAAAGACTTTAAATTGCTTTTAAAATTTGAATAAGACGATATTTTAAAATACATTTCATCCATCTCATCTAAATAAGATAAATATTGACCTGAAAGGTTATTAGAAATATTTCTTTTTCTTTCAGCATATTCTGTAGATGACAATTTTCTTGGACAATTTTCTTTGGATAAAATTTTATCCATACAGTCTAAAGGCTCTAATGTTAAAAAATTAGATATGCTTTTAAGGGTATTTGAAGTATCTACAACTAAATCTTCAAAATTTATAATTAGAATTTGATTCTTATGTTTTGTTTTTTTTATAGCTTCTAAATTTTTTTTGAATAGGCCATGAATTATTAATATAATTCTTTCTAGGGGAGCTGCTAGTATATATTCTTCTTCCCACCCTATAACCATCTCAGGAACTTGAACATCCTTGTATCTTATTAAATATGTTAAATCTGTAGGATCTTCAGCAATTCTATTTCCAAAATTTTTCTGCTCCCATTCATAAATAATATCAATAGGTCGTCTATTCATATATATTAAAGATACTTTTTTTTCAAATGTTTCAAATATTAATTCAGACTTATTAATTAAATCATGACACCAATTTAAGTATATTGGCTTTTCTTCTTCAACTCTTTCTTTAACAAAATTACCATCTTTAAGGTTCCACCGTTTAATATATTTTTCTGGTGAGTGAAATTTATTAATACTTGTGTAATCTTCTGGCCTTGAATTAACATTCCTTCCAATCATACTATTATATAATTCACCATCTATTTGTGTTTTCAAGATAGATTGAGCCATATCTAAAGATATTTTGTCGTGCTTATACGCTAATGAAATATACTCAAAAAATTCGTTATACTCTTGCTTCTCTACTGAATTATATCCAGTCAAAATCTCTGCCAACATGACTTTGCCTGACCTTCCAATTCCATCGACAAGAAGAAGTCTATAAAGAAGTTGAAAGTCTCTTACAAATTCCATTAGTAAGACATATTAAGAAAAAAAAACTGGTACAAAGTTATTATTTTTACCATGCTGACCAACCACCATCTATCATAATATTTTGTCCAGTAACATAAGAAGAGAGATCGCTAGCCAAAAATGCAATAATGCCTTTTAAATCCTCCTCATTTCCCATCCTCTCTAAAGGTACTTTATTTTCGTATCGCTTAACAAAATTATCTGATTGGCCTGAAAATATACCTCCTGGGGAAATTGCATTTACTCTAATACTCGGTGCAAGAGTAGTTGACAACCAACGTGTAAACTGAATTAAACCCCCCTTAGAAGCTGCATATGCCGCTGGATTACCCATTTTTGTACCTTCATAAAGAGAATAGTCAGGCCCTAAAACACCATAAATTGAGGCTATATTAATAATTGAAGCATGGCCACTAAGAGAAAGCTTTGATGATAATCCTTTTGACAAATCAAAAACACTCGTAAGATTAACTTGAAGAGCTCTCTGCCAAGTTTCAAGTGTTTGCTCTTCAAAAGGAACACTCCACCCTTTTAAATCTGATGAACCAACAAAAGCAGCATTATTAATGAGAATATTAAGCTTATGTTCATCATTTTTAATGGACTCAATTAATTCACTACGTTGCGAATTATCCTCAAGATCACAATAATATGTCTCGACTTTAACACCCCAACGACTCACAAGTTTTTTGCTCAAGTTTTTAATATCTGATGCAGGTAGATCAACCAAAACTAAGCTTGCACCAAGTTCAGATAATGTATCTGCCATTACCTGCCCAAGTCTCCCGGCTGCTCCAGTTATTAGGACTCTACGGCCATTTAAGTTACTCAAATCTTTAATAGTAGTCATTCTTTATTATTTCTTAATTGTAAGAGGCTTTCAGCAATATTAAAATCCAGGAGAGTATCAATATCGATAGCTCGCTCTTTAGGAACTTTAACACATCTGACTCGGCCTTCAAATATAGAGTTATTACACATCACAAATTTAGAGTTGATAATATAACAAACAGTTGCCATATCAAGAACTTCAGGAGCATCTTGACGACGACTAATTGATGAATTCAAGGATTTTACCAGCCTAAGGGTGCCGTCGAGGTTATTTTGAACCATATTGAAGTATGGATTACGATGAGCATCTGTAACTGTAACTACTGTATCAACATTTCCTTTTTCATACTTATCTAGACACTTCTCAATATCTATTTTATGTCTCAACGGAGCGGTAGTTGGCACTGAAACTAGTACTTCTGGCATAACTCCTGACTCTTCTTTTAAAAAATTAAGCGCATGTTGCCAAGCTAGCCACTCAGGACTAACATCTGTTGCTAATTTTGCTGGTCTGATAAATGGCACTTCTGCGCCATACTGACGAGCAACTGCTGCAATTTCTTCAGAATCAGTTGAAACTATTACTCTAGTAATTCGTTTAATACCTAATGCCTGCTCAATAGACCAAGCAATTAAAGGTTTATCGCCGAATAAACGAATATTTTTTCCAGGTAATCCTTTTGAGCCACCACGAGCAAAAATTATTGCAATAGCATTCATTTAAGTCCTTTTTTTATTGGTCAAATTCATATCTTTAGTCTTTGACCATCAGAAACTGAAGATTTGCGAACTGCTTCAATAATTTGTAATACTTTTAAACCATCATTACCTGTAACAAAAGGTATTTTATCTTCTGTTACACAAGAAATAAAGTCTTTCCATTCAGCAAAATAGCTATCATCTTTTTGGTGTTTGTGGCTATAAACCTGTCGCCACTCTTTTGCACCTGATTCATATATTGATACTTCTCCCGATATACCATTCCAGCAAAGACTTCCATGTTCACCAATTGCTGTACAGACTCTTGACGTATCATGGCGAATAAAATCTAAATTGACTGCTGCAACCAACTTATGACTATTAGCTGCTTGCATAAAACCCATAATTATATGGACAGTATCTTCAACATCAATCTCCAAACTACTTTGTTGACTAAGAGATGCCTTTACCCACTCAACCTCCCCAAATATCCAGCATAAATAATCTATTTCATGGCTAAGCTCTAATAATGCTCCACCACCAAGCTCATGCTTTGCTGAAACACCCTGCTGATAATTTTTATCTGCTCTCCATGTTGGTAAATATTGACCAGTCTCACAGCGAACTGACAAGACTTTTCCTATGATATTTTCACCTAATAAATCACGAAAACGTCTAAGTGATGGTAAATATCTGAGGTTATAACCAGACAATAAGTGAACATTTTTAATTTGACATATTTTAATTAACTCACTAACTCCATCTAAATTGTTTGATAATGGCTTTTCAATAAAAAGATGAACACCAACTTCCGCTAATTTCTTTGCAATACTAATATGGAGAGATGCTGGATTTGCAATTACTGCAATCTGAGGAGCAAAAATAATAGCATCTTTAACACTAGAAAAACATCCATTTGAAAACTCAGGTATTTCATTTGTAGGTAAGTGTCTTAACACTCTAATATCTGCATTGGGTATAAGATTTCTTGCCAATCTAAGATGCAGCTTACCAATACTACCAAGGCCAACAATAAGAATGCGATCAATCAAAACAAAAACTCCTCAATATTTTTAAACCAACTTCGCCACTTTTCTCTGGATGAAATTGGCAGCCTATAACTTGATCTCTCTGAATCATTGCTGCAATTTTATGATCACCGTAGATGCAATCTGCTATACGATATTTTGAATCAGAAGGGACAGCCATAAATGAATGAACAAAATAAACTGACTCACCAGGTTGATTATTATTTAAAAGTGTATTTTTCCATCCTTCTGTATGCGAAGATTCAAGAGCACTCCAACCAATATGTGGAATCTTCTGAGTCCTACCAGATAGGGTCTGACTTGGCACAGGAATAACACGGCCAGGAATTAAACCAAGGCCAGCAGTAACTCCAAACTCTTCGCTTTCATCAAGCAAAAGTTGCATTCCAAGACAAATACCAAGTAAAGGTATCTTTTGCTTTGAAATCTCTTTGAGCACCTTAATTAACCCTAATTCTTCTAAGGCATACATAGCATTGGCAAATGCGCCAACTCCAGGAAGGACAACTTTACTTGCTGTTAGAATTATCTCAGGATTAGACGTTAAAATAACTTTTGCGCCACATTTTTCTAAGCCACGTTTTACACTCAGTAAATTACCCACACCATAATCAATAACGGTAACTTCTGGTTTAGGAAGGCTCATAATCCCTCACTCTTAATCCCGCCTTTTTCGCAACTTTTCTTATATCACTTATTTCAGCACGCTTGTAATGAAGAATATCAGCCATTGCAACAGCATCAGCATAGCCTTCATTAACTACTGTCAAAAAATCTTCAACTTTACCCATACCTCCACTCGCAATTATTGGAACATCGACTTCTTCAGAAACTGCTTTTACTAGGGCAATATCAAATCCTTTACGTGTGCCTTCTTTATCAACCGACGTAAGAAGTATTTCACCAGCACCTAGCTCAACTCCAAGCCTAGCCCATTCAATAACATCCATATTAGTTCGCTCTCTTCCATTATCAGTATAGACTTCCCAGCTATCGACGCCTACTTGTTTAGCCTCAATAGAAAGAACCATACACTGGCTTCCAAAGCGTTGAGCAATTTTATCAATCAATGAAGGATTTGCTACTGCAGCAGTATTAACTGCAACCTTATCAGCACCTTCGCGTAGGATATCAGTTGCATCTTCAACAGATCGAATGCCTCCACCAACAGTCATTGGAACAAAAATATCTTTTGCAGCAGCCTTGATAATATTGCCCAAATGATTTCGACCATATAGACTTGCCACACAATCCATATAAATTAATTCATCAACTCCCTGAAGATAATAACGTAAGGCATGCTCATTTGGCAAACCCATAACGCGTAAACCCTCTAAATGTATCCCTTTAATAAGATTTGGGCCTTTAATATCAAGCCTAGCAATTAATCTAATATTACTCATCTTTAAATAAAAATGATTATTCTACTTTCAAACTGCATTTCTTAAATTCCACGCATTACCTTCTTTATACCAAATGTGAGGAGAGCGAAAGCAATCCGTCAATAAGCGGAAATATTCCTTATCCATAATTGGATTCTCAAACATTTGGCTAGCTACTGGATGATCATTTTCATTCACACTTAAGTAAGTAAACATTTCATTCATAAACCTTTTAGGATACTCATGATCGAACCTTCTAACTAGTGCTACCCCCTCTTCACGATTAATATCCCCTGATCGAATTTCTTGTGCTGCATCATAGCTGGCTCGTCCTAGCCCAAATTTAATACCTGTAGTCAGATAATGTAAGTCATCAATACGATCATCAATACTATTATATTTCGAATAAGTACCGGGTGTACGTTCTGGTGAAGCCTCAAAGCCACCATGTTCAACTGCATAATAGTAACAAGATTGAGGATGCCATTTTAAATAATGTCCCAGATAATGAATTTCTATTTTATTATCAATAATTTGATTAACATTTGCAGGCAAATAGGGCTGTAAGTCATTTTGATTGAGTCCAAATTGAGACTTTAAATCTGAAATTGATACTCCACCTAAATGAATTTTTGATTGATCATCTGAAGCAAAATAGGACCAATCTCGCTTCGCATTTTCTGTATCCTCAATTGGATTACCATACTCAGCTTCATTTTCACCATAGAAAACTAATGGGATTTTGAACATTAATGCCATTTTTGGAGCCAATGCCTTCTGTCCAAGCATAAATGCCTGAAAAGGATGAAATAATAATTCAGTTGAAAGCCTAGTTAATAATCGATGTACTTGTCCATTAGGGGTCATCAAAAAATTATCATGGCCTGCATGAATCCATGATTGAAAATTCTTCCACCCCCAATCAGTATAGACATGCGGTGCCCAAGTTACAGTTAAGGGGTGCATATCGTATTTTGTTTTCAGAATATGTGAAGCATAAAAACTATCCTTACCTCCTGAACCAGGAACAATACAATCATAAGAGCCATCATTTTTTCGATGTTTATCACAAAGCTCTCTTAACTGCTTATCTCGATCCTCCCAATTAATAGTTGTTTTTTTTCGCTCCGTAAAATTACAGGCGTCACAAATACCATTTTCATCAAAATGGATAGTTGCTTTTTTACTATCTGGGGTATTTAAAAACTCAACAGCAGAATTGGGGCGCTGGTTAGAAATAAGACATTTCTTGCAGAATAAAACTTCGTTAGGTAACCCATATAATACTTTTAAATTTTTAGAATCTTTTTTAAAAGAATTAAGATTAATAGCTTTAGGGTAGTAAATTTTTTCCATAACTTGATTCCTTTATTACTTAAATTTAATTATCTATATTTGCTTTTTTTAAATCATCTGGTCGACCTACATCAAGCCAAGGTTCATGCATTGGATATGCAATAGTTCGCTTATTCTCTAGCTGCAGACGCTCAATTAAAGTTGGCATATCACAATGAGAATTTTTATCAAGAACATTTAATGCGTCAGAACTAAGAACATAAACTCCTGCATTGATATGACTACGTGCAATAGGCTTTTCCTCAAATCCCACTATATCAACTCCTTCTGTTTTTACTACACCAAATGGATGTTTTAACTCATACACACGAACTGCCATAGTAACACTAGCAGAATATCGGCTATGAAAATCAATCATTTCTCCATAACGAATATCGGTAATAACATCACCATTGGTCACCACAAAAGGTCTATCAGGAAATGGATTAAGCAAACTAAGCGCTCCAGCTGTTCCTAAAGGCGCGTCTTCTCTCAGGTAATCAATTTCAACCCCTAAAGCCTCTCCATTACCAAAATATTCTTCAATCATGTTGCCCAAATAATAAACAGAAATGATAAACCGCTTAAATCCTTCCAACTTAGCACGCTCAATTATATGTTCTAGCATTGGCTTATTAGCAACATTTAATAATGGTTTTGGGATTTTTTCAGTTTCTGGTCGAAGTCGAGTCCCCATTCCTCCAGCCATAATTACCATCAAATTTGGTCTGGTAGAGTTTTTTGAAATATCATCCCAGAGATATAGTCCAATAATTTGATGCTTTTCATCAACTATTGGTACTTGCTGAATCTTATTTACTATCATCAATTGCTTAACGAGTTCACGCTCCATATCGGGAAGTGCAACCATTGCATTAGTTTGCAAGATGCTGTCAATAGGACTAACCATGTCTAATCCTTTAAGCAGGCCTCGGCGAATATCGCCATCACAAATCGTACCTTCCAATTCACCTGAATTGTTTGCAACTAATACTATCTTAATAGCATTTTCTTGAAGATTTTGGACAACTTCGCCTATGGAGCTATTTAAAGGCATTATTACTTTACGCCATTGTTGTTCGGACTGATTCATTTATTCAACTCACTATTGATTGGTAGGTTATAAAAGGTTTTCTTAATAATGTCAGTTAGATTATATTTTTTCAAGACAGCAACCACTTTTTCACTAGCTCCTCCATCACCATAAGGATTATTTACCTCTTTTAAGACTAATTGAAAGTCACTAGAGTAAAGCTTTTCTAGGGCTAAAGTAATACTATTATAATTTGGCTTACAATTTATAATACTTTTAGCTTGAATACGTCCACGCTGTCGGTCTCCAATATTTATGGTGCCTTTTTTAAAACTAGGCACTTCTGTCAATCCACTAGAAGAATTTCCAATTACTCCATCCATATGCTTAATACATGAAAGGTAACGTAATTGTCCTAGTGATTTAAAAAAATATGCATTAGGAGATTTTGAAGCAAACTCCTCTATCATCTTAATTATTACTCGACCCCCCGTATCTGCATTTGGTAGGGTAAAAATTAGTTTTGTATTTTTGAGTTCTGATAAAGCCTCTAAAAGCACTTTCATTTGTTTTTCTGCCGTGGCTATTTCCAAAGTAACTGGATGAAAGGTAATCAGCAGATTTTTACTATCCAGTTTAAAATTCAGCGATACTTCTAACTCTTCTATGTCTAAAAGCTTTAAACGCTTAATATTATCAATACCCAGCCCACCTACTAAAAATACTGAGTCAGGCTGCTCTCCTAACTGAATAACTCGCTTTTGATACTCTTTAGCTGCCACAAAATGTAAGTGTGACATCTTGGTTATCGAATGACGAAATGCCTCATCAAATGCACCTTCTGTAGTCTCACCTCCATGAATATGTGCCACAGGTATTCTTGCAACAAGTGCAGCTGATACAGCTGAAAATATTTCAAACCGATCTCCAAGAACTACAATCAAATCTGGCTTTAACTCATTTAAACTATCTGCAAAACCAATTAAGCCTAAGCCAATAGATTTAGCAATAGCTACTGAAGTATCAGAGCTAGTAAGCATCTCTACCTTGCGATCTATTAAAAAGCCATCTTGCTCAATCGACTTATGTGTAAGGCCAAACTCAGGAGAAAGATGCATTCCAGTAACAATAACTTGTAATTCAAGCTCAGGATCATTTTTAATTTCGTCCATAACCCATCTTAAAAGGCCATATTCAGCACGAGTGCCAGTAATTACGCAGATTTTTCTATTCACAACTCTATTAAATCGTCAACTAAGAAATTTCGATGCGCCTTCTTACCTAGTAAATCATCCCATAACATCGGTGAAATTCCAGTTCCTGGCCTCTTAGTAGTAATATTCTCATTTGTAAAAATTTCACCAGTTTCAATTAACCTACTAGCTACTATAGATTTACGGGCTACTTTTATATTCTTTATTTCACTTGGGCTTACTCTTTTTACACCATCGCCAAGTGCACTTTCTATGTTACGAATTGCACTCACCATAGATTTTAGCTCACTAGGCTCAAGACTAGCTTGATGATCTGGCCCAGGAAGATTACGATCAATCGTAAAATGCTTTTCAATTACACTTGCCCCCATTGCAACCGCAGCGATTGCAACTTCTATACCAACAGTATGATCTGAATAACCTACTGACATATTAAATTCATCACGAATACTACCCATTGCCCTAAGATTAACTTCATCTATTGGGGCAGGATATTCAGAAGTACAATGAAGTATAGTAATATTAGTACGCGAAGTGCCAGCTTTTTCAAGTATTCGAATTGCCGCCCCTATCTCACTCATCTTTGACATGCCTGTAGATAATATAATTTGTTTCCCAAGTTGGCCAATATATCTTAAATATGGTAAATTAGTAATTTCCCCTGAAGGTATTTTAAAACATTGCTGACCAAGGTTTACTAATAAATCAACACTTTGAATATCAAAACCTGTAGATAAAAATCTAATATTTCTTTTCTTACAGTGGTTAATAAGCTCATAATGCGAACCTTCATTAAGCTCAAGGCGACTTAACATAGTGTGTTGTGATTCCAACTTATTTGTAGTTTGTTCTTGATATATTGCTTTTTTAGCCTTGAGCGTAACTTGGCGATCAGCAATAAACGTTTGAAATTTAACAGCATCAGCTCCAGAACTTGACGCTTCATCAATTAATTCTTTGGCAATATCAATTGACCCATTATGATTTACACCAGCTTCAGCAATAATAAATACACTCATTTGGCTAGATTTCCTGCTTTAATAAAGCTGCCTTTTTTAATTATGACCGACTCTTTAATTATTGCACCACTTCCAATAAAACATTCAGACTCAACAAGAACACCGCCGTTAATCGTAGCATTTGTAGATATATGACAGTGTTTAGATATTTGACAGTCATGTTCAATTAATGCTTTTGAATTGATAATACAATTATCACCAATCGTTGTACTTGAGTTAATAATTGCATTATGCATTATAGCCACTCCATCGCCAATAACAGAATGCCTAGAAATATAAGCATTTGGAGAAATGATACTTGGTAATATAAATCCGGCTTTTAATGCTAAATCAAAAAGCTTTATCCTATTTAAAGGGGACTTAATTTGCCCTACGGTAACTAAGGCATATTTAAACTTCTTAGATAGATAATTTAGGTCAGAATCATTACCAATTACTGAGTACCCTAACAAAGTAGTTCCAAATAACTCAGGTTTGTCGACTATACCAACAATCTTAAATCGACCCTCTTGCTCAATTACATCAATAACTGATTTACAATGTCCACCACCTCCAATTAAAACGATTTCATTCATCAGATTACTACGCTACTTGGAATATTTACAATTCGATTCTCGAGCCACTCTGAATTACTTAAATTACCATGCTGAGAATCTTTATACATAGATAACTTATTCATCAAGGTCCAAGTTGGACGAGCCATAATACCTTTTGAATTCATCTCATCTAGAAATAAATCTCGTTGATATTTATCTTTAAGAATAATAGTATTTAGCCAATAATTTGATCGCGCACCATCTAACTCTTCAACTAAATGGCAACTAGTATTGTTAAAAAAATCTTTATATTTCAATGCTAATTCACGCTTCTTTGATACAAAGCGGTCTAAATTTTCTAATTGGGCAAGCAATAAAGCAGCATTTAAGTTTGGCATACGATAATTGTATCCAGTTATATCATGAGTATATTCCCACTTATGTGCTAATTTAGCAGTTGTAGTTAAGTGTTTAGCTTTTTTTGCTAACACCTCATTATTAGTCAATATACATCCACCACCACCTGCAGTAATAATTTTGTTTCCATTAAAACTCATTATTCCAATTTCTCCAAAAGTACCAGTATGCTTACCTTTATAAAAACTCCCCAAACTCTCGGCACAATCCTCAACCAAACGTATATGATATTTAAAACAAATATCTCTAATTTCATCTATTCTACAAGGATGTCCATATGTATGCATAGGCACACATGCTTTAATAACTCTTCCAGTAGCTTTATTAATGCACTGATTGTTCTTAATTGAGGTATTAGATTCCAAAAAAATTAACAATGCTTCTGGTGATAAGCCCATAGTATCTCTATCAACATCTATAAAAACAGGATGAGCGCCACAATAACTAATAGCGTTACAAGTTGCTACAAATGTAAGGGGCTGTGTTAGAACTTCTTCATTTTCATAAACATTCGCAATTAATAATGAAATATGGAGAGCCGAAGTTCCGTTAGTAGTTGCTATAACAAACTTAGAGCCAGTATGTTCAGCTATCTTTTCTTCAAGTTTATCTACATACTTTCCAACAGATGATACAAATGTAGAATCTATACAATCATTTAGATACTTTTTTTCATTACCAATAAAAAGTGGCTCATGCAAAGGAATAGACCTTTCTAAACCATAAATATCTCTAATGAGCGTTACAACATCTTCAAACATTGTAGATTTCAGATTTATATCTACTTAGATTATCAGGCTTAGAAATCCAATCTATAGTTCTCTGAAGGCCATCATTAAGATTTACCTGCGACTTAAAGCCAGTTAATTTTTGAATCTTTGAATTATCACATAAGAGTCTAAATACTTCAGAATTTTTAGGACGAATTCTTTGATTATCTGTGATAAATTTAACATCACTTCCCATTAAATCTTTTATAAGGTTTAATGTATCACCTATACTGATCTCAACACTAGAGCCAATATTAATTATTTCACCAATTGCTCTAGTCTCTTCAGCGATGGCAAGGAACCCTCTACAAGTATCTTCAACAAAATTAAAGTCTCTAGTAGGTGAAATATCTCCAAGTTTAATCTCTTTCTTACCAGACGCAATTTGCGTAATTATAGTTGGAATTACTGCACGGGCAGACTGCCGAGGACCATATGTGTTGAATGGACGAGCGATAGTTACAGGTAACTCAAAGGAATTATAGAAGCTCATTGCCACAGCATCTGCAGCAATCTTGGTGGCACTATATGGTGATTGCGCTTGCAAAGGGTGATTTTCATCAATAGGAACATATTGTGCTGTGCCATAAACTTCACTTGTTGAAGTATGAATCACCTGAATATTGCCATTTTCCTTAGCTGCTTGGCAGATATTTAGCGTTCCTTTTATATTAGTATCAACATAACTCTCTGGCGCAACATAAGAATAAGGTATAGCTATTAATGCAGCAAGATGAAAAATTATGTCAATATCTTTTACAATATTTTTACAGAAGTGTGGATCGCGAATATCACCATTAAACACTTCAATATTATTTGAGCAATTTACATCATCTAGCCAACCCCAACTATTAAATGAGTTATATTGTGATAAAGCTTTTACATCGTATCCATGGCTTACTAGCATCTCTACTAAATGAGACCCTATAAATCCATCCGCACCTGTTACAAGAACTTTTTTATTATTATTCATAAATAAAAATATTAAGATAAAAAATTAATCAACATAAATCTATTAGTAACCCTTTTTCTTAGCAATTACTCTAATACAAACCCGATCACCACCATAATTAACTTTAAGTTTAGATAAACTTATTTTAGTAGAAGAATTAGACAAATAAATAAATAACTTCTTGATCTTTGATTTAAATTTAGAAGTTTTAAACCATAATGGAAATTTGCTATACATAAATCTTATAAGACTATTCAAATTATTTATTTCATATTTAATATCCTCTTTAATATCTACCTCAAGATTTTTAAATCCTCCAGTAGTTTCTATAAAAATCACTTCAAATCCAGAATCAATTAATATACTCATCAAACTTTCTTTTGTAAAAAAAAGAAGATGCGGGGTATCACCTGGTCTTATTTTTGAATGAATTCTCATATCAGCATGAGGAACTTCAATTAAAAAAACACCATTTGATAGAAGCAATCGATGAACCTCATAAAGTAATGTTTTTAAACCATTAAAACTAAAATGCTCTAAAGACTGAGAAGAAATAATAAATTTAAATTGATTATTACCTATTTCTTCTTTAATGTCTTTAAAGCCAGAAAACGATTTAGCACCATAAAGCCTGTTATAAGCATCAGCTGCAATCTTATTATACTCAATTGCAAATAACTTGGGATTTTCCAAAAATAAAAGTGCAACTGGAAAATGCCAGCCTGGACCAGGGCCAATATCTAAGAAATAATCTTCTGATTCAACTTTTGTAAAGTTTCTTGCTAGAAGTAAATGCTCAATTGCTGTTGAACATTGACTAATTTTGGGTTTAGTGAGTCGTGAGAAATCTATGAAGTGAGGAGAACCTTTTGATCTATATTGT
>MDTF01013120.1_pt1 | contig 28193 bp, 31 predicted proteins | sample 811191 | NCBI WGS metagenome assembly MDTF01 (sample SAMN05326649, study PRJNA326480) | marine metagenome | isolation source: seawater | place: Southern Ocean | collected 2011 | reverse complement strand
TGAATCTACTGAATCTACTGAATCTACTGAATCTACTGAATCTACTGAATCTACTGAATCTACTGAATCTACTAGTGATTAAATTAAATATTTGCTTTTTATATTTATTGGTATATTATTATTAATACACCATTCTTTTGCATTTTTAACCTGAATTTTTACAATATCTCTTCTAGTTTTATTATTAATATTTGTTGATGCATTATACAATGCATTTTTCAAGTAATATTGTTGTTTTGTACAAATTGTTTCATTAAGCTGATTACATATATGAATAAAATCATTATTAAGTATAAATTCATTTATATCAATTGTATTTTCATCAATCAGACCAATTAAGTCGATTAATTTAGTTAGGTCTTCATTGGTGATCCCTTTGAATCCACTCGCAATTATATATTTTTCTGAATTTAAAACTCGACTTGTCTTCGGTTTTTCAATTTTGAATGATTCAAAATACATATCAACTAATTTTATTAGTTTAAGCGTAACTAATGAAAAAATATCGAAAATTTTACAAACAAAACTACCCCCATCTTTTAAAATCATGAATGATGCTACAATTTCTGAAAATATAATTTTATATGATAACTGTTCTTGTTTATTATAATCTGCCGAATAATCAATACCCCCATCCGCTGTTACCAACGATGCCTTATCCTTTATAAAATAACTATTTTTAAATTTAATTAAATCATTTTTATAATATATATTACCATAAGTAACTGATAATTTTTTATTATTATTTTTAATATTATATATCTTTTTCCACGAAGGAATTCCTCGATTAACTGGGGATAATGTTATTCCATGAATATTCATTGGTATTTTATGTTTGTTTGAATAATAATCAAGTGCTTCTATAAACCCACCAGGACCTTCTGCCAAACATGCTACATTATTATAACCAGAATTAAGTAGATCATGTGAATTTAATAATTCAATCATTTTAAAAAAAGACCTGCTTATTGGGAATATATTTGAAATCCCGTCTTTATAATTTATATAAATTAATTCATATGGATTGGATAATTTTTTAATATCATCCCAAACATTCACATATTCATCAATATTATTTTTAAGAATTGATATTTCATCTGCAAATAATTTATAAATAATTCCCTTGCTGGAATCGTTATTTTTTTTCAAAGAAAGTATTTTATATTTACTAAACATAAATATAAAATATAAGTAATCTTTTAAGCGTGACATTTTAACATTTTTTTAACAATTATTTATAACAATTATTTATAATTTAACAAAATCAAATGCAATATTTAAGAAACTAAATTCTTTTTCACTTTCAGTTAAGTTATATTTTTTATTCCCAGAAGCAATCATCTCATCGTATATTTCACTAAATGGTTTGACATACACTAATTTTAATCCAACTTTGCTACACATTTTTCTAAAATATTCAAAATTTACTAAATATTCAACATGAGTATGTCCGATCGATTTAAAATATACCTTTATTTTTTTATCAAAAATGGGTTTTTTATCATTAAATGTTCTGATTTTATAATCTTTTTGAATGCTCCAAATTAAATTATCCCCATTTTTTCCTTCTAATATTGGATTTGTTTTTAATTTTTCAAATACTGTTTTCCCATCAAAACATGTTCCAATAAAATGCCCTCCTTTTTTAAGATTGTCATGAATATTTTGAATAAGATTTTCAATTGTATCTCTTTCTTTATAAAAATAATGCAAACTAAATTGTACACTCACTATGTCAAAACTATATTTATCTGGAATGTACTCCTTTAATCTTAATTTTGACATATCATCAATTCCTGTGTCGTAATTAGGAAATATTAATTTACTACTATCGCCCCATGCAAAATACACACTTGGTTTTGGTCTCGGAAATTTTTTATAATAATTCATTGCATATTTTAAACCAGGTTTATCAATATCAATCCCAACAATCCTCTTTAAGTTGGCATTTCTCCATTTAGACAAGTCACCCCCCTTACCACAACTCAAATCAAGTAACTCTCCTTCAAATTTCTTTTTATTTTTACCTGGGCTTACAGATTCAATTAATGTGGATTTAATATATTGATTATGAAACATTTGTAATTGTGACCTATTTTTTGAATTAAACTTTTTATTATTTGTATTTGAATAATATTTGATTGATGTTTCTGGAACATCGCCTGTCGTTATCATATATTCAGTCACAGGATCATTGATTTTTTCCCATATATCATTTGCAACATCTTCATAATTACCAAAAAGTGGTTTACCGCTTTTATACTTTTCTGTTTTATCATACCTAACACGAATTGGTTTCCATCTAAAATCCTCATCTGCATATTTATCATATGCAAATTCAACAATTGTATCATCCTTAATTTCGTCAGTCTCTCCTGTTAAGATATCTGACGTATAAATTTTATTATTATTTGATGTAAATAATTTGGCAATTGAATTTTTATCATCATCGTTTGGATTAAATTCAGATGCAATTAATTTCTTTATCCATTTTTTAGTTTCTTTATTAAATTTATCATCATTTTTACCAACAAACAATGTCAATGTTTTATAATTTTTAACAGTTTTTTCAGAATTTTCATCAGATGTGAATAATGGAGTTACAATGTCTTTTCCATTCATATCTTTATTAAAACGAACCAAAAAATCAATTGAATTTAACTCAGATGGCTTCCATTTAAATAAATATTTCCATGTTCCACCCCTTGGAGGATAATGTTCTGTTATAGGTGTAAAAATTAAACCATCTACATAATATTTTAATTCCGTCCGATCATCCCATAATTTTTTTGCTTCTTCGAATATTTTCTCATTATTTCCATATTTGTATGGTTTTACCTCAATTGTTAAATCAGTTTGTTCTGAATTTTTATAAAGAGATTGTATTAACTCGATTCGACTTAATTGTCTATCTTTTTTTATTTTTTCTTTTGAAGGTAAATTTAAATGCCTTTTTCTAACATCTTCGCCATTATGAAATAAAATATCATACATTAAAAATAAATTTTTATCAGATATATATTCACCCTCAATTAATGTATTATTTGTATTATAAAAAATAATATCAACACCCTTTATATTTAAATTAGTATCAATTAAATATGACTTATTGTCAATATAAAATAAAAAATGTTTTTGACCATCAGCCTTATATGTTACTGCGTAATTTTTTAAAATATTAACAATAGATGGTGTTTTAATTAAGTTGACTTTGCTTAGTGATACTGGGTTTGCACTTATAAATTTATTAAAAGAGTTATTTGATTTTATACCAATTAATTTATAATACCTGCTCAACACATTTTGAGATTCGGTAAATGATAAAATAGAAATACCTCCCTGTAATAATGCTACAATTGTTCCTGTGATTTCTAAAAATTTATTTAAATCATCAGATTCTTTATTTAATAATTCAACCTCGATTTCATAAGTATTATGTTGTTTTAAACACCCAGAATCATTGAAACTTTTACCCTGACATTGTTTAACAGAACTCAAATCTAATCTAAAATCACCAACTCTTACTGATATAATATCTTTAAATCTATAATATTTTATCTCATTTTCATCTAACAATCTACTATTATTAATATTTTTTGATTTAGGATCAACAGTCTGCTCGTCATTAAAATTAAATCTAATACCATAATCAGACAAGTCTATCATATCTTTTTTTCTTTTTCTAATAAATGTACCTGACGTTAAAGTATTTTTTAACCAATACATTTTAATATTATTTAATCCAGTAACCGAAGTTCTGATATTAGAAGATGCTGTTTTAATATTTAATACATATTCTCTTGTATATTCTAACCCAAGTGTCATTGTATAATAATTAACAACTGCCATAAAATTACTATGTAAAATATTATTATTAAATTTATCCCCCCATATTGTTGCTTCAAGTTCTGTTTCTTTTGATTTTTTAAAGTTATTTAAAAGAGCGTTAAGTTTTTTGAATTCATTTTTTGAAATATTCATAATATATATTTATATTATTTTTTTAAATGGTTTTGACACTATTAATATTTTTAATATCATCTAATAATTCATTCTTTAATTTAAAAATCATTTTTTTGGTTTTTACTGATTTTTTTTGAATTGATATACCAAGTATTTTTACATATTCTCTTAGATCTTTTACTTTCATTTTGTCTAAGTCAAATGATTCATCAAGTGTTATTTCATCAGGTATTGTTTTATCTATAACTGGGTCAACATGTATATATTTTGCACCATATTTGATAAACAATTTATCTAAAATTTCCCCAAATTTATTGGAAAATTTCAATAATTGAAAACTCTGATGTGACAATGCATTAAATCGATCATCTTTATATTCCAAAAATAATGTGGGCTTGTATTTACTCACAAAATCCTTTTCAGAATAATATGCATCAACGGTTTTCCCATTGAATACATAAATATTAATATTCATTAAATTAACAATATATTTATTAATATATGGTTCGTTGACTAAAATCTTGGAAAAACTAAGAAGTTTTTCTTGCAAATATCCTTTTTTTCCAAATTTTCGAGATATTTTTTTATTAGATTTCAAAAATGTAGTAATATTATACGATAAATATTTTCGAAATTCAATAATCAATCTTTTTTTCTCATTTGAATCAAAATTATAAAAATTTTTATACAAATGGATTAATATTGCTTCAATAAAACAATCTTTCGATATAGTTTTTAATATATAAAAGTCATGGTAATTTGGAATATACATTTTATAATCTTCCAAACCATCTCCAAGTTCATCGCAAACAGGAATATTTTGACATGCATTTTTGTTCCTTGTTTTCCCGATACATAGTTTATTTAAAAAATCTATATTTTCTTGTTTATAGTTTTGTGTTATTTTTGTGACAAGTGTTTCAAACATAATTAATATTAATTATTTATATTTGTTTAAACATTTTTCTTTTTTTTTTTATTTCATTATATTTCTTCCATACATGCAATTTCTTCCATACATGCAATTTCTTCCACATAATCGATTTCATCTACTGGGATTTTATTTTTTTTATTTTTACTTTTACCCGAATAAGATGGTGCTACAAGTTGTTGTGACATATCTTTGTAGTTTTTAATAATTTTATTTTTAATAGATGAATATTTTATTTTTTGTTTTTTTAATACAATTTTATCACCTGTCATTTTATACTCTTTTTTTTTATTAATATACTCTGATTTACTTATAATTTTATCTAATATTTCCGGACTAGAAATGTTTTTAAAAGTTGTATTTAATTTTTTCTTTTCTGAATTTAATTTCATATCTCTCATACTGAGCAATTTATCATTTTTAATACAAAAGTTTATATATGAATAGATTTCTTGAATAATCAGTTTATCAGAACCATCAATTGTAAGTCTAACAAATATACCATTGGAATTTTGAGAATATGGTATTTTTTTTTTATTAATTATATTAAATATTTCAATGCATGCATCTTTATTTAAATCACGAATATTGTTCATAATGAACTTTATTTTTGTTTCCATTTAGTTTAATGTAATTAAAAAAAAATCTAAATTATACCTTAGGTCTCATCGGTTGATGTGTCAGAGCTATCAGATAAATATTCAGAATCAGTTGATTCCCCAAGCTCTTCTAAATTATTTTCCATATATTCATCAGATAACCCGAATGCATTTGTTAAATCTTCTTCGTCCGATTCTGCTTGACTTATATTATTGCCATTTACATTGTTAATATTATTAATATCATTTGGATTGGTTTTAAATTTTTTAATAACAAATTTCTTTTTATTAACTTTACCACTAATCCTTGCAATTACTGAAATTTTAATATCATTAAGCTCGAATCGTTTCCCAATTATCTCAACATCAATTTCATCTCCTATTTGTAAATTTTTAAAAACATCTCTATTTTGATGATATTCTTTTGGAACTATAACTGACAATGGACCATTCTCTCCCAATATCCCGAGTCTATTAATATTTATAATTTTAATCTTTAAATTGTCGCCATTGACTGGATTGCATATGTCTGCTGAAAATACTATATCGTAAGTGGTGTATGCTTTAAAATTAGAACCTGTTAATTTACCAATTGATCGTCTGATCAAATTCACAGAATCTTGTTTAATAAATCCCTCAACGGTGCATTTTCCTTCGAATGTTTTTATTAATTCTTTTTTAATTGCGGTTTTCATATTTATGTTTAACATTGAGGGGGGAATAAATATTTTTTTACACAATGTAATGTTATTATATATAGTATCGGTTTTGAAATTCATATTATATTATATATATTATTATTTTTATAATATAATATATCACTTTTTTTATGATTGTTATTAAAATGTTTTATGAAAATGATTTATTTTTTTATCTATATTATTATAATATCTCAGCATTATTTCAATTCCAAAGCACATATTTTTCTTTTTCTTTTTAACATTTTTAAGTTTTAAAAATTTAACAATCCCATAAATTTCATCAATACTATAAGTAAGACATATTCTACCTGTTATTTCAGACCGTTTTGATACCTTTTTATTTAGTGTTCTTGCCCCTGTATATTTTCTACGGTCAATTATTTTTAATTTTTTTTTCTCAATAATTCCATATAATTTTGAAAATTCATTAATTTTTTTATTTTTCAGATATTTCATAATATGTTTTTTATCATCTACTCCACATTTTTTAAGTTTTTTATTATTAATACAATAATATTTTCCATCAATCATAATTGCATTAATTGATCCAATATTGATAATATTTCTTTTTAATATTTTATAAATTTCCTTTTCAAACTTGATATTTTTTATTTTTGAATTAAATAAATTATTAATTAAAAATAAAAATTGTTTTGATGAGAATCTTCCAATGATATATTCAATTGTTAATAATTTATACTCGTCCTCTGAAAATGTTGACTCTAGAAATCCTTTATTGCTTTTAAATAATTTATTATATTCCGATACAATAATATGAGAAATATTAGTTGCTAATTTATTATCATTTTTATTATTTTCACCACGCCCTGAGATATAATCAGTTATATCTATTTTATCAACCTTATATGTTAATGGAGTTTGTCTATAATACATTGGTATTTTCTCATATTTTATATTAGATGGTTGGAATATATAATAATTTCCTTTATACATTAAATATCCTTTTCTGTCGTATTTATCTTGAATTATTTCTTTTTTTGATTTTAATAATTCATCAATTGCAATGAAAATATATAAATCTTGTAAAGATGGAATTTTTTTATTTATTTCAGATCGCAGTTGGTCAATTGTATATGCATAATTATGTAAGTACATTTTTTTAATTATTTTTTTAGCATTCGAAATATCACTCGTTGCAAAATCAATTGTATAAGTACTTGTATCCTTTTTTGATTTTATATTATGTGACATACAAGAATAATTACAATCTTTTACATAATCACATTCCCTTGAATATGGTTGCACGCCATTTATTACCTGTATTTTTTTACCAAGTGATGTAATAATTGTTTCTTTTTTATTCTTAGTTCCAACATTTGCATTTCTGTTTAATAAACAATCAAATGCAACTCGTTTTAAAATCCTTTCAACTTTTTTAATTTGTTTATCCTTTGTTTCTGATAATCTATAGTTTTTAATATCAACTGATTCTTTATTTAATTTTTTGGGCAATGTCGACACATATTGATATAATTCCACATTTCGCTCTTCCTTCGGTAAATTGACATGAGAACAATTTCGAATTCCTCTGCCAGCAATTTGTTCATTTACAGAAAGATTGTACCAAGGATCCATTATATGAATTTGTCTTATATTCTTAAAATCAATACCCTCTGATATAACCCGTGTCCCTAAAATTATTTTTAATTCACTACCATTTATATTATTTTTTTTATTAACAATCTCGGCTATTCTCGGAGGTGTTGTTTTAACAAAATCTTGGTCGGGAAAAAGGATTGCATATTTCATTGGTATAAATTTTGATACATTTTTGTATTTTGATAAAGGAGTCCCATCTTTATAATGTATTGGTTCTGATATCCCACCACCACCTTTCTTATTAAAAGAATATTTTAATAATGGTTGTTCATTTCCAGACAAATATCTCTGAACCCCTTGTTGTTCTAGTGCGAGAGCAAGTGGTAATATCCCCCCTCTAATGTATCTAGAATAAATAATAACGGGGCCTCTAGATGCTTTTATAAAACCTAATATTTTCTCAAATTTAGTAGAATAATCTGTTAAATATTTATGAGAAAGGAATGGTTGTTCATTTTTGGTTCCTCTTTTCATCAATACATGTTTTTGATATTTTATCTGAAGTGTTTTTTTTCCTTTTTTTTTATCAAAATAAAAAGCACCCATTCCATTATCACTATCATTAAACCCTCTTATACCATCAGTAAACCCGCCATTTTTTAATGGAAATACTATATTTGAAAGTTGTATTAATTTTGTAAAAACATTTGTAAATCCATCTTTTTTGACTCCATTTGGTTTAAATCCATTGTCAATATGATTTTCATAATCATCATTATTTAAATCAATATCTTTGACAGCAATCTTTCTCTCACTGTCAACATCAATATACATTTCATATTGATATTTGCTCATTTGACAATTTATCATTTTTGTATATTGTATTTGTAAGTCAGGAGGTATGATATTTCCATTAATGTCATATTTGTATTTTATTACTTTTGAATATTGTGAAAATATTTTCAGTGGAAATGTTGTTGGGTTTTCACCTCTTAAATATGATACATATCCATTTGATGATTCTTCTAATATCTTTTCACCACCTGGTTTTAAAAATCCATTCTTATCAAAAATTTTGATGGAATCAATTGGTTTTCTTTTATCGTTAAGTAATAATAAATTCAATATAAAAATTATTTCTTTGGGCTTATCATACATTGGTGTTGCCGACATCAATATTAATTTTAAATTTTCAGATATTTTTACAATCTCCGTTAAAATCTGAGCAACCTGGCGATCATTCTCACTCGATTTTGATTTCTTTTTAATATTGTGAATTTCATCAATTATTACAACACGATTCGAGTATTCTTTTTTAATTATACTAATAATATCATCTGTTAAATCTTTATTTTTACCACTCCATCCAGATCTACGTTTAACTTCATTCGCAAATTTACCATATCCCATAAATTGATATGATTTTGATATATTTCTTTTTATTTTTCTAATTTTCTGTTCTCTTGTTAAAAAATTATCATCTTCACCTAGCATGTATTTATTCCCAGTACATTGAGTTATATCATCAACCGATCTTTTTAAATTTTCCTTATCAATATTATAAATAGTTTTAATAAAATTATCTCTTAGTGATTTGCTTGATAAAATTAATATTTTTTTCTTGTATCGTTTTACTAAATCGACAAAATTTTCTGCAATTGAAATAGCAGCACATGTTTTACCGACACCAACTCCATGAAACATTAAAATACCATTATATGGGGTATTAATTGATATAAAGTTTTTTAAAAATTTTTGTTGTGGAAACAAGTCAAAATCAGTAGGTTGGCAAATTTCTTCCATTTTTTTAGTCTCTTTTGGTATTCGATGTTCGTAAAATTCTTTTTTATTATATATTTTTTCTTGGAATTTTGTATCAGTTAGTTCTGGATAATAGGTATAATTTTTAACTTTTATTTTTACCATTATAATAATTATCAATATATATTATTACTTAAATATTTACTATCTTAAATATTTAGATGAATAAATTACAAAACCCATATTGCAATAATGACAGTAATGACAGTAATGACAGGAATGACAGTAATGACAGTAATGACAGGAATGACAGTAATGACAGGAATGACAGTAATGACAGTAATGACAGTAATGACAGTCGCATTAATCGTATAAATATCGATAGTCGGATCAATCGGATCAATAATATCAATACTCGAAATTATAAAAATTGTAAAAATTGTAAAAATTGTAGCAATTGTGGAAAATCTGGACATGTTTATAAAAATTGCAAATGCCCTGTAATAAGTAATGGGATAATATGCATTAAGATAGATGGATATAATTTTAATTCAATCTATAATAATTTTGTGAATAATAAAAAAAATAATTTAAATATTGAAAATATAGATGATTTTATAAATAATAAAATAAAAATAATATTTTTAAGAAGAAGAGTATCATTAAATTTAATTGAGTTTTTAAGAGGGAAATATAATAATGAAACATATATTAAACAAATTTTTAGTTTAATGACAACCGAAGAGATTGTATTAATTAAAAATAATTCTTTTGATTTTTTATGGAAATATATTTGGTGTGATAAAAAATCATGCAATCGTTATAAAAAAGATTATATTATAGGTAAAAGAAAATTTGATTCATTGAAAACATTTATTAAAAATGTTGGAAAATCTGTCTACACTGAACCTGAATGGGGATTTCCAAAAGGTAGAAGAAAAGAAAATGAAACTAATTTTGAATGCGCTAAAAGAGAGTTCGAGGAAGAAACAAATTTAGATAAATTAAAATATAAAATTACAAATATAAAACCGCTTGAGGAAAATTATATTTCAACAAATAAAGTAAATTATTGTCATAATTATTATTTGGCTGAATTAATAAAAGAAAATGATATTTTTGTTATTGATTATAATAACAAAGAACAGTATAAAGAAATTGGTAAGGTTGAATTAATGTCGGTTAAAAAATGTTTGTCTAAGGTAAGACTGTATCAAACAGCCAAGCGTGATATATTGATAAATTTAAAAAAAATGTTTAAAATTGTTTTATCTTATTGAAAATGCAACCATTGTGATACTAATAATGATAGAATGATATAATTATCAATAAAATTAAAATTAAAATTAATGTTAAAAAAATACTATTAGATCTACCATTAAAAATACTATTAAAAATACTATTAAAAATACTATTAAAAATGCTATTATGTTTAATTGAAATATTTGGTGTAATTGATTCTAACTTTATTGTTTTATTTAATTTTTTTTCATATAATTTAATAACCTTATATCTATCTATTATTTTTTTACCAGTTAACGAATTAACTTCATTATGAATATCTATTAACCAATACACAAACTCTTGTCTTGAATTTAATTGAGGTGGGATATGTTTTAAATTTCTATTAAAATTTTTACGACATATGCTACACGGTATAACATGTTTTAGTGAATTAATAAATTCCATATAATTTTTTTTATCACTATTTGTTGGATAAAGTGGATAATTAAAAGAAATTGTGTGTAAAGTAAACCACATATGTGGACCCCAAATGTTCTGATTCATATATAATATATCAATAAATAAAATATAATTATTTGGTATCAACTGTCCCTGTGTAATCTGGAAATCCGGTTGTTTGCCAATAGTCACTTGCAAGATAAGGTGGTGAATTTTCACCAGTATCGTTACATGGTGCCTGCGAAGGACCTTGTTTTAATATTTGTTCTATTTTATAATAGGGAAGTGCGTATGAAAAATATCTAAACTGTGATATAAATCCATCATATCCTTCCCAATTATTAATAATAATATCTTCAAAATTTTGTTTAGGTAAACCTTTGAATTTACATCGTTTTTTAAGTTTACCATTAATGTAAACATCCATATATCGATTCATTACTACTATTGATAAATGGAACCATTTCCCCATTGGGATATTTCCAATATCACATGATTCTTTTAACGATGAAAATGTATTCATATTAATTCCTAGCTTATTTTCATTTGGATAAATCCAAACCCCTGGGGCCTGTAATGGATATGCAGTTGAATTTCCTTTATGAAAAACATGTTTGTATTTATCACCCTTTACACTATTGATATTCATCCAAAGTGAATAAGAAAATTCAATTCCATATTGCCCATCCTGAGACATTGGTAGTTTTGTTGCTGGAATTATCTTTGTACTGGAACTTGCAGATTTTGTCCCATAAATTAACCATGGTTCATTTGCAAGTGTGTTTTTCATATCATTTATAACAGTATATCCAACATAAAAAACTGTAATTATAATAATTCCTATAATTAATATTTGTGGGTAATTCATTGGTATAATATATAATAATAATATATTTTATTATTATTATTATTATTTATGCGTCGTTTTCAAGACTATTTGCTTCTTTTGTCATTTTATCTCTGATTTTAACCAAACTCCCTCCTTTGAAAAAATTAACATTGAATTTTTTACCGTCATACGGCCCTCCTGTGTAAAGATTCATAATATCATTTGGTTGCAATGCTGATCCAAAGAACTGAAATCTGGAAATTTGTCCATAGAATCCTCCATCTTTTGCAATATGAATTAAACTATCATCACGGATGATTGGGAGACCTTTGAGCACACATGACCGTTCCAATTTACCATCAATATACATATCAACATTTCTATTATTCAACACATATGCAATATGAACCCACTTTTGAAGAGGGATATTTTTAATATCACACCCTTCATTTGGATCAACTGTTGTTGAAATTCTAGCATGAATCGAATTTGTTTTTGGATAAAAGAAAAGTCCTGGTTCCAAATCAATATTTCCTGTTTTTTTAAAATTAGATTGTCTTACAAAAATATTTTTCCAATCCCCAAATTTATAATTCCAATCACTTACATATACCCATAAACTATATGTTGATGCATATGGATTTGCATTTTTAGGAGGTTTTACAGCTTTTATTTTTCCAGTGAAAGCATTAGTTGGCTGATCAATTAATACTGGGTTATTTGACGCATATTCTGTTGAACTATCACTATATAATGACATTACAATTATTATAATGAAAATTAATACAATAAGTCCAATTACCAGACCCTTATTTGATTGTGCATGGTGATACACATTAGTACCAATAGACTTCATTTTATTACCCATTTTATTACCCATAGCATTTGACGGTCTTGTATGATTCATTTAAATATATAATATATCAAGATTATTATTTATTATTTATTATTGTAAATTAGACCCCTCATATGTGTTTTATAATAGCTTTTAATATCATCTTTTTCGGTATCAAATAAATATTTAATCTGTCTTTGAGATAATGTATTGTTTGAATAAAATCCCTTATACATTAACCCAGCAAAACCATTACCGTCTCCTGTATTTGCAATATAAATATTACTTGTTTTAATAATAATTGGTTCTCCTTTTAAAATAACACTTCTTTCTAAAAACCCATTCTTATAAATAGAAACATTCCGATTATTTAAACTGACCGATACATGAACCCATTTATTTACATCTATGTTTTCCAATGTTATTAGCTCAGAATTAGATGTACCCTGGGTATTAAATATAACTACAATATTGTTTTCAACGGGAGAGAGCCAAATCCCAGGGGTTTGTATTTTAGCAAGATTATCATTACCACTTCTAATAATTTTAGAACCATGATGCATTATATGTTTCCACTTTTTAAAATTACATGTAGTCCAGTCATTGCCACATAATTTAGATTTTTCCATTACACCAGTATCTGATCCAGACAAATATAACCAAAATCCATATGTTAATTGATTTTTACTTACCAATGGGATATCTTTACCCGGAATATTATCTATATAATTTCCATCTAACCCTTTATATGAAAACACATTACGACAATCCTGTATTTTAGATGGGATATTCAAAAACTGAATAGAATTATCTGGCAATCCATATGATTTTTGAACACTATGGTATAATATAATAATTGACATGATTAATAAAATAATCCCATAGAAGAAAAATTGTGCTTTTGGTATAGTTGCTACGAATGATGATGCTGATAAACCTCCACTTTTAAGTGTTTCATGTATTGGTTTCCCTGACATAAAAGATGCAATAAATAATAATAAAAAAATAGATACAAGAATAAATATTGCTAGTGATAATTTTTCTTTGGTACTCATTAATATATATATTTATTATATATTATATTTTTTACCTTTAATTTTTCTCATATAATCGAAGAAACCATCCCTCGTTTCTGTCCCATCTTTTATATTTTGAATAAAAATTATTATCCCAACAAGTATGAATGAGTATTTAGGTATTCTTAAGAATGTTCCTATAAACGAACCGTTTGTATAATAATCGACGATAAGTAATATTGCAAAAATAAATCCATATAAAATCATTATATTATATCATACCTTTTTTTTATATTTCCAATAATTTTTAATTCCTGGCCTACAATATGTTGAAAATTTTTTATATGGATAATAAATATTACCACGTACCTTATATAAATGGTTTCTTTCTTTGCAAACACCACAATCTTTATCCAAACATTCTGTATTAGATGGATTCTTACTGAAGGTGAAGTCATTCATGCAACATATTTTAGGTGCATCGTATAATATATAAGATTTTCTAATTTTGCATTTATCACCCACCAATAATGTCTGATAATTATTCCACGGACTAGGGCATTTTTTGTTTTCATGATTGATTATAAAAGTTTCTTTTACACCGCATGCAAATAATAATACTAATAATACTAATAATATTATATAACCAGTTCTCATATATTATAATTTAATATTAAATTTTCTAATTTAGATGGATATTTACATCCAAGTATAATCATATTGCGATAAATGAATGATAATCTTACAATTTTTATTAATTCTTCTTCATTTTTTGGATTTGCACCTCTTATGAATAGTTTTCTTGTATTAAATTGTTCATTTGTTTCATCTAAATCCCTATGAAGTTTTAATTTCATATTGTTAACACTCAATATATTCATTGTATTTGTTGTATTTGATGTATTCATAATATTCATCATATTCATTGTATCGATTATATTATTAAATATTATTAAAATTATGTGAAAATAACCAGTTTTTTAAACACGAGTTCGTATGCAAAAATACCTAAATATAAGGAAGATAATGTAATAATAAACCCATCGTTGAATAACCCACCCGATAACCCAAGGCTTGGTGGGGCTTTCCCACCATAATGCAATGACATAATAATATGCATTATAAATAATATAATAAATACATGATAAATATCATTTGCAATATTCTTGTATTCATTTGTTACTTTTATTTTTAAGAACATTTATATAATATATAATATATAAATTTTATAGTTTAGTTCCTCATTTTTTAATATTTTTTAATCATAAAGATGATTCCTCAAAATAAAACAAATGAAGAACAATTGGACGAACTTGACAATTGCTTGCTATCGGATAAAGAATTAAAAAAAATAATGAATATTAAGATAGAGTTTGATTCAAATTTAAAGGAGTTGAATTTTCTAACAAATTATGAAGGAAATGAAAATAATACAATATTAAATGATATTAATTTGACCAATACAATATTTGGTAAAAATATTCTTCAAAAACAAATTGTAAATTATAAATATGATAAAAAAAAAATAGATAAAATTAAAAAAATAATAAAATTTATTAAAAAAAATAAAATTAAAATTAATTTTAAACAACTAAATGATAATACAAATAATGTTTTGTGGTTTTTTAAAAAAATAGATGAAAATTTTAAATCTATCCTTGAACAGCTTTATTTTAATTTGCCTATTGAAAAATTAAATAATATATTAAATTCACATAAGGTACCTCTTAATATTAGTTCTATTTATAATATATATATTTATCCAATAACTAATATATTAGGTCCTATAATAAGTATTATAGTTCCATATATATTGCTAAGAGTTTATGGATTACAAATACCATTTACTTTCTTTTACGAAATGATTAAAAAATATATAACAGGTTTAAAAGATCCCAAGAGATTATTTAGTACAATTTTATATATTGGAATTTATTTATATTCTGTTTATAAAAATTTTAGACAAGCATATGATTTAAAAAAATTAATAAATATATTTCAAAATAAAATTATATGCTTAGATAAATTCACAAGCGAAGTTGTAAATATATATGAAACATTTAAAGATTTTTATCAAATAGAAGGCATTGATGAATTATTAAATGAACTTAAAAATATTCCAAAGGAGATGAAAACATTCATGTTAACTGGTAATATATTATATTTTATAAATAAATATCGTAATTATGACAAATTTGTTGAAATGTTTAATATTGTTGGTGAAATAGATCTTATTTATAATATTAAAAAATTAACAGACAAAGATTATTGTTTTGTTAAATTTACAAAAAAAACAAAACCAGTTATAATATTTAAAAAAATGGCACACCCATCTTTAACTGATCCGATTTATAACAATGTTAAAATAGTTGGCAAGAATTGCATGATAACTGGTCCAAACGCTGCTGGAAATCAACCTTTATAAAGGGACTTGTTTCAAATATTATATTAGCACAAACATTTGGAATTAGCCGATGTAGTTATGCTAAAATAACACCATTTGATTATATTAAAACACATTTAAATACCCCCGACGTTATTAATGAACAATCACTATTCGAAGCAGAAATGTACAAATGTAAAGAAATTATTTCATCAATAAAAAATAATAAAAACAAATCACTAATAATATTGGATGAATTGTTTTCATCCACTAATTACAGAGAAGGTTATGCAGCATCTGCCGCAATTATGAAAAAAATAAATGATTATTCGAATACATGTACAATTATAACAACGCATTATGAAAAACTTCCATATTATGCAAAAAAATTAGGATTTAAAAATTTCATGTTTCCTATTAAAAGAAATAAAACAAATGGTCTGCTATTTCCATATAAAATTAAAAAAGGTATATCACAAGACTTTGTTGCACTTGAAATATTAAAAATGAATGATTATGACTCAGACATTATAAATAATGCAATTAAAATATCAAAATCGTTTAATTTTTCATAATTTTATATGTGAATTTACTAAATATGGAAAACATTATATTAATATTAATATCAATACTAATTGTTATTGTACTTGGAATTGTTTATTTTGGATATAAAAAAATGTCAGATTATCATGTAAAATTAAGTAAAATGCAGCTAGATGTAATTGCATTACGAAATTTCATCGATGAACGATTATTAGGAAATTCCCAAATGAATTTGATGGCGTATGGAAACAATCACGGAAGTGGCGGGGGCGTGGTTAACCACGATGAGGATAATATTAAACAACATGAAGAATCAAGGGAAGAATCAGGAGAAGAATCAGATGAAGAATCAGGAGAAGAATCAGAAGATTCAGACGAAGAATCGGGTGAAGAATCAGGAGAAGAATCAGAAGAATCAGACGAAGAATCGGGCGAAGAATCGGGCAAAGAATCAGTCGAAGAATCGGACAAAGAATCGGGTAAAGAGATTGAACCTATCAATGATGTTCCAATCAATGTTATAGTAAATAATCAAATCGATGTTCCAACTGATGTTCCAACTGATGTTCCAACTGATGTTCCAACTGATGTTCCAACCGATGTTCCAACTGATACGAGTGGTTCCGATATGGGTATTGATGCTAAGGTTATTTTTGTACCAATAAATGCTGAACCAACCGGACCAGTTTCTTCTGTAGAAGAATCAGGTACAAAGGTTATTTTAGTAGAACCCCCAAGTAATAAAACAAAAAAAAGATTACCATCTATTTTAGCAAAAACTCTTGATGTTGGTGAAAAATTGTTATCTAATAATGACGGTAAAATATATGTCGTTAAACAAAATGTAAATGGAGTTAAGAGGTGGGCTAAAACGAAATAATTAAAAAGTATTAAAATTATTATTTTATTAAAATAATGTAACAAAATAATATTTACTTTATATATATGAACCCGACAAGAATACCAAATAATAAATATCTTAATTGTCCAGCACAAATGGCAGATGGTAGACAATTTACAGATTACCGACCTATAAGCAAAGTGAACCAAGATGTAATGCACGAAAAGAATATTCAATCTAATTTTGATTTCCGAAATTATTTAATACATAATGGGAATGATATGATAGATAGTGATAGAACTGTGGTAAAAGAAAAAAATGATTGCAATGAATGTAATGCAATGTATATTAAAAATAAATATGCATGCAAAACTAATTATGTTGGTCAAATGTGCGAACCATTTGATATTAATGGTATAGGAAGAACATCAATTTCTGTTGGAGCAAGAAAAGTACCAACAATCAAAGAATTAAATAAAACAATGAATGAATTCAATATGTTTTTAGAAACCAATATGATCGAAACTGCAGCAAGACCAGGTATCATGTGCGATTCATGCAAAGTTAAACAATAATTATTTTTGCATATGCAATAACCAAACTTTATGGTATTTATGTACTGTTATTTTATTATAAAATATCTTATGAAAAAATAAATAGTAATAAAAATTATGTGGTATTTTTAAAAACACATCCTTAATACCTTTTTTATGAAGTTTATTTATAAGCACATAAATTTTTGTTTTACCCAATGATAACATAATATCTTTCATTTTTGAAATATTTTTTCCACCCCAAGGAGGGTCAATGTAAACAACATCATTCTGCAACTTATCATATATTTTATTATAATCATTATTATAATATTTTATATTTCTAATATTTAATACATTCGATAAATTATGCACAAGAATATTAAAATGTATCTTATTTATTTCGACCGCATTTACTCCTTTAAAATGTTTTGAAAAATATATTACATCCCCTCCCATACCACCGGTGGCATCTGTTATAACTAATTTTTTAGTATTAGTTAAATTATCTACCATTATATTAGCAATCCATTTTGCCAATTCTGGTTTTGAGATTGAATATAACCCAATATCGGTCATTTTAAATTTATATGTTTTAGGACTATTTGTTTTAGGACTATCTGTTTTAGGACTATCTATTTCATAATACTTTTTAAGTTCATCGTCTGAAATATTTATCTCTGTCGGAGTGCTTATATATGCACCCACATTATTTATATCTAAATGTTTGAAATTGCTGGTGTCGTTGGTGTCGTTGGTACCACCCTTGTTAATGTTGTTAGTGTTGTTAGTGTTGTTAGTGTTGTTAGTGTTGTTAGTGTTGTTAGTGCCAATGTTAGTGCCATTTTCCATAATTAAATATTATTATACGGTAGTTTTTATATAAACATTTATTCATATACTATATAAATGGGAAATACTAATTCGACTTTGACTTCAACTTCTACACATAAACCTAATCACAAAGAACAAACAAACGATTATAGAAGAAAGGGTAATAAACCGACCATGCAAAAGAGTGTTCGTAAAAAAACTTATAGAGAACCTGTAACAGAATATTCCCCATATGAAAGATTGGGATTAAGAGAAGATTGTTCATTGGTAGATTTGAAAAAAAAATACAAAAAGCTGGCTGCTATCCATCATCCAGATGCTGGAGGAAATTCAAAACTATTTATGGAAATTGTTAAATCTTATAAAATTATTCTATTTGAAAAGAAATCTAATATGGATAATCGTATTAAAGCTCCTGTCATAAATAAAGAATATACCCCACAAAATAAAAATACTTCTAATAGAGAAAATGTACACATTGATAAAGATAATTTTAACAATGATAAATTTAATGAAATTTTCAGAGATTATCGAATTAAGGATCCGTTTGACAAGGGATATGGACAAACAATGGATAAATCTGAAAAAAATTATAATAATAGAGAGGATATTAATATTGAACGACTGACATCCCTTAATAAGGGTAATTTTAATAATAATTTTAATAAAACAAATAAAACAACTCTTGTTAAATATGAAGAACCCATTGCATTATATTCAGATGGTAAAAATAATATAATGGAACTTGGAGTTAAGCATATTGATGATTTCTCGGGAAATAATTATACCGATTATAAAAGGGCATATAATAATGAGTTTTTCGATCCAAACAGTGTAAAATATAAGACATATAATAGTGTTACTGAATATGAGAATGAAAGGTCCAAACAAAAAAATATGACAAAAGAAGAATCTGAATATCATGATATGATGAAACGTTCGAATGAACAAAAAGAACTTGATAGAAGGGGGGTTCAGGCAGAATATGACCAGTTATATGAAGATCAGTTTAATAATCTGAATAAAGTTTTTATAAAGCATTAATATATTTTGCTGAGATAGTATTAAAATATCGCATCATATGCAAATGTTTTACCATAAGCAGATTTTGACATAATAATATGCTGTATTTTACTGCATAATTTTTTAGATGTATCTAATATATAAGAATTATCATCTAATTTAAGAATAGAATTAACTATTTTTTGTTTTTCATCTGATAATTTATATATACCAGTTGATGTATATTTTTTCCAGAATCCTAATATCATTTTAATAGAGAAACATACAGTAACTTGTTTTTCAAAATCAAGTTCATATAAGAACAATCCAATTTCAAACATAATCTTGTTTAATTGTATAATCCCCAATTCAATATTTGATTTTGAGAATTTTTGAATGATTGAATTAATAATATGTTTATTTACCATTGCAAGAGAATGTATTCGATTAACCGATTTAGTTCTGATTAGACTGATATTATCAGTTACAATTAGACGTGTAAGATAATTTAATAACTTATCACTATCTGGATATACATATCCGCCTAAATATTTCATATCAATTGGAACATCTTCTATGAGATATCCATTGTAATTAAAATCATTATCGCAATATGTTTTTGTATCCATAATTTTTTTACTTTTAGATAATCCAAATTTGAAATTAAACTTTGTATTTACCAAGGGTAATACATGAAATAATTTTTTTAAAAATATGAGAGAACTAATTTTGAAAACAAGGTCATCTACATATGCAATTAGAAAAGTGCGATTTTGATATTTACTATTATTCATGCAATTGGCCATCAAATTTTTAATATCTTTTATATAAGACCCCATGTATATAATAAATAATATTTGAGACGAGTTCTGTCCTTGTAAAATCCCGTTATACATTCTAAAAACATCATTTGGATTTTTAACATACAAATTTAAATTATTTAAAAAATTATTGTAATAATTAATAATATAATCTGGCACGCCATCATTTATCATAATTGTAATTAATTTTCCATGCATTACTGCAGAATATGCGTCTTTAATATCTTTAAAAAGTATAGCTTTTTCAGTATTATCTTTAATTGTTCTAATATAATTAATTACATTATGATTTGCATTTAATAAACCATTCGGCCGTAACACCATTTGGGACATATTAATTAATCCTTTGTCTATATAGTATTTCTTTAATTGCCTGGACATATAAATATCCAAAATTCTAAAAATAACAGGACACGACGTAATCGGTCTCGTTAATTCAATTCTCTTGTTAGCCCAATCCATCTCAGTATATTTGTTTTTAACTTTAGGAATTAATTTACATTTCGCAATTATTGCAAAACATTCATCTGGGTCTTTATTATTATTAATAATTGATTCAAATATATTCACTAAAATAGGAAATATTGAGTGGCATTGTCTTAATAAATCATATGTGATACAAAAGCAATCTTTTGAATCTCCGTGCTTTGATATAATAGTTTCATTAAGAATATTATCAATAATTTGATGATATTCAAAATCTTTATTATTATCAACTCTATCATTTTTAAATTCATCAGATCCCAAGGAAACTGAATAAAATTTTTTAATAGTTTCTTCTGAACATCTAGTAAATATATTAGATGCATCTTTATCTAATGATTCTACTTCAGATTTAAACTCATTCTTTTCTTTAACAATGTCTTTATGAAATAATATGGAAACAGACACAATCAGTTTTGATATCATTATGAGAATTTCTGCATTGTTTAAGTATTTGTTAAATTTTAAAATATTTTTAACAACAACTTTTTTCAATTTAATATTGAATTGTCCAAGCAATTCAGATGGAATATTAATATTGTTTTTCCAAACTCGTTTTAGTGGTATTTCTTTAATACTCGTTAATTTTTGTTGATTTAATGTGGTATTCATTTTGTGTTGTATTATATGTTGAAATATATATTATAATTAATCAATTTTTCTATACGATTTAAATCTTTATAAATAATATAATGCCGAGTACCTGTCCACAATTAGTGATATACCTAGTATTAACGTCAATGAGTATAATTTCATCCTACTTAGTTACAAATGAATACATGAAAGTCAGTGACAAAGAATCATACATAGGGTCAAATGTAACAGCAAACCTTATTGGCCATATGATTGGTATGATTATAATGTCAATATTACTATATTGGTTATGCAAACATAATTATAACACAGTTGCATGGTTAATCCTGGTATTTCCAATCATATTTGTGTTTATGATACTGATATTATTCATAACTGCAATATCTACAAATTCTACAAATTCTACAAATTCTACAAATTCTACAAATTCATATGATAGACCACGTCGACACCATCGACACCATCGACACCAACGACACCATGGTAGAAACCCTCCTCATGGACATTGGCGGTGAAAAATTGAAATAAATAATAAATACTAATTAATTTATTATAATAAACAAATGACACACATTTTAATGAAAATAATAAAACATAATAAAGTATTATCAGAAACAGACAAAGATATTTTAGATAATATCAGAAACCCAGACCCGCTACCTGTTGCATCATATGCATCAACTAATTATGGAGGTATATTCGGGAAATGGGGTACAATAAATGATAAAATAAAATGGGCAGATTTAGTCGATAATTTTACATTCGACAAATTACCAAATTCGTCGTATGAATTGACTATCGTACATAACAACTGTAAATATGAAACACGGTATATATATGAAGAAATTCAAAAATTGTCTTTTTTATTTGAAGGAAACCGAGTTGGTAGTTTTGATGATTTTTTAGATGAAATCGATTATCATATTGGAGGCGTTGAACTGGATGAAACCATGATTGAAATTGAAATCAATATTGATTATGGGTTTGGTTGTGAAGAATTTACAATAACATTATATAATGAAAGTAATTCAGACAATCACTCAGACAATCACTCAGACGATCACTCAGACAATCACTCAGACGATCACTCAGACAATCACTCCGACAATCACTCAGACAATCACTCAGACGGTTCCATAGACAATCACTCAGACAATCACTCAGACAATCACTCAGACGGTTCCATAGACAATTATATTGACAATTATATTGACGACTCCAGTTTAAACGAATTAAATATGATTAACTCTATAATAATCAATCCCCCCAACATGTCAAATGATGGCGATCAGTATCGTATTTTCGATTCTGATGATTGGGATGACAATGGTATTAACGATGGCATTAACGATGGCATTAACGATGGCATGTTGGGGGGATGACATTAACGATGACATTAACGATGACATTAACGATGGCATTAACGATGACATTAACGATGGCATTAACGATGACATTAACGATGACATTAACGATGACATTAACGATGACATTAACGATGGCATTAACTAATACATAAATTATAATCTATAACATCTTCTATTCATTTGCATAACATTTTTTTGAATATAATTCTGATCTGTTTGTCTTTTTTTTTTACAATTAGTACAAATAAAATATACATATTTTATTAATATTTTATTAAACATTTTATTAAATATTTTATATTTAGATGTCTGTGCATCACAGCATATACATGGATGAATCCATCCGTTAATTGGTAAAGATGAATATTTCAATCGATCTTTAAGATTATGATATTCTATAATATAATATTTTTCTTCAACCATCTCTATATTATATATAAACATTCATATTATAACTCCATTTTTTACATAAAATCAATTTCGACATAATCTATTTCATTTCGTGCAACTTTCACACCAGGTTGTGGGAAATTTATTAAAATACCATATTTAGGGTTTATGTCGATTTTAGTTAATTCTCTATTATACTTATGAAGCTGTGCATATTCTATTTCCCGGGGTTTATTAATAACAGCCTTTAATTCTATTATAATTTCTATACCATCCATTCGCACATATAGGTCTATTCGTTCTTCTCCAATACTATAAGTGTTATTATCATCGTCAATGTAATTAATAATTACTCTTTTTTCAGTTTCATAATTTATTGATACAAGTCTGAGCTCTATCTCCATTGCTCTATGATATATAAATTCAGTATGACCTGGACCTAGTTGCTTATAAACCTTAGTTGCAATATCAAATATTGATTGATGTGTTATAGGTTGTTCTATATATTGTACCGTAGGTTGTTCTATATGTTGTTCTAAATGTTGTTCTAAATGTTGTGTTATAGACTGTGTATTAGACTGTGTTATGTTAGGAAAATTCATATATATAAATAAAATATATGTTTTAAATATAATGCCTAGTGACCCATTAATACAATATATTCCATCATTTTTATCATCTCCACGAAATATTACTGAAATTTTAACACATTTTTTCAGAGATACAAATGAAGGTAACCAAATTCTAGATTTTCATAAAAAAAATTATCATATAATAAATGTGACAAATGGAACATCCACTGGGAAATATGGGGTTTTTTTAGTAAATTGGGAATGTACTGCTGTTAACACATACTTATCAGGATATATTTTTCATTTGCATTTTATTAAAAATTGTTTCAATTCTCAATATAAGTTTTCAAGATTATTAAAAATTTTAATGGATTTTAAAAAATATAATAACCTTCATGCTAACATGATGCAAACTCATAAACCATCTATGTGTTATGGTAAAAAAACTAATTGGAATAACCACATTACAATTGAAAGTTTTGTTGCTTATTATGGAAATGAAGTTATGCTATGAATGTTTATAAATAAAAAAGAGATTTGGATAAATTCGATATGAAATATTGTCTATATTAATGACATAAAATTATCATAAAATTATCATAAAAAAAATGATACTCAAATATATCTATAATATATAATATTATACTACTATTAAAACAATATTAAATCAATAAAAAATTAAAATTATGGCGGGATTAAAAGATCACAGAGATAAATGTAAATCCATTCATCTTGATATCAAACGTTGTTTTGGAAGAGTTAACGATATTAAACAATATGAACTCAAAGAAAGATATAACACTTCTGTCAGAATTGCTGGGTTAAAAGCAGAAGCCGAGACTCATTCATATAATGATGGAGAATTAAAAAGAAAATGTAATTCTGCAATTGCGGATCAAAAAGAGATGATCAAACAATACAAACAAGACCTTCATTTCGAATATGATAAGCACCGTGAATATAAAAATGAGATTCGCCAACTACAATTTAACAACCGAATTGAAAATGCCTATCAACAAGAACGACTTAATGGGTTAGTTGCCGCTGTGGATGTACATTTAGAACAACATTTAGAACAACGCCCTCGTCATAACACAAGCAGTAGTAGCAACAGTAGCAGCAACAGTAGCAGTAGCAAAAAACGCAGTAGCAACAGTAGCAGTAGCAAAAAACGCAGTAGCAACAGTAGCAGTAGCAAAAAACGCAGACGCACCGATGGTAATTTAGAAGGAAATAAACCAAAAAAACCAAAAAACAAACCAACGATTAACCATGTTAAAAAGCCTTTTTCACTAGTTGACAACGATATAGTAGGATATGGTTTCACTCCTAATTATGAAAAACCCGAGGAAAAAGTCAAAGCAACACTTTACTGGTGTCCGAAACAAGAAAAAAATGTTATTCATCTACCCGAATCAAACGAGTACATGGGTTACGACAAACCCTTTATTAGTGATATTATCTTTAAATCTGGGGAAAAAGTTGAATTCACATTTGATAATCCAAATGAGGATAAAGTCACGATTTATGAGTTTAAACGAATATAATAAATTGATCAGTCAGGTATAGTTTTTACCACTTATAATTATCTTTATTACTGCTATATTTAGCCATAAGCCAAATAACAACAGTAAATAACAACGTAAATAAGAACGTAAATTGAAATTCCTTAAAAAATAATGGATTTTAAAAAATATATTAACATTCATGGTAACAACCAACCCCGTACATATGTTAATGGCAATTAATCGTAATTGTAATTGTCATTGTAATTGAAAGTTTTTTTGCTTACTACTGGAAATATAATATTATAATTTTCAGATAAAAATTTGATTTATAATAATATTTATCAATAATATAATCATTCATAAAAATGATTATATCAATAGAAGGAAATATCGGGTGTGGAAAAAGTACACAACTCGATTTTTTAAAACACACATATGATGTAAAATGTGAAAATGTAGAAGAATGGAAGTCAGAAGGATGGCTTGAAGCATATTATGAAAATCCGAAATACCATGCATTTGGATTTCAGATGAGAGTTATGCACGACCATATGAATCGGAAATTTACAGAACATTCTAAATGTACAATTGTAGAACGATCGCCATATACTTGTAATTTTATTTTTGGTAATTTACTATATGAAGATAAATTATTAACCAACCTAGAGTATGATTTAATGAATAAATATTATCAGTCAATCTCATGGAAACATGATGCTTGTATATATATTAGAACATCCCCAGATATTTGTTTTGAACGAATTAAGAAACGAGATAGGCAGAATGAAGATATGATATCGATCGAATATTTGCAAAAATTGCATAGAAAGCATGACGAATATTTAATTCGAACAAATTCAACTAAACAATTTTCAACATATATAGTTGATGGGGACAAATGCCCAGAAGATATAAAGATTGATATTGATAAAATATTATGCAATTGTACTGGTTGATTTATTTTTTAATAGTAATACCATAATGCTTATCATTAATAATAATAATAATATAAATATTGTAAAAGTCACCATTATATATGGGGAAAGTTTATCTAAAATATAGCATATTGTCGTATCAACGAGATATGTTTTAATAAGTTTTTGATTTTCATCTTTTTGTAATTCAATTAAGAAATATTCTAGACCTTTTTTAACAATTTTATTAGTTATCCCATTAATCATATTTATTATTATATTATAAAAAGTTTATTAGTTAAAAACGAAGCAATATAATAATATTATAAATATATGAATTTAGATAATATTACATATGACTCAAAATTATACCTGAAAAATGGTAAAAAAAAACCGAAAGCTAGATCATCTGTTATGAGAATTCCATTTGGTATAGAAAAAGTATACGGTAAATTAATATTAAAATTAGAATTTACAAATATTAAAACCGATATTAAAATGCAGGTATTATATGATTCTATTTTAAAATTAGAAGAACAAAATATGATAAAATTAGGTGTTAGCAAAGATGTATATAAAAGCTGTATTATACAAAACAAAGACTATGATCCATGTATTATAACTAAAATTGAAATGAAGAATAACAGATCAACTTGTACAATTATTAATAACGAAGAATTTGTATTAAAAACTATTTATGAATTTAAACGAAACGATAAGGTGATTGTTGACATAATGTTCGATAGGCTTTGGGAATATAATGGGAAAGCTGGATGTATTATCAAAACAACAAAAATAATATGCGTTTGATGAACTTATAATTTTTATGGAATTATAATATAATGGAATTAGAGTCAGTTGATTGTATTAATGTAAATATATCTGAAGTGTTATATGATTCTCCAGTTAAAGTTGGGTCCAAATATTTAATTAAACCCAAACATGATTTAATTATATCAGCAAATTTATTAAAATGTTCAGATATTAAGATAAGTGAGAATCGTTGTTATGTTGTATTTGAGTTAGATAATAAGAAAGATTATGATTTATATAATTTTTTTGTTGATATGGATGAAAAAAATATATGTGAAATATTTAAAAATTCTTTTGAATGGTTTCGGAAAACAATGCCATTTGACGTTGTTGAAGATTATTTGAAACCATTTGTTAGATTGTCAAAGGATAAAATTATTATAAAAGTATTAATTCCGTATAAAAATAAAGAAATAAAATTAGAAAATTATGAAACTATTATTAATAATTGTAAAATTGCTCCATATTTCAAATATAGAGGTATCAGTATTGATAGTCAACAATTTAGTAGTTCTTGGGAGTTGGTTAATTTCACAACAGACATTGAGTTTAATCAACAATATGAAATTTTTAATAAAATTGATGAAGAAAATTTAGTATCATATATACAAGAGAATGATCTAGAGAACAAACAAAAAACTGATATTAAAGAAACTGATATTAAAGAAAATGATATTAAAGAAACTGATATTAAAGAAACTGATATTAAAGAAACTG
>MDTF01011174.1_pt1 | contig 28197 bp, 18 predicted proteins | sample 811191 | NCBI WGS metagenome assembly MDTF01 (sample SAMN05326649, study PRJNA326480) | marine metagenome | isolation source: seawater | place: Southern Ocean | collected 2011 | reverse complement strand
TAGCTCATCAAATACTGACCATCAAAGCAGGAATGAGCCAAGAGATGGCATTCGATAAACACACTCATGGAAAAGATGAGTCCATTAGATCGATGTTTAAAACAGTCCAATACCTCACTGTTCAACCCACCTACTCGAACTAGAAATTACGACAGTTAAACCTGTCGTTACAGAAAAGAGTCGAATCACAGACCCAATACTTGATAAGGGTAAATCAATCCTCGGAGCATATGGCACTATATGATCAGCTGATCGTTTTACCGAGTCGACGCGCGGCCGTACTGCAGTTTTACGATATTTGGAATGCGTCGCTTAAAGAGCTAACCCTTGCAACAGTCATCATGATTAATACAGACCATCTTAAGGAGGTCGACGATAAGTTCGGTCACGATGCCGACGACTCTGTATTAAAAAGTTGGCACACTGCCTAAAAGAGTCTGTCAAAACCGAAGATCTTGTTTGTAGGTCAGGGTGGAGATGAGTTTCTTGTACTGCGCCCTAAGACAGAATTAAAGGGCGGCCTGTTATTGGCAGAAAAACTGCGAGCTGCTTTAAAAAATCTGCGGGTTTCAATAGGCAAAGGTCGATTCTGGAACAGCAGCATGTCAATTGGCATGGCAAGCCCGGATAAGTCTATGTATTCCACAGAAGATCTACTTAAGATATCTGATGAAAAGATTTAAGAGGCAAAACATAACGGTGAAAACTGTGTTGTATATTTGTAGGCAGACACATCCTCGGCAAAGCAGCTTCACGGGTAACGCGAATTCTCCACCAGTTTAAAGCTCTGTAGCCAATGATTAATCGCACTCGATAGGGTCGACTTTTTTCATCAATAGCAAAAGAAACTTTTCTGATTCGAAAACCTCCTTTAGATCTTGAGCAACGACGAGACTTTGACACTAGCGCAGAACATTAAGCACAAAAAAAACGGCAGCATCTTTGATGCCGCCGCCTTTGCTGTTGAAATTAATTCACTCATCAATAGGCTCTTAAAAAGCCTCCCGGTGACATTAACTAACTACAGATCGAAGCGATCAAGCTCCATCACTTTAGTCCAAGCCGCTGCAAAATCTTGAACAAACCTCTCATTCGCGTCGTTTGTTCCATAAACTTCAGCAATGGCGCGCAGTTCGCTGTTGGACCCAAAGATTAGGTCAACTGGAGTTGCGGTCCACTTAACTCGGCCAGTGGTACTATTGCGTCCTTCGTAAATCTCCTCAGAGCCGCTAGACTTGGTCCACTGAGTGGAAATATCCAACAGATTCATAAAGAAGTCATTGCTCAAGGTACCGGCACGGTCAGTGAAAACACCGTGGGCAGACTGACCTATGTTTGCATCAAGCACTCGCATGCCGCCAACCAACACTGTCATCTCTGGCACAGTTAAGTTCAATATATCAGCGGAGTCGATAAGTGATTCTACAGGCGGCCTGCTGTTGCCGCTGGAAATGTAGTTGCGAAAACCATCTGTGCTCGGCTCTAACACGGCAAAAGAGTTTACGTCGGTTTGCTCTTGAGTTGCATCGGAGCGACCAGGCGTAAATAGAACATCGAGATCGTGACCTGCTTGCTCAGCGGCCTGCTCAATAGCTGCCGAACCTGCTAAAACAATTAGGTCTGCCATCGAGATTTTTCGACTTGAACGACCGCTGTTAAATTCACTTTTAATACCGTCTAATATCGCCAGTACCTGAGCGAGTTCAGCTGGTTGATTCACATCCCAATCTTTCTGAGGCGCCAAGCGAATCCGCGCGCCGTTTGCGCCGCCGCGAGAATCTGTAGAGCGGAAAGTAGACGCAGATGCCCAAGCAGTATTGACCAATTGAGGAATACTTAAACCTGACTCCAAAATTTCAGATTTCAAGCGTCTAACGTCACGTGCGTTAACCAACGCATAGTCAATCTCAGGAACTGGGTCCTGCCAAACTAATTTGTCCTCAGGAACCATTGAGCCTAAGTATCTAGTGCTAGGACCCATGTCTCTGTGAGTCAGCTTAAACCATGCCTTCGCAAAAGCTACCTCAAACTGCTCAGGATTCTCTAACCAGCGAGACGTAATCTCCCTGTAGGCAGGATCCATTTTGAGAGCAATGTCAGTAGTGAACATAATAGGCGCATGCCGTTTTGCTGAATCGTGTGCATCTGGCACTAAGCTCGATGCAGCGCCGTTGGCAGGAATCCACTGGGTCGCTCCAGCTGGGCTTTTAGTTTGCACCCAATCGTAGGCGTAAAGATTTTCGAGATAGTTGTTGGTCCAAGTAGCTGGACTCATTGTCCAAGCGCCTTCAAGGCCACTGGTGATAGTGTCAGCACCGTTGCCGCTGCCGTAGCTGTTTTTCCAGCCTTGGCCTTGCGCTTCGATGCCTTCAGCTTCGGGCTCCACACCAACGTACTCAGATGGATCCGCTGCGCCGTGAGCCTTGCCAAAGGTATGCCCTCCGGCAATTAGTGCAGCTGTTTCCTCGTCATTCATCGCCATGCGGCCAAATGTTTCACGAATGTCGTTAGCTGCCAACAGTGGATCAGGAACTCCGTTTGGACCTTCAGGATTTACGTAGATCAAACCCATTTGCACGGCAGCAAGAGTCTGCTCCAAGTCTCGGTCCCCGCTGTATCGTTCATCAGCAAGCCATTCACCTTCAGGGCCCCAATAAACTTCTTCGGCTTCCCATGCATCCACCCGTCCACCTGCAAAACCATAGGTTTCGAAACCCATAGAGTCCATAGCAACAGTGCCCGCTAGAACCATTAAGTCACCCCAAGAAATCTTGCTGCCGTATTGTTGCTTGATCGGCCATAGCAATCGGCGAGCCTTGTCTAAGTTCGCGTTGTCCGGCCAGCTGTTGAGTGGAGCGAATCGTTGCATTCCACCATAGGCACCACCGCGACCATCACTTACCCGATAAGTCCCAGCGCTGTGCCAAGCCATGCGAATAAAGAAAGGGCCGTAGTGACCGTAATCCGCTGGCCACCAATCTTGGGATGTCGTCATTACTTCCTCAAGATCTGCGACTAGTTTGTCTAGGTCGAGACTCAAAAACTCGGCCGCATAGTCAAACTCCTCGCCCATAGGATCAGAAGCGGGAGAGTTATTTCGTAACGGCTCAAGGCTAAGGCGGTTAGGCCACCAATAGTCGTTTGACGCAACTCCGTCTTGGGCAAACACGGGACTGATCGACGCCAATGGGGATAAGCCAATGGTCAGCGCTGTCAATACAGATAGGGTTTTTTTAAGCATTTAAAATGCCTCCTTTAAGGTTTCGGGTAAAAACACGTTCGTTCTTATTCGTGGCTTAATTAGCCACGCAGATTAACTTTAGAGCTGATTAATCCTTAATTATTGCTCTACACAATAGGGTTTTGGTTCCACACAGTACAATGAATTATACCGATTGGAACGATCGGATTTCCCGAAAGAAACTCATTTTTTTACAGAAAACACCGATAACTGATTGGAAAAATAACCTAAAAAAGTCTCCCGGGCTAGGGCGCTAGGTTTCTATAACGTTGACTATTAAAGCTCACGGCGTCGCTAGATGGCATTACTTAGGCGGTTTTGAATACCCAGCGCAGTTAAAACCGCAGAGCTGGATGTTATCGGCCTTCCTTCTCTAAGCCGATTGTCTTTAGTGCAGCCACACCCCTCTGGCACAACCACTCATTATAACTTGTCGAAGCGCTTGAGCTCGTCGAGGGAATCGGCATAACGCAAATTAGTTCTGGACCTCAATTTTGTCAGACCCACCGGTATTAGCCTCCGATCTTACTTTTTCCGCTTTATCATTAGCAGAACTCTTTCTATACCTCTATAATGCGCCCCCCAAAACGTCGCAATTCACATCAATTGTCACTCCGCTTAGCCTTTCAGCCGCAGCTAAAGCGCAGCCTTATCTATTTATGGTTGGCAAATATCAATTGCAACGTTCGGATTATCCGTTTAATTAAAAGAGACTATCCTTTACTGAGGTTCCCTATGTTGTTGTCTTCTACCCGACGAGATTGGCTCGGGAATGTCCGTGGCGATTCCCTAGCGGGCATTGTTGTTGCCCTCGCGTTAATTCCGGAAGCTATCGCCTTTTCTATTATTGCAGGGGTCGACCCAAAGGTTGGCTTATACGCATCTTTTTGTATTGCCGTACTGACCTCGATACTCGGTGGCAGGCCTGGCATGATTTCCGCAGCAACCGGCGCCATGGCACTACTAATGGTAACGTTAGTAAAAGACCATGGCCTGCAGTATTTGCTAGCCGCGACAATGCTTACCGGTGTCTTACAGATAATAGCGGGCTATATGAAACTTGGCGAGCTCATGCGCTTTGTTTCTCGCTCGGTAGTAACCGGCTTTGTGAATGCACTAGCCATCCTGATCTTTCTTGCCCAACTGCCTGAGCTGACAGGTGTCAGCTGGCATACCTATGCAGTCACAGCTGCTGGTCTAGGCATCATTTATCTGTTTCCGCTTATCAACAAAACTCTTCCGTCTCCCCTACTCGCAATCTTAGCGCTTACTGCCGCGAGCACATACTTGGGTTTAGACATCCGCACTGTCGGCGATCTCGGGGCGCTGCCTGACACGCTACCTATATTCCTCTGGCCAGATGTACCGCTTACCCTGGAAACCTTGAAGATTGTTTTCCCTTATTCCGCAGGTCTGGCGGTTGTAGGCCTATTGGAATCACTAATGACAGCGACCATCGTCGACGATCTAACGGATACACCCAGTGATAAAAGCCGCGAATGCAAAGCACAAGGCATAGCCAATATAGGCGCCGGGCTGCTGGGAGGTATGGCAGGCTGCGCAATGATTGGTCAATCGGTCATCAATATTAAATCAGGAGGCCGAGGCCGCTTATCCACTTTAGTCGCCGGCACCGTATTACTCTTAATGGTTGTCTTCTTCGAAGAGCAAGTATCGATGATTCCTATGGGAGTGCTAGTATCTGTAATGATAATGGTGTCTATTGGTACTTTTAACTGGGCCTCGATTCGAGATTTAAAGAAGTACCCTTTGTCTTCTAACTTAGTCATGCTGACAACTGTGACCGTTGTCGTATTGACTCACAACTTAGCCTATGGTGTGTTGGCTGGAGTATTGCTGGCAGCGTTGTTTTTTGCTAACCGCGTTGGCCACTTTATGTATGTTGCCAGTAAATATGATGAGACTGAAGATAAGCGCAGCTACCAAGTAGTAGGGCAGGTGTTTTTTGCCTCCGCTGAAAAAATGCTCTCCGCGTTCGATTTTAAAGAAGCCGTTAGCACAGTGGTTATTGACTTAAACCGAGCCCACTTTTGGGATATAACTGCGGTCAGCGCACTAGACAAAGCAGTTATAAAATTCCGAAGAGAAGGCGCTGAGATAGAAGTGAGAGGCCTGAATGAAGCGAGCGAAACTATCATTGACAGGTTTGGTGTCCACGACAAACCCGAAGAAATAGATAAAGTATTAGGTGAACACTAATGAACAATGAAACTGAAAATACGGTGATTACAGAAGTGCTAGCCTGCATCGACGGCTCTAGATATAGCTCGGCGGTTTGTGACTATGCCGCTTGGTTTAGCTTAAGCATGTCGGCTCCCTTGGCACTGCTACACAACCTTGAGCACTCTGAGAATGCAGCATCTTCGGATCTATCTGGCACAATTGGCCTGGACAGTCGTGAGACCTTGCTGGAAGAGCTAACCTCAATTGAGGCCCAACGAAACAAATTGTTGATAGAACAAGGCAAGCTCATGCTGGATGCTGCAAAGGCACGTGTTATCGCAGCGGGAATAGCCGCCCCCACTCTCAAGCAGCGACATGACGGCCTAACAGAATCTTTGATCGCCATGGAAAACGATATTCGCCTTTTAGTTCTCGGTGTTCGCGGCGAAGAACATGCTCAGGATGATCACCACTTAGGCAGCCATCTGGAAGCGAGCATCCGCGCGTTACATCGCCCTATTCTTGTGGTGAACTGCGATTTCAAAGAACCTAAAAAAATAATGCTAGCATATGACGGCAGCGAAGCCTCCGGCAAAGCCCTAGAGTTACTGGTCAACAGCCAGCGATTCACCCATTTGCCTGTGCACCTCGTGACGGTAGGCGAATCACCAACTACGACCTCGGCGCTGCAAGATGCCGCTACAAGTAAATTGCAAAAAGCCGGTCACACCGTCACCGCGGTGACGCTAGAAGGTGAACCCAGCAAAACCTTGCGCAGCTACCAAGATGAACACGATATAGACTTAACATTGATGGGCGCGTTTAGTCATACCCGACTTAGAGAATGGGTATTAGGAAGCATGACAGTGAAAATGCTTCTGAGTTCTAGCAGACCACTTTTACTCCTTCGCTAATTTACTGCTGCGTCACTAGCCTAGTGCCGCATCGCTAATCCGGTGCCGCTGCCAGCTTAGCTAATACTGCCAAGCTGGCAGCGACTCAGACAACTCACTCCCAAACTAACGACTAACTGCTAACTGCTAACTGCCTATAGTTTTAGAGCGCTAGCCAGTGTCTCGGTAACAAAATAATTGCCCTCATAGCAGCCTAACTCGGAAATTTTTTGTTATGCAGAATCGCTGCGTCAAGGTTCGCTCGCCAGATAACGGCTCCGTGTAAACCTGCAGATCAACCGCTGTAAAAGAGCGGTTGATAGCCCTTTTACCAACTAGCGTGTAGCGCTTTTCTAACTCAAAACCTTCAGAAATCACTACCGACCTTGCCGGCGATTGTTCAGCCCGAAAGTTAACCGCCCGTATGACTAAAGTATCACCCCCACCTAATGGCCAACCGAGCCTCCCATCCAACTTTTTTGTCCTGAAAAAAAATGAAATGAATTTCAAAGATTCAGTAAAAGTGGATCGAGGTCAAACGGTCAATTTTATCATGCGCTTTGAAGACTTTTCTGACGCCCAAACTCCTTATATGTATCACTGTCATATTTTAGAGTATTAGGATGACGGCATGATGGGGAAAGTGGCAGGCGCCTAGTAACAATTCTTTGCCCACCTAAAGAAAACTCTCTGGCAACAATGAATTTAAGCCGGATATTGGGCCAAAAAAGCACGTGAAAATGGTAGCAACTGCAATCAAAAACAATACTGTCAGTGGAATTACAAAGCTCGTCATCAATTGCTTCACTCGGCTTTAAGTTGGACTACTTTTATTGAGCCAGCATAATTCACGACCTCAACAGCCTATTGGCGGCTAATCCACTGACACTCAATCAGCTAGGCTGCGTGTTCCCCGCAGAGGCTGAGCTAGCCCCCGAGCAGGGGCTACTTCGTCGCTACCTAGCAGCAAACAGTTGCTCTACGCAGTTTTGTTAATTGTTTAATGAGCTGAATATTTGCCTTCGCTGGTCATATCCCTGCGGCATTGGCAGGACATTGTTTTCTCGAGCAAAGTTTTGGTAGTCGCTGAGCATCTCATTGAATCGTATCGGCTCGTCAGCGGCCAAGTCATTGGTTTCCCCAGGATCAGTTCTAATATTAAAAAGGTGCCAAGTTTGATCATCTACAGCAGTGCGATTAAAAACAACTTTGTAGTCACCTTTAAATAGAGCTCGATTGCCTCCCAGCTCATAGCCGATTGGGGTAGAAGCATCGTGAATATCATTTTCTCTGTTGGCTAAGAAACCTGAGAAATCTTTGCCAACGATTTCCTCAACGGGCTTCCCACTCCAGCTTCCGCTGTGGGCTTCGACGCCAGCCAAGCTCAATATAGTTGGCGTTAGGTCTGTGACGAAAACGAACTCATCCGTTTTTTGACCTCGCTTGTTTATCCCAGGACCAGCCATAACAAGCGGCACCCGCAGCCCCCCCTCACTGGCATAGAATTTGTAGAAGGCTAATGGGGAGGCCGCAATAGTGGCGTTGTTAGGTCCTATGGCGTTAAAAGACCCCTTCTCCCCCAACGTGTCATAATTTGAGTTATAGCCCACTTGATTGAACCAGTTACTGAGCAGTGATTTTTCATCGACGCGAACTAAGTTTGAGCCCTCGGCGCCGTTATCTGACGTAAAAATGAAGACCGTATTTTCAAATTCACCAATGGCCTTCAAGTGGTCCATCAGTCGGCCTATATGCATGTCCATCGCCTCGACCATGCCCGCATAAACTTCCATTCGTCTGGCGTGATGACGTCTCTGCTCGTCGGTCAGACCATCCCATTCCAATGTGCCCGGGGTTACCACCATCTTGGTATCGTCTGGAATAACACCGGCAATCTCTGCCGCCTTACGCCTTTTTTCCCGCATAACGGTCCAGCCTTCATCATACATGCCAGAATATTTGTCGGAGAATTCTCGGGGTGCCTGCACCGGCATATGGACAGCTTGAAAAGGAATGTAAGCAAAAAAGGGCTGGCCATCTCCTGCATTGCTATCAACGAATTCGATAGTTTTATCTACAAAATATTTAGACGAATAAAAATCATCGGGTAGAGTATGAGCTTGCCCATCAGCATACCAATTGGCTCTATCGTAAATAGGCAAATAAGGCCGCTGCTCCCAATTATCGGCGCCTGTATCGGCCATGGCAATTGTACGTTCGAAACCCTTAACTGAAGGCAGCTGATTCGGAGTGTGTCCCAAATGCCATTTACCGGTCATGTAGGTGTGGTAGCCCTCATCATTCAGAAGAGTTGCCAAAGTAACTACCTTGTCGCTGAGCACTCCAAGATAATTATCAAAACCGATCTGTTCGGCCGGCAGTGCCTCTGGAATATTTGGCACGCCATTCCTATGACTGTCCACACCAGTCAGCAGCATCGCTCTTGCCGGCGCACAGCTTCCAGCGGTGTGATAATTAGTAAAAGAAACACCTGCCCTGGCAAGCGCCGCGATATTAGGTGTGCTGATTTCACTTCCAAACGGAGAGATGTCGGTGAACCCCAAGTCATCAGCCAAAATAAGCACAATATTTGGATGTTCGGCTGTCAACAATTCGATCTGAGCTTGGACTGCGCTGGCGAATGCTAGGCTACTCGCAAGGAACAGCTTAAATATTATTGTTTTGGAATACATTTAGGACCCTAGACTGTGGTTATAACGAAGTAGAATAATAGAGCACAGTAAGGGAGTTGCAGGCGAATGTCTATGCAGAAATTGGCCCTGGCGCTGGTATCACGCCCTAAAAAAGAGCCGCTAAAGACAGGGGGGATAAGTCTCAATTTTACCGATTAATAACAAAGGCTTACGAAGAATTAGGCTAGCCTGTGTGCATAAAATTTATTATTCAACGGCCCAATCTAGAGCAATTGATTTCGCCCTGAGGAAACGACTTCTAATGCCGCCTAGGACGTCTGCCAAATTATCTATGGCAGCACTTATTTGGTAAACCCACTTTGCGAAGCTGCTATCTAATCCATTAGTTAAGCGCTTTTCCAACTCGACCTTAAAGCCTGAGTTACTGCAGACTCACCTCTAGATCTCTAAATACAACCGAATTAAAATTTTTGCTATAAAGTCCTACGTAAGCAGAGATCGAGTCCGGTAGTAACAGAGCTAAAAAAACTACTGCCAACTTCCTCAGACCTACTTTAGCGGCTTAATGAATTTCAACGTCATGCGGTCACTTTCGCCGATCGCCGCAAACTGAGCCTTGTTTTCATCACCCATTTGATAAGTCGGTGGCAGTGTCCATACGCCCTTAGGATAAATAGTCTGATCTTTAGCGTTTGCATTGATTTCAGACGACCCAGCAAAATCAAAACCAGCTGCCGCCGCGATTTCTTTGACGTAAGCCTCTGTCACATAGCCTGACGTTTCCATGACTTCCATACTTGATCCTGGCTTAGCCCTATGTTCAACAATCCCTAATATGCCGCCAGGCTTAAGTGCCGTATAAAAAGCTTCAAAATATTCAGCCTGCTGTCCCGCCATAATCCAGTTGTGAACATTCCTAAAAGTCATTGCCATGTCAGCGCTTTCAGGAGGCGCAATGGCCGTCTCGTGAGGAGGGTTTAAATGACGAACGATAGTTTTCCCATAAAGATCTGGATTAGCCGTAAGCTTCTCTTCAAATCGACCTAGCGAAGGCGACATATAGGAGAGACTCGCATTGGGAGAAAAATGCGCAGCATATAGCCTGCCCTCATCTTTTAGAAAGGGCGCTAGAATTTCCGTGTACCAACCTCCGCCTGGCAATATTTCAATAGCCGTCATATCTGGCTTTAGACCAAAAAAATCTAACGTTTGCGCAGGATGTCTGGCATTGTTCCGAGAAATATTAGCTTCGCTGCGATGACTACCTTGGACAAGCTGGCCAAGCTGAATCGCCTCGTTATGATGATCGGCAAAAGCAGCACTGGGCAGTAAACAAACTGTGCACAGCAGCGCCGCAAAGCCCTGCCAAAATTTTTCTAAAATTAGGTTTGCAACTTTCATATTAGGTGCTCCGCGGGACTGTTAGTTTTCTAAACAGAATGTATGATTATGGCTGTATAGGCAGTCTCTAGCCTTTGGTTCGCTCTACGCTATCTCAAAAGCAATAGACTCGGATAATTGTGACTAATTGAGGAGAAACAAGCAACAAGATTGGCAATGTTCCTAGCCAGCGACCTTCGTCGATTTGCCAGCAATAACCCAAGGCTCAGAAGCAGCCGGCTAACTTTGAGCTGCTGGCTGGCCTCCTATGACTTTGTGGGTAGGTGGATAGGTGGGTAGGTGGGTAGGTGGGTAGGTGGTTCGCACCCGGCAAGCCTGTTTTGCTGCCTGAATTTGCATCGGACTAAGATTGCTCTACCGATGGAGAGGCGAGTGTTACGGGACCAACAATAGCGCCCCCCAATAGCGACCTCATAGGCAGCTTGTGCTTTTTAAATCCATAAAAAATTTACAACGCTAAGGTATAGCCTACAGGACATAGGATCGTTAGTTTTCTTATCCATAAGCAAAGAAAACTACCCAGCCTGAGTGATATCCACTAGTATTCGTGCCTGCCCACAAGCTCTCACAACACGCCAAGCAAAAGCGTTGACTAAGCTCAACACAAGGCGGAATAGGGTTTTAGCTAGCCACATTGATTATCACTGCCACAATAGAGTAGTTCCTATGACCCCCTCACTGGACGACATTAAGCTTGCCGCCAATCGCATAAACGGCTCTGTCATCAATACCCCTTTTCAGAAATCAAAAACCCTGTCTGACATCCTCGGCGCCGAGATTTTCCTAAAGTTTGAAAACCTCCAATTCACCTCCTCGTTCAAAGAGCGCGGCGCGCTCAACAAACTGCTTCAGCTCACCGATGCTGAGAAAAAATCTGGGGTGATTGCCATGTCGGCTGGCAATCACGCGAAGGCAGTGGCTTATCATGCTCAGCGTTTAGGCATACCCGCTACTATCGTCATGCCAAAGAACACGCCACACGTAAAGGTCGAGGATACTCGGAACTTCAAGGCCAATGTGATACTTGAAGGAGACGGGCTGTCGGAGTCCGCTGTGCATGCTCATCAGCTTGCGGATGAACAAAAACTGGTATTTGTTCACCCTTATAACGACGAGAAGATAATCGCCGGCGCCGGCACTGCTGGACTTGAGATGATGGAAAAGATCCCCGACTTACAAAGTATAGTAGTACCCATTGGAGGCGGCGGTTTGGTTTCTGGTGTGGCGATAGCTGCGAAAGCAATCAATCCAGGTATTAGAATAATTGGGGTCGAGGTTGAGGGATATCAAAGCGTCTACAATTCGGTCAAGGGCATAGAATCTCCTCTAGGAGGCTCGACCATAGCCGAGGGCATTGCGGTTAAGCAACCTGGCGCATTAAACCTAGAGATCATCAACCGACTGGTTGATGACATTGTCATCGTTACCGAGGACCAAATTGAAGAGTCCATAAACTTATTGCTCACGATTGAAAAAACAGTCACCGAAGGCGCCGGGGCGGCCGGATTGGCAGCAGTGATGGGTAACCCTGAATTATTCACAAATCAGAAAACTGCAGTCATCCTTTGCGGTGCCAATATCGACCCAAGAATTCTGGCCTCAGTGCTCATGCGGCAGCTAGCCCGAAGGGGAAGTATTGTTCGCTACCTAATCAGGATAAATGACCTGCCCGGGGTGCTGTCTGATATCTCAGCGGGGATCGGTGACTTAGGCGGAAATATTCTCGAAGTTTCTCATCAGCGAATGTTTACCAGCATTCGGACAAAAGATGCAGATTTATATGTCACGGTAGAAACTCGGGATCGCCAACAGAGCAATGATATTTTGCGAAGGCTCATTGCTCTCGGGTACAAAGCGCAGCTTCTTGACAACTGAGTGAGAGAACCTCTTCGGGGCATCTATGTTACAAAAATTGATTAGTAAGCTAAGTGCAATGGACTAGCAGGTGACGTGTTTTGCCTCTTAAGCCATTGCACAAAAGGTTCCCGGTAATTCGTGTCCATATCAAAACCGTTTGGGTCGAATTCGGCAACCATGCCAAAGTCATCGCCACCGTCATACATAAAGCTATTGATGAGAACACGATAGAGCCCATCATCTGTCAAGGCCTTTCCGGTGCGTCTAACAATCCATTCCCCATTCACTTCAGTCAAGCCAGCAAATACTGGCCGTCCTCCCTGCTCGAGGGCTCTTTGCAAAACTCTTCCACTTAGCTGTGTCGCGATGATTGTGTTTGAAAACGGCAACATGGAAACAACACTCCCAAGGCTGATTTCACCGGCACTAATAGATGACCGGATACCACCGGCATTGGTAATGGCAACATCTGCAGTGACATCATACTCAAGCCAAGAATTAATAATTGTCTGCCGCAGTTCCGCGCCGGACCTGTCCCATTTCCTCGCACTAAAACCGAGATACTCCGCCAAGATCTCCTCTGAAAGAGATCGCCACTGACCTACGATTTCCACAATAGCAGCATCTTCCGACACGGCGCTATTCTGATGCGTTGTAAAAGATGAACCTATAACAGAGGCCGACCTTAGATCGTATTCAATAACCGCCTTGGCGTAGCTTGAAAAATGATAACCACCGCCAAGCATAACCGTATCGCCGATTTTCTCGGCCACCAATTCGTTGCAGTGGCCAGAGCCCATCACAGCAATGTCTAAATCTGCAACTGCGCTCGCCAACCCGCGCAGCTCATCCATGCACACATGACTAATAACAATAATGAGGTCAGGGTCGATCTGTTTTACGCTAGGCATGACCTTACGAAGAGCTTCTGCATAATCAGTAAAAGCCAAAGGCGCAACAACGCTCGGCATAGTAGTAGTAGCTGTATCGGTAGTTGATAATCCGATAATCGCCACATTCAAACCCGCCACATACTTCACCGTAAAAGGCAGTATGCCTAAATCCAAAGGATAGCTTCCGGAATTCTTCCAAGTAGTGTTGGCACTCAAGTAGGGGAAGTTAGCCTCGCTGGTTCGCGAAGCTAAAGCCTCTAAACCAAAGTCAAATTCATGATTGCCTATAGCGGACGCATCATAGTCCATCGCATTCATTACCTCGACCATACTCTCGCCTTCGACCCACGTTGAAATCGCAGGTCCTGTCCAGTTATCGCCACCGCTCAAAACTATAAAAGGGCCGCCTTTGGTAAACCCTTCTTGCCTGCGCCATTGCTCAAAAAGACTAGCAGCACCTCGCCCTTCTTCCACACCCTCCATCCAGCCATGTTCATCGTTGGTATAGAGAATAGTCAACTTAATGCTCTTTAGCTCATGGACCGAACCGGCCATATTAGTGGTTTGACAGCCAAAGAGTAGGGCAAGCAATACGGAAACAGTGACCTGCTTGAAGTCGGGAAAACTACAGAAATGTACCACAGAGAAACCTTTGTAACTGACTTAAGGGAATTGAATTTTATTCGCCACAACATACTACTAAAAACTCTAGCTATTAATCGAGCACGAGCGGGGTAAGTTTTCTCAAAGTGTCCGGCAACCTCCTAAGAAGCCCACAGCAAGACCAGAACACTCAGCGCTATCAAAGCTATACCCACCAGTTCGCGCACTGAAATCTTCTCCGAAAAGTAGAAAGTGGTTATCGCTATCGTCACTAAAAATTCAGTTTGCCCAAGGGTTTTAACGAGTGCAGCATTTTGTAAACTCATCGCGGTAAACCAACCAATAGAACCTGCAAGAGATGTAATGCCGATAAGTATTGATGCTGGTAAGTTCTTGAAGATTAATGCGATTTGCGGATATTCAAAAATCACAACCCAAAGTAGGCACAACACAGTCTGCAGAGTAACCATAAAGACTAAAACAGTGGCTGCGCTAACGACAGCTTCTATCCCTAATGAAAGTGATGCATCTCGAATCCATAGAGAGGCGAGAGCGAAGCCTAGGCCGGCCCCAACCCCAAATTTTATACTCCTATTGCTTGCTAGGTCAGCCCAGCTAACGCGGCAGTTGCTAGCGACTAGGACCCCTGCCACCCCGAGGAAAACAGACAAATACCCTAACAAATTTAGAGCTGCAGAAAAGAAAAGCGACCCAATAACAGCCGTTAATAGAGCTTCTGTTTTTGCCAGTGCAGTACCAACGGCGAAATTTTTTAATGTGAGGGCTTTTATAAGCAGCACAGTTGCGGCTATTTGAGAGACTGCGGCAAAACTAGCCGAAACAAAAAAAGTAGGGTTCAACGTTTCAATAATAGAGTAATCGGCCTGAAGCCAATAGAAATATAAGAGCGCAAATGGCAGTCCAAAAAGATACCTTACGAGGGTGGCAGCTTGGGGAGATATCTTGCTTGCAATTTGTTTTTGTGCAGCGGTTCGCACCGATTGCATAACCACAGCAAGCAAGGTAAAACTAATCCACGTGTCCATTGCTACACTATACCTGTATAGAAATCTGCAACATAGACTCGAGGAGGCTATCCATCCCCCTTTTTATTCAGGTTAAGCTCTGTCTATCGCTATAAGGAGACCTTCATGAAAAAGCCACCCCCTTCAGCCCACGCCCGTTATCTTGGCCAACAACTCGTTCAAGCCAGTCTAAGCAAATCACTAGCAGTGGCTTTAATGATTATTTTAATAAGCCCACTCACGGCAGGCAGCGCTCAAGCACAACAAGATTTAACGCCCCTGGACATCGGCCATGGCACACTAATGGCTAACATCTGGACCCCGCAATCCCAACCCTATGAAACAATTATCGCGCTGCCAGGTTCCGGCGGCGACGTCACCCGCTTTCGGTTGATCGCTCCCATGCTAGCAGAGGCTGGTTTTCAGGTAGTGGCTTTGAATCAGCGCGGAATTATGGGCAGCACTGGCTCGTTGGACCAGCTCACTCTGTACGATTTCGCCGCTGACGTTATTGCTGTGGCCAATGTCCTTAAGCTTGATAAATTCCATATGCTTGGCTGGGCCTTGGGAAATAGAATCTCCAGAGCAGCAGCGCTTAAGTATCCAGATAGGATAGCCACAGTCTCACTTCTTGCCGCTGGAGGCCTGGTAAAACCACTCACAATTTCAGGCGAGCTTGGCCAGCTTCTGGAAAACAACACCCTTGAATTAGATGAGAAGGTGACCCTAGCCAGAAGAACACTTTTCTCCCACGCCAGCCCAGAAGAGCTTATTCGTGACTATGCGGCATCCCTTAACTACTGGCCCCAAGCTAGACAAGCACAAATCCACGCTAACCGCGCCACCCCACTAAAGCAGTGGTGGGCAGGCGGCACTGGCCCGATGCTAATAGTTCAAGGCCTAGATGACAAAACTGCACCACCTGAAAATGGAGCGCTCATGAAAAAGGAGTTTGCTCAGCGCATTACACTCGTCAACTTAGCCGATGCTGGCCACCTCATGGGCTTGGAAAAACCCGATGAGACCGCACTCGCGATTACAACCTTCTTAAGGCAGCATTCAATTGGCAAATAGACTTGTCAACCAAACCACCCCAGCTCGCCAAAAGTTTAGTGACTCTAGCGGTAAAGCAGCGCCTATTCCGGACAATTGCCCCTGCGCGCGCCAGTCTGACAGGGACCGCCACTCATTTTTAGTCTAAACTGATGTCCTAATTAAAAAGTATCGCAGGCCTTAAGTGTTTGGAACACCACAGGCCAAGCAAGGGAGAGAAACATTGAGCGTAGTGAGTTTTAAACAGCCCGTAGGATCATCCCCACAGCAAGCTCAGCAAAGAACTTGGCTGCGCTTTGTCACTGCAGCCAGCCTATTTGATGGCCACGATGCTGCTATCAACATCATGCGCCGCATTCTTCAAGCCAGCGGCGCTGAAGTTATCCATCTCGCTCACAATCGCTCAGTACAAGAAATAGTAGAAGCGGCCATTCAAGAAGACGCCGATGCCATTGCAATAAGCTCCTACCAAGGCGGTCACATCGAATATTTTAAATATTTGATCGACAGACTACGAGAGCTCGGCGCCGGGCATATCAAGGTTTTTGGCGGCGGTGGCGGAGTCATCATTCCTGCAGAGATTGATGAATTGCACATCTACGGAGTGACTAGAATCTATTCACCTGCTGACGGCCAAAACATAGGCCTGCAAGGTATGATCGATGACATGTTAGAGCGCTGTCAAAGTGGCGAACAACGCCCCAACGCGCCATCAATTGAAGACTTAAGCAATGGCGATAGGCTTATTCTAACTAGGACAATCACCGCCTTGGAAAACGGCAGGGATTCTAGCGCCGATAGGGAAAAGCTAAAAACGCTTGCTGAGGAGACAACGACTTCAGCGGTTCTGGGCATCACCGGTACAGGAGGCGCAGGCAAGTCGTCTACAACAGATGAAATAATTCGGCGGTTTAGGCAAGACAGCCGTGATGAGCTAACCATTGCGGTACTGGCAATTGATCCCACCCGAAAGAAGACTGGTGGCGCTCTACTCGGCGACCGTATTCGAATGAATGCCATAAGCCACCCTAATATTTTTATGCGCTCTATTGCCACCAGAGACGCGTCAGTGGAAATCCCAGAGCATCTCACTGAAATAATTCAAGCGATGAAGCTTTCTGGTTTCGATTTAATCATCATAGAAACCCCAGGCATTGGCCAGGGCGACGCCGGCATCGTTCCTTTTGTTGATACCTCCCTTTATGTGATGACCCCAGAATTTGGTGCGGCCAGCCAGCTAGAAAAGATTGATATGCTTGACTATGCTGATGTCTTTGCAATCAATAAATTTGACCGCAAAGGAAGTGAAGATGCCTTACGCGATGTCTCCAAACAAGTGCAGCGAAATAGAGAGGCGTTCACAGTGATGCCTGACGCAATGCCAGTTTTTGGAACAATTGCCTCAAAATTTAATGACGACGGTATAACCGCTCTCTATCAAGCACTGGTTCCAGAACTGCAGAAAAAAGGCCTTAAAGAATTCAAACAGTATTTAGAAAAGGTCACTACCAAGGTGTCTACTGCGCGGACCCTAATAATCCCCGCTCAGCGGCAACGGTATTTGGCTGAGATCACAGAAATAATCCGGGACTATCATGACCAAGTGGCAGAGCAGTCAAAACTCGCTCGTGAGCGTCAGCAGCTGACCGCAGCCAAGTCTATGCTTGAAACTGCCGGGGAAGATGGAAGCAACCTCAACGACCTTATTGCGAAAAAAGACAGCACCCTAGACGGGCGAGCCAAGCGTTTACTAGAAGGCTGGCCACAGCTTAAAGAAGATTATTCTGGCGATGAGCTCATCGTAAAAGTACGGGACCGTGAAATACGCACAGAATTGACTAGGACCTCCTTGTCAGGCATCAAAATTCCCCGGGTGTCTTTGCCTCGATTTGAAGACCATGGCGAGCTACTACGCTGGCTATTATTGGAAAACGTCCCAGGCCGATTCCCATTCACTGCGGGAGTTTTTCCTTTCAAGCGAGAATCAGAAGACCCGACTAGAATGTTTGCTGGCGAAGGAGATGCGTTTAGAACCAACCGCAGGTTTAAGCAGCTATCCAAACACTCCGACGCAAAGCGCCTATCCACCGCATTTGATTCGGTTACTCTTTATGGTTTCGACCCTGACGTCCAACCAGACATTTACGGAAAAGTGGGCAACTCGGGGGTATCCATAGCGACATTGGACGACATGAAAGCCCTTTACGACGGCTTTGACCTATGTAATCCGAGCACCTCTGTATCAATGACCATCAACGGTCCTGCGCCTACTCTACTCGCTATGTTCCTCAATACAGCTATTGATCAGCAACTAACCGAGTTCAACGAAGCGAACTCAAGAGAGCCAAGCCCTGTCGAGTTCGAGAGACTCAAGGCACAGACCCTAGAGAATGTCCGTGGCACAGTTCAAGCGGACATTCTTAAAGAAGACCAAGGCCAGAATACCTGCATTTTTTCAACGGAATTTAGTCTTAAACTTATGGGCGATATTCAAGAATATTTTACTGCCAACAAAGTCAGAAATTTTTACTCAGTTTCTATATCCGGATATCACATTGCCGAAGCTGGCGCTAACCCAATTTCACAATTGGCATTCACTTTATCTAACGGCTTTACGTTTGTTGAAGCCTACTTGGCCAGAGGAATGAAAGTAGATGACTTCGCTCACAACCTTTCGTTCTTTTTCTCCAACGGCATGGACCCTGAATATACCGTAATGGGCCGTGTTGCTAGAAGGATTTGGGCAACCGCCATGCGCTTCCGTTATGGTGCTAACGAGAGAAGCCAAAAACTTAAGTACCATATCCAAACTTCGGGCCGGTCGCTGCATGCTCAGGAAATGTCGTTCAATGATATTCGCACAACATTGCAGGCGCTGATCGCTGTTTATGATAACTGTAACAGCCTTCACACCAATGCCTATGATGAAGCAGTAACCACACCGACCGAGGAGTCCGTACGCCGAGCGATGGCTATCCAGCTAATTATTAATAAAGAATGGGGATTAGCACTTAACGAAAATTCGAATCAAGGGGCCTTCATCATTGAAGAACTCACTGAACTTGTGGAAGAAGCCGTATTGCAAGAATTCGAGCGCATCTCGGAGCGCGGGGGTGTCTTAGGCGCCATGGAAACCGGCTATCAGAGAGGCAAGATACAAGATGAATCGATGCTCTATGAACATCGCAAGCATGACGGCAGCCTTCCTTTGGTGGGTGTTAATACCTTTCTCAATCCTGAACCTGAACCGGAGCACGAGATCGAGCTAGCTCGATCAACAGTGGAGGAAAAACAAAGCCAAATTAGCCGTCTTGCAAAATTTCATCAAACACACGAAGACAAAGCAAACGACGCCCTGGAGCGCCTTCGAGACGCTGCGATTAAAGATGGCAATGTATTTGAAGAACTTATGAATGCGGTGAGATACTGCTCATTAGGCCAGATAACCGATACATTTTTTGAAGTTGGCGGTCAGTACCGCCGTAATATGTAATGAGTCGATCTTGGCGCTGAAATCAGCATCGTAGAGGTCTTGAGTAATGGCATATAGCCAACTGCCCGAGTCCTCTACGACAACTTTTTTACGTAGAAGGTTTGCGAAATAAATAAACAACCCGGTCGGTTTTGCCTCTAATCTCTGGATCACTCATCGCTGTAATGCGTCCGTTTTCTGGATTCCTCAGAACGTCAGACTCACCCTCAAAAAAGAATCCGGCCTGATCCAAATCATGGCGAATTACCGAAGGGTCGATACGATGAAGTGTATTCGCAACCTCAACGCTGACGCCCAAAGTAGCCGCGTGATCGACAATACCGATAACACCATTCGGCTTAACACTGTCAAAAATAGCAGACATAAAACTGTCAGCATCAATCGCAGGCCAACCTTCACTGGCATAATAAAGATCGTAAAAACCCAAAACAAAAATAGCCGCGTCATAGTTGCTGACCATGAAATTCGCTGCATTAGGCTCAGCAACTACAGACTCAACGTTTGGCAAACGGCTGCCTGCGAGTCGCTCCGCCACTACAGCTCCAACAAAACCATCCCAACTCCCGCTGTTATAGAGAGTCACGCTGCCGTTAACACCTACAGGATAGCTTAAGATCTCGGAGTAATAGCCACCGCCAGCAAAAATGTCTAATACCTTGATGCCAGCCTCGATACCAAAAAACTCCAAAATCTCAGCAGGCTTGCGGTTTGCATCACGAGCAGTATCCGCTTCAGGCCTATCACTATTGGCAACAGCGCCTTCGATAGCCAAATGTCCATCGGCCCAACTAAATCCTGAAAGTATCAGTGAAAGGAATACCAAGACTAGCTTCATGATACAAGCCACCTGTTGATACGTTAATAGGCTTACTAAACAGTTAACTTCTAGAGTTTATTACAAACCTTTAAATGGCAAAGTATTACTGAGATGACGGAGCAATCATCGGGGCCTTAAATCATTTTATCTTGTCCAATAAAAAGGGCGGTATATACCGCCCTTGAATCACTGTTTTGAGTAAAGAATAGTGTTTAGCTACTGCGTAGCTGCATTCATTTACTCAGTTACGTTCACTGTCACATAGCCGTCGTGATAAAGGCCGCCGTCATCAGCTCGCCCCCATAGAACATAAGTGCCGGGATCTTCGAACGTTATAGTTTGTTCATACATTCCATCGGCAGGAACTGGTGGCGGCACCCACAGTGCACCCCATGGTGAATTTGCACTGGTTCGCGTGTCTTCCCATGGCTTTGGCAATGGCGGATCGAAGGATACTTTGCCAGCGCCTCTATAGACGTTCCAAGACAAGAATAATCCATTCACTTTGCCAACAGTCACTCTTATTGGTGGTGAAGAAAAACGACGCTTGGCTACAGCTTCAGGGGTGACAAACGCAACCGCTAATGGCCCGCCTATAAATTGTGCAAACCTTTTAGCTTCAGCAACCACGTCAGTCGGGGTCGGCAAGCCATCATCTTCAACGAGGGTATTTAGTATCATTGCCTGGCCAGCTCTGACTGTGCGGATAGCATCGCCGCGAACTGTCACAATTGGCGCAATGTTTGATCGTGACTCAGGGCTACTGGTACCAGCACCTAAAGAGCCAGTTTCTGACGCAATAACCATGTTGTCGACAAGGTAATCCGACTTCAGAGTTGCATAGGCTTTTCGCTCTACTCCATTAACGGTCAATGTCCAAACCAGTTCACGATCACCCCAATCAGCAGGCACGTTTACCTCGAACGTGAATCGATTACGACGCGGTAAAAAGTGGGTTGGCTGACCTCGGTCAGGTTCGCCCGGTGCAAATGAATTATTTTCACCTATATCGACGTTTGGCTGTTCTTCCCAGTTTTCGTTCATGTAACCAAACATGAAATTAAAGCTACCATCGGGAAGTGGACGCCAACCTTCATAGGCCGGTTCAATATGCTGACCTTTAGTATACGACTGGGCCATTAGTCCCTGTGAAACAAGAGCAAGCAAGGCTGACAAGGCGACAAGGCGCATTGTTGATACCGCGCCATTTGTTAAACTATTAATCATGATCAATTACTCTCCTGGAGTGCGACTTCGTTGCCAGTTGTTGCTGGCTCTTCTCTTACTAAAGGGGCTACCAAAGGTGCTAAACATAAGGGGCATCCTATCACATGATCGTTTGGCCCCAAATCAAGCACCGTCCTTCTTTTCTCCATTTCTTCCAAAAACTGTTCGTCACTGAGTTTTACCCGCATCCCCAAATCAATGAACATATTGGTTACTGATCGATTACCTGAGCCCTGCCAATTACGTGGGTCAGGAACGTTCGGGTTAGTGCTGGTATTATTCATATATCCAACAATATGCAGAATAGTCCCCTTAGGAAGTAGTGGCGCAGCATCATCTTCATAAGCATAGCCACGTACCCAGTTATGGTCATAGCCAACACAGGATAATGTTTCTATTGTGTACCCCCAAATGGCCTCTAAGCACATGCGCTCACCGGGAGCATGAAGGTGCGGCTCAAAAGTAATAACCTTGATATTGTCAGTCAAGACCTTGTAAGCGTGAAGCTCTTGTTCGTTTTCATTGCCGGCAATACTGATATCAACGCCGTTGCCCAAGCCTAATACCGCTCGCTCATACTTTGGCTCATACCCTATCGGGTGAAATTTAAAACCAATTTCTAAGTGGCCTGACGTGTCTTTGCCATTAGAGTGGAGATGAACCGAGTCTGAGACAACGAAGCTATTTGCTCTAAGAAGCCGACCACCGTCTGGATCAAAGATATCAGGATTACGTCCGACCTCGTGCACTGGCCAGCTGGTATTAGTGCCCCCAACTCGCTCTCCGTTTTCATCGAGCTCTGACGTGCCCCAAATCATGTGATGGAAAATATAGCGGCCACCAACTGTGTCTCGGCCGGTACCCGCTTGATAATTGACGTCGTTAACTTCGACTATCTCCACCGACTTAACCCAGCGATCTTCATCCAAGCCTGTAGGCACTCTGTCAATTTCACCCCACCAGTCTGGAGTACCAGCTAGTTTGGTCACTGAATTAGTTTTAATAACTAAGTCCGGCTGGCCTGCAGTCCATTTTTGGCTGTCATCAAATACCAAGGCTGACGGCGCATCACCCTCATCGCCTTTGGCCGCGCCGGAACGTGCCCAAACCGAGATAGCTGATATCTCTTCATCTGTTAGAGAGGGGTCATTCTTATAATTCTGAATGCCAATGTTCTTTTCCATATACCAAGGAGGCATTGCTCCAGCGCGGTCACGCAGGCCTGTCTTATACTCAATAAGCCCTGCATAAGGCGCAACTTCCTCATAGCTTACAAGAGGCATTGGCCCAACGCCGCCGGCTCGATGGCAGTTTTGACAGCTGCGCTGCAATATAGGCTCAATATCTTTGTGAAAGGTGATCGTCTCAGATTGCGCAGCCACTGCACAAGGCAGCAAGAAGAACAAAATTGAGACAGCTCCGGCTAGTTTAGTCATTTTTTCTGACGTAAAGTGTAAAAGCCTAGATAAGATCATGATTTATTTCTCCCCCAGCTATTTTGCGCTCTATGGCGCCATTTCGTGTCAACATGCTGCATCGACATCATTTTTTGAACGTTGTAAGAGTTTTCTCTTTCGATTGAACCAAAATAAACCTGTTCTGTCTTCCAAATTTTGACAAATTGCTGATGAACTTCAGCGAATAGCTGCTAAACCGAGCGGAACAGCAGCTGTTTTCATATCCGCGGTAGACAAAAACAAAAAAAAGACAGAACGAGCCTTAGGGCAAGGCCTTCATCGCGGGTCAAACAGCCCAGAAAACCCGCACAAAAAAAAGCCCGCTGTGTATCCCACAGCGGGCTTTTTAATCGTCCTTTAATGGATTAGTTACTCAGGAACAAACCCATCTTTTTCTTCGTCAGTGATTTCTTTGATGCTCAGCTTAATTCGGCCACGAGCATCTAGATCTGTCACTTTGACTAAAACGTCTTCACCTTCGCTCAAATATTCAGTCACGCTTTCAACACGCTCTTGAGAGATTTGAGAAATATGAACGAGCCCATCCTTACCAGGCAGGATCGTTACGAAAGCACCAAAGTCTACGATACGAGCAACTTTACCCATGTAGAGTTTGCCTACTTCAGCTTCGGCTGTAATGGCGTTGACCATATCTAATGCAGCATCTCTTGATGTCGCATCTTCGCCGTAGATTCGAACGTTGCCGTCATCGTCAATGTCAATCGATGCACCGGTTTGCTCAGTAATGCCACGAATAACCGCACCACCTTTACCGATCACGTCACGAATCTTATCAGGATCAATCTTGATCATGGCCATTGCTGGCGCATTCTCTGACACTGACTCACGAGACACAGAAATAACCTTATTCATCTCTCCAAGGATATGAACTCTTGCTGTATTAGCCTGCTCCAGCGCGACCTCCATGATCTCTTCAGTGATTCCTTGAATCTTGATATCCATTTGCAGCGCAGTAATACCGTCTGATGTACCCGCGACCTTAAAGTCCATGTCGCCAAGATGATCTTCATCACCAAGAATGTCAGTCAACACAGCAAAGCGCTCACCTTCTTTAATCAGACCCATCGCAATTCCGGCTACAGGCGCCTTAATTGGCACACCAGCATCCATTAACGCGAGACTACTACCACAAACACTGGCCATTGAACTTGAACCGTTTGATTCAGTAATCTCAGACACTATCCGCATAGCATACGGAAAATCTTCCTCAGCAGGTAATACAGCGGCAATACCACGACGAGCAAGCTTGCCGTGACCAATTTCACGGCGCTTAGGTCCGCCCATAAAACCTGCCTCACCTACGGAGTAAGGAGGGAAGTTGTAATGCAACATAAAAGGGTCTTTACGTGAACCACTTAAGTCCTCTACGATTTGAGAATCTCTAAGCGCACCCAAGGTTGTAACAACCAATGCTTGTGTTTCTCCACGAGTGAATAAGGCTGAACCGTGAGCTTTTGGCAAAACGCCGGTTTCAACTTCAATTGCACGAACAGTTTTGGTGTCACGACCATCGATACGAGGCTCACCGTCGAGGATACGATTTCGTACTGTGCTTTTCTCAAGCTTACCAAAAACACCTTTAACATCGCTGGCACTAATATTGGCTTCGTCGTCAGCTATCTGTTCAACCGCTTCATTTTTAAGCTGACCAAGACGCTCATAGCGATCCATCTTGTCAGAAATCTGATACGCCTCAGTAACACCAGCAGCGAATTTTTCAGCAACTGTAGACTTTAGTGATTCGTTTTCTGCCTCAGGCTCCCAGTTCCACATTGGTTTGCCCGCTTCAGCTTTCAACTCGTTAATCGCTTTGATTACGACCTGCATTTCCTGGTGAGCGAAAAGAACGCCACCTAGCATTTGATCTTCTGTCAGTTCTTTTGCTTCTGACTCGACCATCAAAATCGCTGACTCAGTTCCCGCAACAACCATATCAAGTAAAGATGATTCCAAGGCGGAATGAGTTGGATTTAAAGAATAGCCATTTTCGTGATCGTAACCTACACGAGCGCAACCAATCGGTTCCGCAAATGGAATGCCAGAGATCGCCAATGCTGCTGATGCGCCAATCATTGCAGGCACATCGGGGTCGATATCCTTGTCCGCTGAAATCACAGTACAAATAACTTGTACTTCATTCATGAAGCCTTTTGGAAACAAAGGACGAATAGGTCTATCGATCAGTCTTGATGTAAGAGTTTCTTTTTCTGTTGGACGACCTTCACGCTTGAAAAATCCGCCTGGAATTTTGCCAACAGCGTAAGTTTTTTCTTGGTAGTTAACTGTTAATGGGAAAAAGGCTGCGTGAGGGTTGGCTTCTTTTTTACCAACAACTGTCGCTAATACCTGAGTGTTGCCCATTTTTACCACAACCGAACCGGTGGCTTGTCTAGCAACTTTTCCGGTTTCTAGGGTAATGGTGTTTTCACCATACTGAAACGTTTTGCTTACTGGGTTGAACATAATTATTTCCTAATTGATTACATTGAACCAGCGCCAACTCATCAGGCGCTGATTCAATTTTTAAATGTGATTACTTTATTAGCGACGCAGACCTAAACGCTTAATTAGCGACATATAACGCTCTGCATTTTTACGCTTCAGATAATCTAGAAGTTTACGACGGCTATTCACCATGCGAATCAATCCGCGGCGTGAGTGATGGTCGTGAATGTGCTCTTTAAAGTGAGATTGAAGCTCATTAATATTGGCAGTAAGTAAAGCAACCTGAACCTCAGGAGATCCTGTATCGCCTTCACTCTGCGCGTATTCTTTAACGATTGTGTCTTTTCTTTCAGCTGATAAAGCCATTTCTATTTCTCCATAATATGCGGTTAATAACCAGTTTGCTTTTGAACCAAGAACTTAATTTTTTGTCTTGAGGCTTTTACAAAAGCAGCTAAACATCCGTTTAACATCAGAATAACCACGCATATTGATAGTTATCTGAATTTTCCATTTACTAAAAAATGGCTGCATACTCAGGTATGAGTTACAACCAATCGCTTTGGAGCTACCTTACCATCGTCATCAATACAGCCGATACCAAGGAATTGCTCTTCATCGTACATCCTCACCAAGCCTTCAGCAGGTAGGTGACTTACTAATACAGCCTGACCGTTTTTTACAAAGTCGGCGGTAATACTGGGCAAAACAACTGCTGGTAAATCTTCAATCGCCTTATCCATTGGGATAAGTAGGTCATCCAAAGAAGATAGTCCAGAAGCCTCTTTTTGTTCTGTCAAAAAATCTAACGAGTAGCAGTCTTGTTCCAAAAAAACACCAGCCCTCATCCGATGCAGAGCAGTAATATGGCCACCGCAACCTAATAATTCGCCTAAATCATCCGCAATCGTGCGAATGTAGGTTCCTTTGCTAGAGAAAATTTCCAAGACCAGCTCAGTTTCTGAAAATTTTGTAAGCTCTATCGAATAAACCACAATAGACCGTGGCTTTCTTTCAATAACCTCGCCTTTATGGGCTCGCTTATAAAGTGGTATGCCGTCTACTTTTAAAGCAGAGTGCATTGGCGGGATTTGTTGTATCTCGCCTTTAAAATCCTCTAACGCCGCAAGCACGTCTTTTTTTGTGACTGTAAAGTCATCGCAGGTCGCAATTATATTCCCTTCAGAATCAGCGCTGTCTGTGCGGACCCCGAGCTTTATTGTTGCTCGGTACTTCTTATCAGAATCCAATAAGAATTGTGAAACCTTAGTGGCCTCCCCCAAACACAGCGGTAGAACACCTGTAGCTAAAGGATCGAGACTTCCTGTGTGGCCAGCCTTATTAGCCTCATAGAGGCGCTTAACACGCTGCAAAGCGCCGTTTGAACTTAATCCGGTTGGCTTATCCAAAAGGACTATACCGTTAATATTTCTGCCTTTGTTTCGGTGCTGTGCTGGCAAGAATTTTTCCTTAGATAACTGGTATTTTAGCTATCAGAATTCTGGTCTTCATCTGCCGCGAGCGCACTATCGATCAAACTTGATAGCTTATGCCCGCGCTGGACACTTCCGTCATAATGAAACTGAAGCTTTGGTACTGATCTAGTTTTAAGTCTTTTGGAAAGCAATGTCCTAAGAAAGCCAGAAGCCTTGCCCAAGGCTTTCATATTCTCGTCTATTTCTAGCTGATCCAAATCACCAGGCTCTGTGAGGGTAGACGCATTCAAATCACTGTTACTGGTAAGAGAATTTAAAATAGTCACGTACACTCTGGCGTGAGCTAGATCTTTGCTGACAGTCACACTGGTAACTGACACCATGCCAACGCGAGGGTCATTAACCTCCAACTGAATCAGCGTCGCTAACTCTCGTTGTATTTGATCAGCTACGCGCTGCATCCTTGGCGACATTCCAGACACTTTTGACCTAACCCTCGACTTTCAAATTAAAGACTTCGCGCAACTTCTGTGGTCTCGTAAACTTCTATTTTGTCGCCAACTTTGACGTCGTTGTAGTTCTTAACGCCGATACCACACTCAATACCGTTGCGCACTTCACTGGCATCGTCTTTAAAGCGACGAAGGGATTCAAGCTCACCTTCATAAATAACAACATTGTCCCGAAGCACGCGGATAGGCTTACTTCTATAAACAGTGCCTTCAACCACCATGCTACCGGCAATAAAACCAAACTTCGGCGAATTAAAGACGTCCCTCACTTCAGCTATGCCAACGATAGTCTCGCGAATCTCTGGTGACAGCATGCCTCCCATAATTGCTTTCACGTCGTCAATCACATCGTAAATCACATTATAATAGCGCAGCTGCAGACCTTCATTATCAACAATATCTCTCGCCGATTTATCAGCCCGAGTATTGAATCCGATGATCATAGCTTTTGACGTTGCGGCTAAATGAACATCTGTTTCAGAAATTCCGCCAACACCTGACCCAACTACATTCACGGCCACTTCGTCCGTACCAAGCTTTTGTAGGGAACCAACTATTGCCTCTAAGGAACCACGCACATCAGTTTTAATGATCACGTTTAAGATTCCTTTCTCAGCCATACCCAATCCTGCGAACATGTTTTCTACCATGCTGGATTGCTGCTTCGCTTGCAGTGTGCCTTTGTGGCGTGTTCGTCTGAATTCTGCAACTTCGCGGGCTTTTTTCTCATCAGCCACAACAACGAAGTCATCACCGGCTTCAGGAACGCCGTTTAGACCTAAGACTTCAACCGGCATTGATGGGCCAGCAGATTTTATATTCTGACCTCTTTCATCAACCAACGCTCGAACTCGTCCGTATTGATGGCCAGCAAGGATAATATCTCCCGTGTTTAAGGTGCCGTTCTGAACTAATACTGAGGCAACAGATCCTCGACCTTTATCCAATCGAGACTCAATAACCACACCATGTCCTGGAACATCGG
>MDTF01016814.1_pt1 | contig 28207 bp, 24 predicted proteins | sample 811191 | NCBI WGS metagenome assembly MDTF01 (sample SAMN05326649, study PRJNA326480) | marine metagenome | isolation source: seawater | place: Southern Ocean | collected 2011 | reverse complement strand
TTTGGTTGGATATGGATCAAAAGGTTTACCAACTCATACTTTTAATGGTGATACAAACACTGGTATGTTCCGTAGCAATACTAATGAAGTTGCCCTTACTGCTGGCGGAGCGCAAAATTTAACATGTACTACTACTTATGTGAAGTTAGATGGCAATGTTGGTATAGGTACAGTTCCAAGTACTAAACTTCATGTAGATGGAACTGCATTAATAAGAGATGGCAATGGTGTTGGTGATTTCTATATAGGAAATCTTGGATCAAGTAGATTTATAAGATTTCACACAAATAATTCGGACACTTACTTCGATATGAATTGTGGTAATATACTTTGGAGACAAGGAAGCAGCGTAAGATTTCAGCACACTATGAGTTCTGGAACTTTTATATCTTCTGGAGCGCAAATTGCGTTTGGCGCACCATCAGATATTAGATTAAAAGAAAATATTAAACCTATTGAATCCGCTTTAGATAAAGTAACTAAATTACAAGGTGTTACATTTGATTGGAAAAAACAAGATATAGCAAACATTAAAGAAGATATAGGTTTTATAGCTCAAGATGTTAAGAAAGTTGTACCAGAACTTGTGAGAGAAGAAAGAGATGGTATGTTATCAATGAGACATCAAGGTGTCGCTCCATTGCTTGTTGAAGCTATTAAAGAATTAAAAGCTGAGATAGAAGAGTTAAAAAAAATAATAAACAAAAAATAAATAGATATGGCAATTAATTACAAATGGGATATAAATGAAATGTCCGCTCACATTGAAGCAGAAGGTAAAGATAATGTAATATACTCGGTACAGTGGTGTTATACAGGCTCTGAAGAATCTGGAGGTAAAACTTATAGAAGTATTACTATTGGAACACAAGATTATACTTACGTAGCTGGAGAACCTTTTACTCCCTATGCAGATACAGAAGCTTTTGAAGATATAGTTATTGGATGGTTAGAAGCATCATTAGATGTGCCTGCAATGGAAGCAGTTATAGAAGCAGCTATAAAACTTGAAATTTCACCAATAAACGAAAGCTTGTTTTTTACATGGGAAAGCTAAAAAAAAATACTTATCTTTGTATTAAATAATATAAAAATATAATCAAATGAAATTATCTGACGAACAATTAAAAGGAGTACACGATTTACAAAATGAATTTAATAGCACAAAAATGGCTTTAGCCGATGCTGCTTTTAAACAATCTTTAATTGTAAAAAAACTTGGTGAAATCCAAACATCTTTTCAAGAAATGGAAGCATCTTTAATAGAAGAATTTGGTCAAGATTCTGTTATCAATCTACAAACAGGAGAGGTAAAATCTAAAGAAGAAGCTGAAGCTGAAGAAAAAGAAGTTGAAGAATCTAAAGAAGAACTTAAAAAAGTGTAATGGCAAGGATTAGTAACAAACAAGAATATCCTGTTATATTTCCAATACCAGAGGATTATTTTGTTTTGACTGATGCTGACAGTAGTGAATTAGAAACTAAAACTTGCTCAATTTCAAGAGCAAAAGTTATTGTAGATTCACCATTTTACGATGTTTCTGTAACAGTTGATGCTGCTCAAATGTTTGATCTATTTAACAATCCTCTAACTATAATTTCAGCACCTGGTGCAAATAAAGTTATTAATGTTCTTAGTATAATTGGACACCTTCAATATAACGGTATTCCGTTTAATTCAGGTAGTCAACTTAATATAACCCAGGGTCTCAACACTTTATATAACCCAATAGGAAGTACTAATAATATAGGTGGTTTTCAATCCGCAAGTTTTGTAAATGAAGTTCAAGATTTAACGCTTATTCAAAATGGTTCTAATTTTCAAGTTGGTATAAACGATCCAGTGTTATTACAATATAACGTATCAGCTGGTGTTCCCACAACAGGAAATGGCAATATAAAAATTAATATAAGATATCAAATTATAAATTTATTAACAAGTTAAAAAAGTATAATGGCAAGAATTAGCAACAAAGAAATTTATCCAGAAATAGATCCAGTATTGGATGATTATTTTGTGTTAACTGATGCTAATAGTAATTTAGCGACAAAAACATGTACACTAAGAGCAATGAGAGATTTGTTTGAACAAGAGTATAATTCTCTCAGTATTACAGTTACTGCTGCTCAGTTAAAAGATTTAGAAGCCAATCCTGTAACTTTAATTCCAGCACCTGGTGCAAATAAAGTTATACATATATTTTCCTTGTTATTTTTTCTGTCTGCAGGAAGCACTCCTTTTAATCAAGTTAATCCTATGCGTTATACGCAAGGATTAAATCCAACAAATGGAAATCTTAATGTTTATAGTTCTATCTCCAACACTCTTATGAATGGAACTGCAGATGTATGTAGCACTCAATCTCTTGCCCCTGAAATTGTTGGAGTTAATTCACCAACAATTCTACAATGCAATCAAAATTCAGGTAGTGATCCTACACAGGGAAATGGATTTGTAAAATTTTATTTAAGATATCGTATATTAGATTTATCAACATTTAATTAAATGGATATAAGAAAAATTTCTATTGGAGCAGATTATAAGTCTGGTGCTATGCATTACATAGTAGGTCAAGAAGTTTTAGGAGGATCATATACTATTCATTTAATTCAATACGTATCTGAGTCTGAATCTTATAAGATTTGGGTTGAAAAAAACAACGAAGTTTTAGTATGGAAAGAGTTTAAAACAACTTTACCAATATCTTTAGAATTTAATATAAATTTTTAATGAAATCACCTTTTTCGTTTATTGTTAAACCACTTAACAACAGACGTTACGATAATATTAAAACCTATGGCAACATGGATTTTATTACAAGTACGTCTGAAGAAGATTTTAAATCTTCTAATCGTTATGCTGAAGTAGTGTCTCTTCCTATAAATTATTCTGGAGAAATAGTTATTGGTGATTTATTATTAGTTCATCATAATGTTTTCAAATTTTATAATGATATGTATGGACGAAGAAAAAGTGGAAAAAGTTATTTTAAAGAAAATTTATTTTTTGTAGATCCAGATCAGTTTTTTTTATATAAAAATAATAAAGAATGGAAAGGATATAATAATTATTGTTTTATAAAACCTTCTTTAGAAAAAAAATACATTATAGAAAAATTCTCAAAAGAAGAAGCTTTGTTTGGAACTATTAAGTATATTAATAATGAATTATTATCTTTAGGATTAAATGTAGGTGATGAAATAAGTTATCAACCACATTCTGAATATGAGTTTAATATAGATGGAGAAAAACTATACAGAATGTTTACACGAAATATAACTTTATTAGTTTAATATGAATATAAATGATATTAAAAAAGAAATAATAAAGGCAGGTGAGTTGGCTGTTATACAATTAATAAAAGTTGCAAAAGAAGATATTATAAAATATGATGCTGAAGATGAATTAGCAGCAGATAGATTAAAAAATGCAGCGGCAACAAAAAAGTTAGCCATATTTGATGCATTTGAAATATTAAAAAGAATTCAAGAAGAAGAAAATATTATTGAGGGAATTAACGTAAAAACTAATAATACTCCAAAAGGATTTGCTGAATCAAGATCAAAATAGAATATATTATTTAAATAATAAAATTGTTCCTAATAAAGTGAGAACAATTAAAAACCGTTCTCGTACCTGGGAATATGGTTACAATCAAAAATATGATATAGTTGTTGTTTCTCGAAATGGAACTATAGGAGACATATATAATATAAGTGGTTTAAATGTAGCTTTACCATTCACACCAAATTTAAAATCTCAATTAAAAAAAGAAAATCAATTTTGGAAAGTAACACCTTTACCTAAAGAATTAAAAAGAATTCAAAGTATTTTTCAATGGCATGAAACATCTGAAACATTTAAAACAAAATGGGTAGATTTTATTGAAGAAGAATTTAATAACAGAGAACAAGGGCATTGGTTTTTAAATAACGGTTTTCCTACATATATTACAGGAACTCATTATATGTATTTACAATGGACAAAAATAGATATAGGTAATCCTGATTTTAGAGAAGCTAATCGAATATTTTTTATATTCTGGGAAGCATGTAAAGCAGATAATAGAAGTTTTGGAATGTGCTATTTAAAAATTAGACGTTCTGGGTTTTCTTTTATGGCATCAGGAGAAGGAGTTAATAGAGCAACTATATCTAAAGATTCTCGTATAGGTATTTTATCTAAAACTGGAGCTGATGCTAAAAAAATGTTTACAGATAAAGTTGTTCCTATATCTAATAATTATCCTTTCTTTTTTAAACCAATTCAAGATGGTATGGATAAACCAAAAACTGAATTAGCTTACAGAGTTCCTGCATCTAAGATTACTAAAAAAAACATGTATGATATTGGAGATGAAGAACTTGAAGGATTAGATACAACTATTGATTGGAAAAATACATCTGATAATTCATATGATGGAGAAAAATTACAATTACTTTTACATGACGAAAGTGGAAAGTGGGAAAGGCCAGAAAATATATTAAATAACTGGCGTGTTACAAAAACATGTTTAAGATTAGGTAGTAAAATAATTGGAAAATGCATGATGGGTTCTACTTCTAATGCATTAGACAAAGGTGGTAATAACTTTAAAAAATTATTTGAAGATTCCGATTGTTCTAAACGAAATGCTAATGGTCAAACTAAATCAGGATTATATAATTTATTTATTCCTATGGAATGGAATTTTGAAGGATACATAGATATATATGGTATGCCTGTATTAATAACACCAATTAAATCATTAAAAGGTATTGATGGAGAATCTATTAATATTGGTGCAATTAATTATTGGAAAAACGAAGTAGATTCATTGTCTTCTGATCCAGATGCATTAAATGAGTTTTATAGACAATTTCCTCGAACAGAATCTCATGCGTTTAGAGACGAATCTAAGATGTCTTTATTTAATTTAACTAAAATATATCAACAAATAGATTATAATGATTCTTTAATAAAAGAACATTTTGTTACTCAAGGTTCTTTTAGATGGAAAGATGGTGTTAAAGATACTCAAGTGATTTGGAGTCCAAATAAAAATGGAAGATTTTTTGTAACTTGGACACCAAGAAAAGAATTGCAAAATAGAGTTGTTGAAAGAAACGGAAAGAAGTATCCTGGGAATGAACACTTAGGTACTTTTGGATGTGATTCTTATGACATTTCAGGTGTAGTTGTTGGTAAAGGATCAAATGGGTCTTTACATGGTTTAACTAAATTTAATATAGATGAAGCTCCTTCTAATCATTTTTTTTTAGAATATATAGCTCGACCTCAAACTGCAGAAATATTTTTTGAAGAAGTATTAATGGCATGTATATTTTTTGGAATGCCAATTTTATGTGAGAATAATAAACCTCGTTTATTATATCATTTTAAAAACAGAGGTTATAGAGGTTATTGCATGAATAGACCAGATAAGAGGTATAACAAGCTTTCTCGTACAGAAAAAGAGTTAGGTGGTATTCCAAATACATCAGAAGATGTAAAGCAGTCTCACGCATCTGCTATAGAATCTTATATTGAAAAACATATAGGATTAGATATGATAGGTGAGTATAGAACAAAAGATGATATGGGTGAAATGTATTTTGGAAGAACTTTGTCTGATTGGGCAAAATTTGACATAAACAATAGGACTAAGTTTGATGCTTCAATTAGTTCAGGGTTAGCTATAATGGCTAATCAAAAACATATGTATACACCAGTCGAAAAACAATCAAAAATAAGCATTAACTTTGCAAGATATAATAATAAAAGCTCAGTAAGTCAACTACTTAATAAATGAAAGAAGTAAAAATAAATTTACAGTCAGCAGCATTTCCAAATCAATTCGTTTCAGATGCTGAAAAGGATACAGATGAATATGGATTGCAAATTGGACAAGCAATACAATACGAATGGTTTCGTAAAGATGGTAATCAATGTAGATTCTACAGCCAATGGCAAGAATTTAATAGACTAAGACTTTATGCAAGAGGAGAACAATCTGTCGCTAAATATAAGAATGAATTAGCCATTGATGGTGATTTAAGTTATTTAAATTTAGATTGGACACCTATAGCTATTATTCCTAAATTTGTTGATATAGTTGTAAACGGAATGTCAGATAGATTATTTGAGGTTAAAGCTTACGCACAAGATGCAATGTCTTCTGAAAAAAGAGGAGAATTTGAAGAGTTAGTACGTGGCAATATGTTAGCCGCACCTTTATTTAGACAAATAGAAGAAGACTTTGGAGTAAATGTATTTACTATGAGTGAAGATGAACTTCCTGAATCAGATGAGGAGTTAGCTTTATACATGAATTTAAAATACAAACCTGCTATAGAAATTGCAGAGGAAGAGGCAATAAATACAATGTTATCTCAAAATCATTATAATGATATTAGAAAAAGAGTTGATTATGATATTACCACAATTGGTATTGGTATAACAAGACATCAATTTCAATTAGGACAAGGCGTTGTGTTAGATTATGTTGATCCTGCAAACGTAGTATATAGCTATACAGAAGATCCACAATTTAAAGATTGTTTTTATTGGGGTGAAATAAAAACTGTTGGTATAACTGAATTAGTTAAAATTGATCCAGAAATTAATAATGATGATTTAGAAGTGATATCACAATATAGTCAAGCCTGGTATGATTATTTTAATGTAGCTCAATTTTACGAAAATAGTATGTTTGCAAGAGATACTTGTACGCTTATGTATTTTAATTATAAAACTACACATTCTTTTGTTTACAAGAAAAAACAAAATTCTTCTGGAAATTTTAAAACAGTAGAAAAAACTGATGAGTTTAATCCTCCACAAGAAATGATGGATGAAGGAAACTTTGAAAGAATAGAAAAAAAGATTGACGTATGGTATGATGGTGTAATGGTTATGGGTACTAATATTATATTGAAATGGGAAATGGCTAAAAATATGGTTCGTCCAAATGCCGCCTCTCAATATGCTTTACCTAATTATATAGCTTGCGCACCAAGAATGTACAAAGGAACTATAGAATCTTTAACTCGTAGAATGATTCCTTTTGCAGATTTAATACAAATGACTCATTTAAAAATACAACAAGTAGTTTCAAGAGTTGTTCCAGATGGTGTTTTTATTGATGCTGATGGATTAAATGAAGTAGATTTAGGAACAGGTAATGCTTATAATCCAGAAGATGCTTTAAGATTATACTTTCAAACAGGTAGTGTTGTTGGTAGAAGTTATACTCAAGATGGAGAATTTAATAATGCCAGAGTTCCTATTCAACAATTAACTGCGTCAAGTGGTGCAAACAAAATGCAAATGTTAATTCAGAATTATAATCATTATTTAGATATGATTAGACAATGTACAGGATTAAATGAAGCAAGAGATGGTTCTACACCAGATCCTAATTCTTTAGTTGGTGTTCAAAAATTAGCAGCATTAAATAGTAACACTGCAACCAGGCATATTTTACAAGGAAGTTTATATATTACAAGAACTATAGCAGAAGCTTTATCTATAAGAGTGGCTGATGTTTTAGAATATTCTGAATTCAAAGATGAGTTTGCAATGCAAATTGGAAAATATAATATTAAATTATTAGGAGATATAAAGAATTTATATTTACATAGTTTTGGAATATTTATAGAACTTACTCCTGACGAAGAAGAAAAAGCTTTATTGGAAGCAAATATTCAAATGGCTTTATCTAAAAACGATATTAGTTTAGAAGATGCAATTGATGTTAGAGAATTAAGAAACATTAAAATGGCTAATCAACTTCTTAAATTAAAACGTAAGAATAAACAAGAAGCCGAGCAACAACAACAAATGCAGATGCAGCAGATGCAAGCGCAAATGGCAATGCAAGCGCAACAAGCTACAGCGGCATTAGAAGCTCAAAAAATACAAATGGAAACTCAATCTAAAATGCAATATCGACAAGCAGATATTTCTTTTGAAATTGAAAAACTAAAAGCAGAAGCAGAATTAAAAAGAAGTTTAATGGAAACTGAATTTAATTACCAAATGCAATTAAAAGGAGTTGAACAATCCCAATTAAATAATAGAGATCAACAAAAAGAAGATTCTAAAGATTTTAGAACAAAACTACAAGCGACTCAACAATCAAAAATGATTGAACAAAGAAAGCGTGATTTACCTTCTATAAATTTTGAATCTAACGAAGATAGTTTAGATGGTTTTGACTTAGCAGAATTTGATCCACGATAATATGTCAGACCCAATAAAAAAAAATAGAAAGAAAAATTTAAGAAATCTTGAGCGAAATAAGTCTGGAAAAGATGCTACTGTAAGAATGGCGTTTTATCCTAATGAGTCTAAAAGAGAAAAGGGAGGGAAAGTAAATAAAAAAAAGACAAGACATTATGCTGCTCCTGCAATTACTTTTAAAGGTCAAGAAGAAGAAAAGAAACAAACTTTTAACCAGGCCTTAGCGGCAGGCGAACTGTATGAGTTTAAAAGTAAACGAAGAGCTGAAAAATTTGCAGCTGGTTCTTGGAAAAAAGGCGCAGAAAGAAGAGAGGCTATGAAAGCTTATAGAAAAAAGAAAAAATCAGAACGATCTTAATTATAAAACACGTCAATAATTTAAATAAATAAGTATTAACTTTACAAAAATTAAATCAAATGGAATTAAAAGTAAAAGAAGTAAAATTAGTAGAAGAGAAATCAGCACAAGAAATTGAAGCATCTCTTTTAAAAAAACATGAGGAAGGGTTTCAAGATTCACCTCAAAACGAAACAGAAATAGTATCTACAATTGAACCTGAAACGAAAGTAGAAGAAATAATTGTAGAAGAAGAAAAAGCTCCCTCGTCAGAGTTAAATGACGAAGATGTTCTTTCTTATATTAAAAATAGATATGACAAGGAAATATCTTCTGTAGATGAATTGTTTGCGCAAACCAAAGACAATAGCGATTTACCAGAAGATGTTTCGGCTTATTTTAAATATAAAAAAGAAACAGGTCGAGGAATAGAAGATTTTGTAAACCTGCAAAAGGATTACGATCTAATGGAAGACGATCAATTATTGGCTAATTATTATGGCACTACCGAAGAAGGTTTAGATGCTATAGATATTCAAGATTTAATGGATGAAAAGTTTTCATATGATGAAGACTTAGATGATTCTAAACAAATTAAGAAAATTAAATTATCCAAAAAAAGAGAACTTGCAAAAGCAAAGAAGTTTTTAAATGAACAAAAAGATAAGTATAAAATTCCTCTTGAGTCAAGTGGGGATGGATTATCTGAAGAACAAGAAAAAAATCTTAATGCTTATAAAAGTTATAAAAGCGAAACAGATGCTATTCAAACATCAACAGAAAAAAAACATAAATTTTTTCTTGAAAAAACTAATGAGGTTTTTGGCAATGAATTTAAAGGTTTTGAGTTCAATGTAGGAGAAAAAGATTTAACTTTTAAACCTGGAGATGCGAATGAGTTAAAAAATGTTCAGTCTGATATCCTAAATTTTATAAATAAATATATGGATAAAGATACTGGATTAATGAAGGATGCTAAAGGGTATCATAGATCATTATCTATGGCACTTAATCCTGACAAATTTGCGCAGTTTTTTTATGATCAAGGAGTTACTTCGGCAGTTGATAATGTAGCCAAAAAGTCTAAAAACATCGATATGGATGTTAGACCATCGAATACATCTTTCAGCAAAGACGGATTAAAAATTAGATCAGTAGGAGACAAGAGCAGTGGACGTGGACTAAAAATTAGAAGTATTAAACAAGTTTAACTAAAAAAATTTAAAAATTATGGCGGTATTACCATCCCCAGGCTTTCAGTTGCAGCCAAGTGCGCAACAACAAGTCTTATCAACAAATTACATAACTAACTTTGATTTCTTAAATCAGTATCTACCAGATACTTATGAAAAGGAATTTGAGAGATATGGAAATAGAACTGTGGCATCATTCCTTAGAATGGTTGGCGCAGAAATGCCTACTAACTCTGACATGATCAAATGGGCAGAGCAAGGTAGATTACACACTAAATACACTAACTGTACGTTAGCAGGTGTTGGTGGAGGTGCAGGTGTAGCTCTAACAGCAGTTGTTACTATTGCAGATGTATTTGATCCTACATTAGTAGCTAATCAAACTACTCCAGCAATTAGAGTAGGTCAAACATTAATGTTCTCAGATAACACTGCAGGTTCAGCATTAAGCAACAAAGCAGTTGTTACAGTTGCTCCAGCAGCAGGTGCAGTAACATTTACTGTTGCTTTTTATGAAGCTACTCAGTTAATTCCTAATGCTACAGCTTGTACTATGTTCGTTTACGGATCAGAATTCAAGAAAGGTGATTTAGGAATGGTTGGTTCATTAGAATCTGACGATTTATTTTTCTCAAACAAGCCAATTATCTTAAAAGACAAATATTCTGTCTCAGGATCTGACATGGCTCAAATTGGTTGGGTAGAAATACAAAGTGAAAATGGTGCGACTGGATACTTATGGTATTTAAAGTCTGAGCATGACACAAGATTACGTTTTGAAGATTACATGGAAACATCTATGATTGAAGCTGTTCCTGCAGCAAATGGTTCTGGTGCAGAAGTTGCATTAAGTTCAGCAGCAGGTGGAGCAGGAATTGTGAATGCAGGTTCTGAAGGAATTTTCTACGTTGTTAAACAAAGAGGTAATGTATTTGGTGGAGGAAATCCAGTAGTACTATCTCAATTTGACGATGTAATCCAAAGACTTGACAAGCAAGGAGCAATTGAAGAAAATGTAATATTTGTAAACAGACAATTCTCATTTGATATAGATGATATGTTAGCTGCACAAAACTCTTACGGAGCAGGTGGAACTTCATATGGTTTATTTGACAATGATAAAGACATGGCTTTAAATCTTGGATTTACAGGATTTAGAAGAGGTTATGACTTTTACAAGTCTGATTGGAAATATCTAAACGATCCTACTATGAGAGGTGGTATTAATGCAGGTGGAGTTAATGGACTTTTAGTTCCAGCAGGCTCAACTTCTGTATATGATCAAATCTTAGGTAAGAACGCTAAGAGACCTTTCTTACACGTAAGATACAGAGCTTCTGAAACTGAAGACAGACGTTACAAAACTTGGATTACTGGTTCAGCTGGTGGTGCAAGAACATCTGATCTTGATGCAATGGAAGTAAACTTCTTGAGTGAGAGAGCTGTATGTACTTTAGGTGCAAACAACTTCTTCTTATTCGAAAACTAAGAAGTATTATTAAAGAGTGATAAAAAGGGGAGGTTAATTCCTCCCTTCTTTATTTTTTATAAATCAAATTAAATTATATTATAATGAAAAAAGTACAACAATATACCAGCAAGACGTATAAGTTATTACATGGAAAATCTCCACTTTCTTATATGCTATCATCCAGACATTCTTTACGTTCACCTCTTTTATGGTTTGACGATTCAACTGGAGAAAACAAAGCTTTAAGATATGCAAAAAACCAAAAAAGTCCTTTTGAGGATGAACAAGATGGTAATGCTATATTAGAACCAATTGTTTTTGAAGACGGAATGTTATCGGTTACTAAACAAAATCAAATACTTCAAAAGTTTTTACATTTTCATCCAGGGAATGGAACGCTTTTTACAGAAGTTAATTATGAAGCGGATGCTGCAGCAGAATTGCAATTTGTAGAAGAAGCTTTAGATGCACAAATTTTAGCTAAAGCATTATCTTTAGATAAACTTATAACTGTATGTAGAGTATTAATGGGGCAAAAAGTTGACAGAATGTCTTCAGCTGAATTAAAAAGAGATATTTTAATTTACTCTAAAAATGAACCTCAAGAATTTATGAGAGTTTTAAGAGACCCAATGTTAGAATTACAAGATTTAGTATATCAATTTTTTGATGCAGATTTATTAAGTTTAAGAAATGGTAACAAAGATGTTTATTTTAATTTAAAAAGAAATAAAGAAAAAATGTTAACTATTCCTTATGGTGAAGAACCTGTATATATAGTAGCTTCACATTTCCAATCTGATGATGGAGTCGAAGCTCTTAAATTACTTAAATCTTTATTAAATAAAGACAAAAAATAGTATCAATAAAATAAAACTGTTTTAGAAGCTACCTTAAAAGGGTAGCTTTTTTTTTGTTATCTTTGTACTTTATTAACTCATAAATTATATTATTATTATGAACAAATTTTTAAGCATTCCAGTTACTGGAGAAGGAAGTCAGTTAGTGCCAATGACAGATGTTAAAGTTATTAATGTAGGAAATAAATCTGGCGCAACAGACGCTACTGTTACTACATTGTTTTATTCATCAGGAAAAGCAATTGAAATTACTCACGCCTCAGTAGGTGCAGCATCAGCAACAAATTCAGGAACACAATTTAGATCATTTTTACAAACCAACTTAATTGATTCGTTAGGTACTGGTTGGACAGAAGTGGTTCGAATAGCATCTCCAAAATTTGCTGTAAGTAATATAGTAATTTCAACTTATTAACTAACTTTTAAATCTTTATTATTATGGAAAAATATTTAAGCATACCAGTCATTGATGCAAATGGCGCAAACAGTCAAGATCAATTAATATCAATAGCAGGAATTAGACAAGTAGGGCAACCTACAACTACAACTGTTTCTATCAATTATTTAGGTGGAAAAACAGCTACTTTAACATGGCCAGCAGCATATGCTTCGCCACAATTACAATTATCTGTTCAATTAGCAGTAAGAGATGCCTTGGCATCAGGATGGACAAACCTTAGTCATTCATTTGATCCAAAAGGTTTAGTACCAGGAAAACCAGTTATTAATCCGCTAACATCAATAGTGATAGCATAAAAAATGATATTAAACATGGAAAAATTTATAAACTTTAAACAACTTGATGTAGTTCAAACCGTAACAAGTACTGCCTCAGGAACTGCCTCTTCAAAATTAATTTCTGCAGGAGCAAATTTTACACAAAAAGTTCTTGTTAATGCAATAGTTTGGGATAGAACCACTGGCGCAGCTAATGGAGGACAAAAATATGTTGTAACAGCTGTAATAGATGCTGAATTAACTTTAGTGCCAATAGGGCCAACTGCTGATCAAGGTACAGGAGTACCTGATGCAGTAGCTGTATTTATTTATATGCCAGAATATACTGTAAGACTTTACGGAGCAGCTGATGGAACAGCGGCTTATAAACTTGTTGATTCTTCAGAGAATTTTCAATATCAAAACGTATCTGTTGGAGATTATGTTTATGACATAACTGGAGATGCAACTGCACAAATTACAGCAATAGATTCATCAACTCAATTAAGTGTATCATCTGATATATTTGTAGCTGGTGATAATTATTTAATTTCTTCTTTACAACCTGACGATTTTGATAATTTAATAAGATCAGCAGATATAGCAGATGTGTCAAATGATGCAACTACTTCTTCTGAAATAGAAATTACTTATAATCCAGCAGGAAGTAACGTAGGTCAAATTGATTACGCTTATTCTAATACTGTAGGAGCAAATGCAGATATGAGAGGTGCAATTCAAGATGCAGTTCAAGCTTCTTTAGAAACTGAATGGTCAGAAAACACTTATGAGTTCCCTGGTCTTCTTAATGCTAAAAGTGCAACAAATGCAACTTACCTTGGTGGAAAAGAATATTTCTTTTTAAGATTTCAGTAATATTTAATTAATAATTTAACTAACTAAATCAGGAGCTACAAAAAAAGTAGCTCCTTTTTTTTTTCTTATCTTTGTTTTAAATTTTTTAAGTCATGCCTGCAAACATAAATGTAGTTCGTACAACTGTTTTAGCTATTGCTAATAAAAATAATTACGGATACATAACTCCACAAGATTTCAATCTATATGCTCAACAAGCACAAATGGATTTATTTGAAGATTATTTTTATCAATATAATAGTTGGATCATAAAAGAAAATCAAAGAACTTCTGGTATAGGATATGCAAACATTGTAAAAAGTTTAGAAGAAGTAATAGATTCATTTTCTATAGAATCTTTTTTATCTCAACCAGCAGCACAAGTTGGTATTGCTAATATATATGCATTACCTCTTGATTATTATTTAATCAATAAAGTATTTTATTATCCAAATGCAATCGATACAGGAACAAATACAGTTGTAGCTGCATTTAAATTAACAGATTCTGCAGCACAATTTTCTGTATTAACAGCTCCTACAACGCCACCAATTGGAAGTATAATAGTAAACACTACTACGAATGAGCAATGTTACGTAACAGCTATAGATAACACTACAACACTATCTATAAGTGACGATATTATGAATTTAAATGATAGTTATATTATATATACAAATACTAATATATCTGAAGTAGAAAGAGTTAGTCAAAACAAATTGTTTTATTTAACAAGTTCGCCTTTAACAGCACCTTCAAATCAATTTCCTGCTTATGTTTTAGGAAACAACAATATTACTGTTTATCCTTCAACTATTGTAGGATCAGCAAGTATAAAAACGCAATATATACGTTATCCTTTAGTTCCTAATTGGACTTTTAGTTTAGTGACAAATGGAGAACCAGTTTTTAATCCTTCTGCAGCTCTTGGTTTTCAAGATTTTGAATTGCCTTTATCAGATGAGCCAGGACTTATTGCAAAGATTTGTCAATATGTTGGAATAGAAATTAGAGAAGCAGATGTGTATAAATTTGGTGCTACAGAAATAGCTGAAGAAAATCAACAAACAAGTTAATTATGGCATATATTACAGATTATCAATATTACGAAAATAATGGAGCAAATCCTGAAGATGCAAATTGGGGTTCATATCAATATGTAAATTTAAAAGATATTGTAAATAATTTTATGCTTATGTATCAAGGTAATCATGAATTATTAAATAATTTAAATAGATATCAAGTTTTGTTTTATGCAAAACGTGGTATTCAAGAATTAAATTATGATGCCATGAAAGAAATTAAAATTTTAGAACTTGAAATTGGACAAGATTTAAGATTTATTTTACCGCAAGATTATGTTAATTGGGTTAGACTGTCTTTATATCAAGGTGGTATACTATATCCTATGACAGAAAATATTCAAACTAATTGGGCAACAGCTTATTTACAAGACAATAACAATAAAATATTATTTGATCAAAACGGAAATGTTTTAAAACCAGAGTTTTCTACACTTGATTTTGATAGAATAAGAGGACAAAAAAAATCTATTTATTTAAACGCAAATAGTCCATATAACAATTCATTAGGTTATTTTTTAGATGGTGGATGGTATTTTGATTATAATCTTGGAAGTAGATTTGGTTTAAATACAGAAACTGCAAATGCAAATCCTACATTTAGTATAAATAAAAAAGCTGGAGTTATTAATTTTGACTCTTCAATGTCAAGTAGAATAGCTGTATTAGAATATGTTTCAGATGGAATGGAAACAGGTAATGATGCTGATGTAAGCGTAAATAAGTTATTTGAAGATTATATATATGCATTTATTAGATATTCATTATTAAATGGTAAATTAGGAGTACAAGAGTATATTGTTAATAGAGCAAGAAAAGACAAATCTTCTTTGTTAAGAAATGCAAAAATAAGGTTAAGTAATATACATCCTGGAAGACTTTTAATGAGTATGAGAGGAAAAGATAAATGGCTAAAGTAATATGGATGTAAAAAGCGTAGCTACCTTTGTAAAAGGTAGAATGAACAAAAGTATTGATGAACGTCTTGTACCTCAAGGCGAATACATTGATGCATTAAATGTACGTTTAGGAGCTACAGAGACTACTGAAGTAGGTGCTGTTGAAAATAGTAAAGGAAATGATCAACTTACTGAGTTGCGTTTTGCTTCAATATTACTATCTTCTCAAGCAAGATGTATAGGGGCATATGATGATGGAATGAATGAAACTATGTATTGGTTTGTTCATGATCCTGCGCATCCACAATCAGGTGTTACAGGAATAGTAGATTTAGTTGTTTCTTTAAACACAATTACTAATATAGTCAACTATCATGTTGAAAGTACAAGTGTTTTAAATTTTGATGAAAAATTTTTAATAACAGGAGTTGATTTAATAGACAATTTGTTATTTTGGACAGACGATAAAAATCCTCCAAGAAAAATAGATGTAAGACGTAATTATCCAACACCAGTTGCTGGAATAGATATAATAGTAGAAGAAGATATTAGTGTTGTTAGAAAGCCACCAGGCTTTCAAGTATTAGATACAATTACTGCTCCACTTATTAGATTAATAAGAATACCTAATGAAGAAAATTATTTAGAAGATAAGTTTATAAGTTTTGCTTATAGATATCGTTACGAAGATCAAGAATACAGTGCAACTTCTTTATTTACTACACCTGCTTTTCAACCAGGGCCTTTTGAATTTGATTATTCAAATTTTTATAATGGTTCAATGCAAAATAAATTTAATGGAGCTGAAGTTTCATTTAACACTGGTTCAAAACGTGTTATTGCAATTGATGTTTTATATAAATTTAGTAACAGTACAACAATATTTTTAATAGAAAGATTTGATAAGCTTAACCAAGGTTGGCCAGATAACACAACACATACAATAACTTTTTCTAATAGTAAAATTTATACAGTTTTAGGAAGTGATGAGATTTTAAGGTTGTATGATAATGTGCCAAGAATAGCAAAAGCTCAAACTATCATGGCTAATAGATTAGTTTATGGTAATTATGTAGATGGATACAATATAACAAATGCAGGAGGACAAATATTAGATATTGAATATTATCTTAAAACTATATCAGTTCCTGTTGGTTTATTTCGACTTCCTTTTCCAGTTTTAAGCAACGGAATACCTTATCAAATAAACTTTACAGTTTCTACAACTGCAATACAACAATGTGTTGCTACGTTTGATTTAGCAACAATTGCAGACAAACTTTTATCAGGTTCACAATTTGTTTTATCATTAACAATTCAAACAATTGTAGTACAAGCATATGCGGAAAACAATACTACAGGTGCAAGAACTCAGTGTACATCTGATAATACTCCTTCTAATGGATGTACAGGATGGGAACAAAGTAATGTTGTAACTTCATTTGAAATCGAATGTTTTGTAGATTTAACAGAAAGTTATACAGGAACATCAGCTGTATCAGATTTTGTTGCCTCTACAGATTTTGCAAAAGCTATAGGTACAATTGCACCACCAGCAACAGGAGCAAATTTTGAACCTTTATTAACTTCAGCAGATGGTTTTTCATTAACAGATAGTTTTAATTCATTAACAATTGCTCCTACTGCTTACGTTAAAACAAATAGTTCTATTAATAGTTCTGGAAATTTACAAGGTATTCTTATAACACCTCCTTCTACAGCTTCAGGAACGGAATTTTCTTTGCAACTTATTGCAATGGAATATGTTTTTAATAATGTTGGAACTGGATTTACTATTCACAGTTTTGAATATTTTACTATTATTGATGCTAATGCGGATTTTACAAATGTAATAAATCAAGGTAGTTTACATAGTAATAGAGATTATGAAGTAGGATTAGTTTATATGGATGAATATGCAAGAGCTTCTACAGTTTTAGTATCTCAATTTAACACAGAATTTATACCTCCAGCTGATTCAGATTTATTAAACTCTATTCAAGTAGAATTATTTAGCTCACCACCATCTTGGGCAAAAAGATGGAAATATGTTATGAAACCAAGTGCTACTAATTATGAAACAGTTTATTCTAATTATTTTGTAAAAGCACTTGATGGAAGCGTTTGGCTTTTATTGCGTGGAGACAATTCTGAAAAAGTAAAAAATGGAGATGTTTTAATAGTAAAAGTAGATGCTGATGGAGCAACAAATCAAGAAATTAAAACTGAAATATTAGCAGCTGAAGCTCAAGGTATAAACTTTATTGATCCTCGACCAGATCCAGCTGATTCAACTGTTAAAAGTCCAGCAGGATATTATATAAATGTTATACCAAATTTGTGGAGAGTATCAGATGATGTTATTCCTAATTTTTGGAGTGATTCTAAATTTACTATAACAAATAGCGGAGCTTCTTGTACTAAAGTTTCAACTCAAAAGTGGTTCTATGATTCAGAGTATACACAAGGGGGTAATGTAGGAGCGTTAGTTAATATACCTATTAATGCAGGTTCACAAATTACTATTACATTAAGAGTTTGGAGAGGTGAAGGTGGTAGTGGTACAGAACCTGTTGAATATAATTATTCTCAAACTTTTACAGCTTCACAAAACTTTCTTGATTTACACAAATGGTGGCAAGCATCTCAGCCAGATTTAGGTTCAGGAGTAAACACTGCAAGTGGAAATTATAATGATGTGTTTTTTAAATCGGAAGTAGCAACATTTGAGGTTCAGGCTGGCATGACTTGTACACTTGCGCCTATATATGTACCTCCTTGTAGAGATACAGCTCAACCAATGTCTTTAGGTGCAAACGGAAATTGCGAACAACAAGGTTGGTTTGGTAATGTTCAATTTGCAGCTACAGATAGTACAGTTGCTGGATCACCTCTTTTTTTACAATTTAGACAAGGTCTTAGTGGAACTGCTAAAAGAGCAGCACGATCAGTTTTAACAGTAGAAGTAGTACAAGGCAGTGGATTATTAGTTTTTGAAACAGAAGCAAGAGAAGCTAATTCAGAATTATTTTATGATGCTTCTACAAGTTATCCTATAATAAATGGACAACATGCTTCAGGTAATGAGGTTTCTAATGGTACTATAACAAGTTTAGGAGCAAATCAGTTAAATGATAGTGCAGGTATATTTTCTGTAACTATTCAAGTTGGAGATTTTATTTATAACACAACCACAGGTTTAACAGCTGGGGTTACTGTAGTAAATTCTAATATTCTTTTAACTATATCAGCAAACATTTTTCTTGTAGTAGGAGATACATATGTAATTATAAGAAACACAAACAATACGGATCAAAATCAAACTGCTGCAGGTGAACCATCTGTATTAACTTTGCCTTTTATTAATTGTTACAGTTTTGGTAATGGAGTAGAAAGTTTTAAAATTTTAGACAGACTTGAAGGAATGTCAATGAATTTAGGAGAACGAGTATTAGCTGTGTCAAATCAAGATTTTAAAGAAGCCAATAGATTTGCTGGATTAACATATAGTGGAATATTTAGTGGAGAATCTAATCAGAATAATTTAAATGAATTTAATTTAGGATTAGTTAATTTTAAAGATTGCGAAACTTCATTTGGAGAAATACAAGTTTTACATGCAAGACGTACAGATATTTTAGTTTTACAAGAAGATAGAATATCTTATGTATTAGCAGGAAAAAACATACTTACAGATGCGATAGGTGGTGGTACAGTAACTTCTGTGCCTCAAGTTTTAGGAGAACAAGTAGCCAGAATTGAAGAATACGGTAATAGTTTTAATCCAGAAAGCTTTTCAGTTTGGGGTTTTGATATGTATTTTACAGATACAAAAAGAGGTGCTGTAATAAAATTAACAGGTTCAGCTCCAGGAAATGATCAATTAACAGTTATATCTAATGAAGGTATGCGTTCTTGGTTTAGAGATCAATTTTTTGAACAATTACTAACTCAAAAATTAGGAGGATTTGATCCTTATATGAATGAGTATGTATTAAGTACAAATGATATAAAAGTTCCTTTCCCAGACCCTCCAGTACCATGTGGTACAATATTATCAGATATACAATGTAAAGGAACAGTAAGTTATACTGTGGATGTTGGAGATGTTATAGGAATAGTATTAGTACAATTTACTGTATTTGGTGGTAATGGAACAGTTACAGCTGTATGGAATCAAATATCACAAAGTATTACATCAAGTGGAAATGGAGTTTATACTATTACTATTGATAAAACGACATCATCTCCTACTACAGTAAGTATAGAGATAGTTCCTAATGGAATTTTAAATTATGAACTTGTAGTTATATGTCCTACTGAACAAACATTAACATTAGTTCAAGTAGGTATAAATGCTTCTGAAGATGTTGGTAAATTAATTCATTGTATGGTAGGATGGACTAATGCAACAACAGAATCACCTCTTTTAAATAATCAGATGGTTTTCAATTCAGATCCAACTGTAGCTTCATTATATTATTCTGAACAAGGAGTGAGATCTATTGGTTATTTTCCATATGATGGTGCAAATTTAGTAGTGCAAACAAATAAAATTGCTCCTGATAATTATGATTTTGATATAAATTCAGATAAATTAAGATGGTATTCATCTAATGTAGCATACGGAAATACGCCAGAAGGTATAAATAATTTATTATTACAATCATTAAATACATTAACAGTAACTCAAGTAGGTACAACTAATGTGTTTAGAGGTATTCAAAATAACGCAAGTATCCCTATAGGAAATCAATTTTTATATATTATATATGATTTACAAACAGTAAGTGATCAATTTTTATGTTACAGTTCACTTTCACCTGTAGATGCTTGTTGTAATTGTGTAATACCATGTATTGCAATAAATATGACAGAACCTCAAACTAATCCAACTTCAGCTTGTAATTTGTTAAAAAGTATAACTTATTATTTTATTGGTCAAGGAGCTAATCCAGTAATAGGAGATTTATTATTTACAGCTTTAGGATGTGGCCCTGAAAATACTGCAACAGCAGGATATTATGGCTTTACTCAATCAGGTTCTGCATTAGCTCGATATATGATTGTAAATAATTTGGGTGTAATAACAAATATAATTAATTGTTAAATTAAACAATATGGCAACTTATACTCAATTCTTTTTTGATGGATTAAATTTTATATCGTGTGAAAATATATATACCACAGCTGCATTAACAACAGTGGCAGCTGACGGATGGTATTCTCAAAATGGTGTTTATAGACAAATGGTAAATGGAGTTTTAGGTGCAGCAGTATCTTGTCCAGATTGTCAAATACCTTGTGGCTCACCAATAACAGCCTCAGGTCAAAGCGGAATTTATAGAGCTACATTTGAATTTGGAATTTCTACTGGAGCTGCAATTATTACATTTAATCCAGGAATAGGAGCAACTGCTCAAAACCCTGTGCCAAGCAAAATGACTTGGACTTTTGATGGGCAAAGTGCTTCAGAATACTCTTCTTATTTAGGAGGGTACTCACAAGGCTATATAGGCTCTCCTGATGCATGTGTGTGTTGTCAAGACTGTAATGTGACAGTATTAGGAGCTGGAGGCTTAACAGTCGCTTCAGGGTCTAATGGTAACTCATTTAGTAATGTTGATATTTATGATTTTACTAATGGTGCATTTCAACAAGTGCCTGGAATTACAGGAAATATTCCTTCATGGCAAGGAAATAATTCTGGAGAACAAACTTTACAAGTATGTGGTGCAAGTACTGTACCTCTTATAGGTTATGCTCCTTTTAACTCTACTATGGTTGTTCCTGTTCCAGTATCAGCAACAGCTACAACAGTTTCTATAGAAGTAATCGCACCATGTGTAAGTTCTACTTTTTCGTTTGAAGTTTTATGCCCTGTACTATTAAACTCATTTTCAGCTTCTAATGTAGGTGCAAGTGAATTAGCTGTGTGTGATGAAGCAAAACCTAACACATTTTATAATGCAGGAATTAATACAAAAGGTAATTCATTAAGACCTGTTGGTCAAGGTGGAGCAATTGCTCCAACACCAGCTACTCAAGTAGGATTACATGATTGGGTTTTTACAGATGCTTATGGTGTAAACCCATTAGCAGCAGGATTTTATAGTATTAATAACCTTATTAATGGTGCAACAACACAAAATTATATTCGTGTATCATCTGATGGGATTGTTATATTTATAGATAATTGCCCAAATTGTTTAAACAATATATTTATATCAGGAGTACAAGCAACTTGTGAAGCTTTTTGTGATGGTACAAACAGAACAATACCAAGTTCAAGACAAACAACAACTTGTGATTCTTATGTGTCTCTTCAAGTAGGAGATGTATTTACAGGAGCTACAATAACTAACGGATGGTATGCGTATGCAGCAACAAGCACAAATACAGCCTCAGGTACTTACAGACAAATGCGAATTACAACAGGTAATGTTGTAGCGGATATAAAACAATGTGCTGGAACAGCATGTGTAACACCTTAAAATTTAATTATGCCAATAGAACCAAATGCAACCTTAACCTATAATCCTTCATCTAAAGGATGGCCATCGTTTTATTCTTATTTCCCTGAATTTATTAGAGGAATGAATAGTTATTTGTATACTTTTAATGGAGGAAATATTTGGAGACATAACACAAATTCAACCAGAAATCGTTTTTATGGTCAACAATATAATTCTACTATTACAGGTGTTTTAAATCAAAAACCTCTTGAAATAAAATTATATAAAACTTTGTCTTATGAATCAAATACTGATATAGCTTTATATAGTTCCAGTGTTGCAAGATGGGATGTTATGGCTTTAGATACAGATTTACGTGTTCCAGGAGCAGGAATAGTTCCAGTAATGACAGGAGATATGTTTGCAGAAAAAGAAGGAGAATGGTTTGCTTACATTAGATCTTTAGAAGACCAAGTTAATTGGAGATTAAGGTCAGCTCATGGACTTGCAGATAGCGTAACTATAACAGGTGCAGGAACTGCTGTGTGTGTAATTACTTTTGCTACACCTCCAGGATACATTTTAAGTATTGGGGATGTTGCTTATGAAATGTCTGCTGCTAACAACCCTATTCCTATAGGTAGTATAACAGCTATTAGTAATGTTGTAGGCGCATTTAGTATTACAGTAAATAACACTGTTGCTGGTGGTTCTCAAATTAACCCTACAGTTGGAAGATTAATATTATACTATAAAGATAGCGTTGCTGAATCTTACGGAGCAAGAGGATATTACTTACAATTTAAATTAAGAAGTATAGCTACAGTTCCAGTAGAGTTATTTGCTGTGTCTGGAAGTGTAATGAAAAGTTTTCCATAGATTTTTTGTATCTTTGATTAAATTTACATTAATGAAACAAAATGAAACTGCAATAGCTAAAGCGGTATTAGGTGAAATATCTAATAGACGAGGTATGATGTGGGAAAAAATAGCTGAGTTTCAAGAACAAGTAAATAAAGTAGAAGGTGTTATAGTTCATAAAGCAGGAGAAGAAAGAACTGAAATAGAAGAATATTATACACCTTTAAAACAAACTCTGGAAGGTGGTTTATATACAAGAGAGTTATTTATGCCTAAGGGAGCAGTTATTGTAAGTATGATACACAAACAACAACATCCTTCTTTTTTATTAAAAGGTGAGTTATCATATTTAACTGATGAAGGAGAAATAAAGAAAATAAAAGCACCATCAACTGTGTTTACGCAAAAAGGAACTCAAAGAGTTTTTTATGTTCATAAAGATAGTGAATGGTGTTGTGTTTATAAAACGGATGCTAAAACTTTTGAAGAAGCAGAATCTGATGTTTATGTAGATAAATTTACAGAATTACCAGAAGAATTAATTAATAAAACAAAAAAATTATGGCAGGCCCAGCATCAATAATATTAGCAGGAGTAGCAGCATTAGGTGCTTTAACAAGTGCAGGAATGTCTTTTGGAGCATCATCTAAAGCAAGAAAACAAGAAGCAGAAGCAAAAGCAAGATCTGCAAAACTATTGCAAGAAGCAAAGTTAAATCTACAAAAAAATTATTTTGAAGGATTAAATCCTGCATTAGATGCTTATGAAAATCAAGCTAATGAAAATACTTTATCACAAGTTATGTCAGTTCAAGCACTTGCAGAGGGTGATCCAAGAAACTTAGCAGCTGGTATAGGAGCTGTTGGACAAGTAGCTTCAAAAGCAGCGGAAACAAACAGGGTAGGTTTAGCAAAAGAACTATATACCAACAGGAAAATGAAAGCTGATGCAAAAAATGACATTAATCAAGAATTAATTAGTATGGGATTAGGTCAATCTAAACAAGCAGCACAAGAATCTCAAGACGCAAAAGAAAATGCAAATGCTGCATTAGTTGCAGGAGTTAGCAGTATTGGACAAGCAGCAGCTACAATGTCTGATGCATCTAAAACTTTTGGATCAGGGAAACAATCTACCGCTATAAAAGCTATTGCAACTGATGCCGCTACTAATTCTACGTTTAGTGATGACTTTTCTGAAAATGATATTGCTTCTTTTTTAAAGAATAGTGTATCAAGTGATGATTTATATGCGTATCAAGAAAATCCACAAGATTATAATTTTACTGTTGTAAACGGAGAAATAGTATTTACAAAAAACTAAAAAAATGGCAAAAAGATCTGTATCAGATTATGATTTAACTCCTACTAAAGGACAAAATGATAAAGTAAATTGGGGAGATGTAGCGTTTGATTTTGGCAAAACTTTAATGGATGCCAGGCAACGAAAATTAGACAGACAAGAAGCTGTTAAAACTGAATTTCAACAATCATCAGAAAAATTAGGAAATATTCCTGAAACAGATGATTTAAATGTTCAAGCAAAACTAATTAAAGCTTCTCAAGAATCAATGAGAACTTTAAGTGAAAGATATAATATGACTAAAGAAGGTCTAATTTCAACAGAAGACTTTTCTATTTTTCAGACAAATCAAAGAACACAATATAAAACAACTGGCTCTATACTAAAAAATATTGGTGCTTGGACTCAACAAATACAAAAAAAAATAGATGATCAATCTGCAACTGCATTAGATCTACAAGTTTATGATTATTTACAAGGATATGGTGGTTTAAAAGGTCACAATATAGTTTCTGGTAAAGATGGGATGATACAGATAGCTAAGTTAAAATATAAAATGACTCCAGCAGAAGCGATGAAAGCACTTACTAAATTACGACAAGGCTCTGATTATAACTATAGCATGGGCGACAAAGATGATAAGAATAAACAGGGTTCAGATATTTCGGATGAAGATATAAAAGCTTACATTGAACAAAATTCAGGGTATGGTGAAGAAATTTCAAAAAACAGATCTGATTTTATAGGAGTAGATCAATTAGCTCAATTATTTCAATATCAAGGTGACAACACTACTATTGTAGATGTTGGTGGAGCTATAACAGATCAAGTAGCTACTTTAGGAGAATACGTACAATCTATAGTTGGTTCTGATGGAGGAATTACAACTATATCAGATTATAGAAATATGCCAAACTCAGATGGTACTGGCACTGCATATGATGAAACATTAGAAGATTTGCAAAACACTATGACAAATACCCCTAATGGTATTGTTCAAGTCCTTACAACTTTAGGAGATAAAAAATTAGCTACTTCTTTGTTTGACATGAAAGAAAAATATGGAGATGATGCTAAAACTGTAGATCAAGGTGGAGATGTTATTATAATGAATATGGATAATGGTGTAGTTTCTATAGTAAGTGATGTACAGAAATTAAAAGATGAAGCAAATAGTGAAATTGAAGATGATCTAAACAGTAAGTTAGATAGGCAAGTTAAAAAAACAGGCCCTAATGCTGCATTATTAAATTATCAATTAAACAAAAGTAAATTAGACGAAGGCGAAAGCGATCTTCAGAGTATATACACTGGTATAGGTAATGATTTAAAAGCTATTGTTGAGTCAGATGCTAAAACTGGAGAGGCTGTGTCAGCTGATAGAATAGTAGATATAAATCAACGTCTTCTTGGTACAAATGTAAAAATTACAAGTATTAAAAGAAATGGAGAGTTTATTACAATTACAAAACAAGTAACTGGTCAATATGGTAAGGTAACCACAGAGACAGTAGACATTGACAATTCAGGAGAAACTTCTCAAAGAGATATAATGAGAAAATTATATAGACAAATAGTACCTCAGAAAATTTTAAGTGATTTAGCTTTTGATGGGTTTATTAAGAAATTAGAAGGAGAAAATGGTGGTGGATTTGAGATTATGGAAAGAACGATACCAGATCCAGAAAATAAAGGCGAAACAATACTAAATCCTTTATACAAAGGAATAGAAGACTTTACAACAGCAAATACAGCACAATCACCAGAAATTCCACCTTATGAAATAGGAAATGATGCTGATTTTGGCTCTGATAATCCAAATGCAACTACTGGAGATTTATTTGACCAAATTTCAAAAGACAGTGGTAATTTGCCAGAGGCAGTAGCTGCAGTAGATACAGCTTTGAGTCGAGGATTGACAGGCACTGATATTAACTATAAGGTAACATCTGTGGACGAATGGGGAGGTGATAATACTATAAAGGTAAGATATCAAAATCCTTCAACAAACCAGTTTACAACAGAAGTCTTTATATTTAATGAAAATTCAACAAGTTTAAAATTACAAACAGAAGGCTTCATTAATTCACTAATAAGGAAAGTTAATAAGAAGAACGCAGATGTTATAGACGAAAATAGTTCACCTGATTAAATTAATACAAAATATATTTACACATGGCTCAAACTAATGAATATTTAGTAGAACTTTATAACTGGATTCAAAGTAAAGATAGTTCATTTATCGACCGATTTACTTTTGATCAATTTGAAAATAGATTAGACACAGATTTAGATTATCAAACTAACTTATATCAATGGATAGCTGAAAAAGACAAAACTTTTGTAGAGAGACATCCTATTGAACGCTGGACACATAGAGTAAAAAAAAAAAAAGAATCAGCAGAAGATCTTTCTTCTGGCGTAGCGGAGCTTACGGATACCGAGGGCGACACTTCCTCTTCGGATTCTTCCGTAGTAACTCCATATCCAATCATAGAAGCTGAAGAAGATTATGCTGATGTAGATAACCCAACAAGGCCTTCTATATTAAGAGACTATACTTTTGATGATATTAATGAAACGGAAAAGATGACCATAGACGGAGTAGAGGTTGATGTACCAACTACGTATGGGTTAAATAGAAATTTAGTATCTGGCAAGTCAAATCAAGTATTAGGTCAAACTATGCGTGATTATACGGAAGCTCAAGAAAGTTTAAGAAAACAAGAATCTGATCCTTTTGAAGAGTCTATTAAACTTATTCAAAAAAATAGAGACATACAGGTAAGATCTGATGGTAGTGTAGTTCCGCAAAAAGGAATAAATCAATTTTATAATATATTAGATTTAGAAGAAGAAATTGTTGTTCCTGAAATGAATTATCATTATAATCAATACGGTTTTGAAACAGTACAAACTGATGCATTTGGTGATGGAATGAGAGTGACAGCCGCAAATGGAGAAAGCTTGTATGTAAATCTTGATAGAACTTATGGTCAAGAAAAAGGAGCAAAAGAACTTGAAGCGTTTTTAAGAAAAAACAAAGCAGAAAGCAGAAAATTAAAATTACAAAAAGAAGGTTATACACCACTACAAAGAAAAATACAAGCGCAAAGAAAAACTGATGCAGCTATTACAGTGCTTAATACAGAAGCTAATCTGTTTAACAGAAACGTACAAGACTGGGTTAAATTAAATGCAAAGTTAAAAACACAAGATGTTATTTATAAAGGTGCAACTCAAGCACAATTAAATGATCCTCAGTTTAAACAAGATTACGACAATTACATAGCAGAAAAAAGAGGACTTAATGCAGCGCAATTAAGATTAATTCAAGAAGATGAACGACTTAAATCTTTTGGCGCACAAATTGATGCCACCATGGGGCAATACACAGATTACCTACGTACTCAAGGAGAATTAAGTGGAGCAACTGTTAATGCTTGGCTGGATGGTAGTGCAAGAATTACAGCTGGACAAACAAATATCTTGATGGATCTTCTGGTATCGTCAGGGTTTATGAATGATGATATTGCAGATGCCAAAGGTATAATGGGGTTAGCAGAAGATAAATATAATATTCCTTCTCAGTGGGCAAATTTTAAAGGCACAAAAACCTATGATGAATTTATAGATTTAATGGCCAACAGCAAACAAAATAATCCTAAGGGTTTATCACGTGATAAATATATGTCTGAATTTACACGTGAACAGTGGGATAAAGGAGGACTATGGATTAATGGAGATCTAAGTGATAATGACGAAGCGATGTATGAAGAATGGAAAAAACAATTACCAGAAGGGGTATTTGACGAATTAGAAGACAAGCTAACTGATATCCAGAAAAAATCACTGAAGTATGATAGCTACGGTATGGATAACTCAGGGAAATATATTCAAAAAACTGCTCCTTTGGGTACTCGTTATTCAACTGCGGCATTTAATGATTAT
>MDTF01015449.1_pt1 | contig 28234 bp, 26 predicted proteins | sample 811191 | NCBI WGS metagenome assembly MDTF01 (sample SAMN05326649, study PRJNA326480) | marine metagenome | isolation source: seawater | place: Southern Ocean | collected 2011 | reverse complement strand
ATGTGGAAGCGCAGTAATGCGTGTAGCTGACCAGTACTAATAGCTCAATTGGCTTGATTTATGCACTGAAAAAAATTTTATGTGATTTTAAAGATAATTGATATTTTATTTTATAACCCCAGCCTAAACAGCTGGGGTTTTTTTTGCTAATAAATATTAGATAGCTAACTCACCTCAAAAATAGTTCTTCCTATAGAGCCGTGGTAGACTACCACGTTGATAGGCTGGATGTGGAAGCGCAGTAATGCGTGTAGCTGACCAGTACTAATAGCTCAATTGGCTTGATTTATGCACTGAAAAAATTTATCTATGTTGTGATCAAATTTTTATTTGCGATTTTTTATAACTATTTAATTTATAAATAGATCCAACATTATCTCCATGTAGCAAGATATTTTTCCCATATTTTTTATATTTATATTATTTTTTTTTAATTAAAAAAAAGAAACCATCAGTCTTCATTCCTATTAATAAAAGTAAAACAACATACTAAGCCAAGCATCATTTTTGTTTCTAAAATTTTATTTTAACCTCTCAGATTTTAAAGGCAGGACAAATGACTCTTGAAATGATTTAAAAATTTTTTAATTTTTAATATTAATTTTTCTTGGTAATTTCTTGTATAAAAGATGCTCAATCCACCAAATTAGATCCTTAAACCTAAGCATGTGACGCATCATAACGGTACCTGAAATTCTTGGATTTATTTCGAAAATAGCGGCTCTTCGACTAGAGCGCTTTAGTTGGATGTTAATAGAGCCCTGTAAGCCAATTTTTTTGGCAATTGAGACTAAAATTTTGGGAACCAAAACATTAACTCTATACATATTTTTTGTTTTTTTTTGAAAATTAGCTTCAGTAGCTATATTTATTATAACATCAGGTTTCAGTAAGTTTGTAATGTATTTAACCTTTTTTATATTCTCAAGCGGGCAGTAAAAGTTATTTTTCCCGTTTTTGTTTCTTAAAAATAAAATATAAATTATTACTTTTTTTATCAATTTGAGGTATTAATGACTTCTCTAAGAATCCAGCTAAGCCAGTAATTAGTATTTTCATTTGAAATTTTTTTCTAAAGATTTTACAAGCAAAAGACAAAAATATTTTAACTTATATTTTGCACCAAGCATTATTGTGGTTTTAATATTTTTATACATGCCTTAAAAATTCTTATAATCATAGTTTTTTAGGATTTAATCAAATTATAAAAGTAAAATGTATAAAAGAAAAGATTATAATGAAAAGCATTAAGTGCGCAGCAGTAAATCTTCCAAAGCAATTAATGTTAGCTTTTTTATTTTTTATTTGATAAATTTTTTTAACAGTGCAATATAAAAATTAATTAATTTTTTAAATGAATTTTGTACCTAATTTAATTTTAGAAGTCGGCATTAACCATTTTGGTGATATTAAAAAAGCTAAAGAAATTATTAATTTTTTTATCAAATCTAAATTTACCTCATTGACTTTTATGCTTCACACTGAAGATTTTTGCAAAAAATATTTAGAGAAAAAAAAAATTGATTTTATATTACCAAAGAGCTTTTATGAGTTTGCTTTAAAAGTTTGTAAAAAAAATAAAAAAAAACTTGGCCTTTCTGTATGTGATGTCCTCACTTATGATAAAATAAAAGATTTAAATTTTGATTTTTATAAAATTCTGGGGATTGCAATAAACAATAAAGAACTTTTAAAACAAATAAATATCAAAAAAAAACCAGTATATATTTCTCTCGCTAAAGGTAGTGACAGTAAAATAAAAAAATGTTTGAAATATTTTTCAAATAAAAAAAATTTAAATTTAATTTATACAAGCATGTCCTACGATCCAAAAGATACGAATCTTAATAGAATTACTCATTTGAAGAAAAAGTTTAATTTGCCAGTTGGATACGGGCATCATTATAAAAATTTAAATACATTTATTTTGTCTACTTTTTTTAAGCCTAATTTTTATTTTTTCTATATTAAGGGTTTTTTTAAAAATCCTAACATTGTATATCCAGATGATCAGCATGCAATTTTCATTAAAGATTTACTTAACTTAAATGATTTAATTGTAGAATCTGATGTTATTGTTAATAATAAAAAAAACAATATAAGCATTAAATTAGATGACAAAAATATTAAAATATAAAAAAGCGATTGTCCTTGGGGGATCCAGCGGCATTGGAAGAGAAATTGCAAAATATTTAAAACTATCATGTAAAAAAGTGCATGCTCTTTCGTCTAAAGATATAGATACATCCGATATGAATTCAGTTCGAAATTTCAATAAAAAATTTAAAAAAACAGATATTTTAATTTTGAACAGTGGAGGACCTCCAAATATTCCATTTGAGAAAATTGATGAAGAGACTTGGTATAGATACTTTAACCAATTATTTTTAAGCTATTGTATGATTTTAAAAAATATTAAAATCAATAATTGTGGCTATATTTTTTATATTTCTTCGTCAGTAATAAAAGAGCCTAGTGAAAGCTTGGTAATATCCTCATCACTAAGAGTTGCTTTTAGTAGTATATTAAAATCATTAAGCAAATCATATTCTTCAAAAAATATATCTGTAATTAATATAGCTCCTGGACCCTTTAAAACTAGACGAGTTAAGCAATTAATAGGTAATCATAAAGATTTAAAAAAATATGAAAAATTACTTCCAACTAAAAAAATAGGAGAACCTAAGGAGATTGGTATTTTTGTTAATTTTATTGTAAAAAATCAAATGCGTTATTTGTCTGGTTCTACAATTTATATGGATGGAAATTTATCAAAAAGTTTTCTTTAACCTGATTTACTTATAATAAAAAAAATATGAATAGTTTTAAAATTGGAAATATTAAAGTTGGAGAAAATTGCCCACCTTTAGTTATAGTAGAGCTTGGCATAAATCATAATGGAAATCTAGATTTGGCTATAGAGATTGCTGATAGTGCAATAAAAGCAGGTGCTCAAATTCTTAAACATCAAACCCATGTTGTCGAAGATGAAATGTCACTAGAGTCAAGAAAAATAATTCCTGCCAACTCCAATAAGTCTATTTTTAAAATTATAGAATCGTGTGCTTTAAATGAAAAAAATGAAAAAAAATTAATGGATTATATAAAATCTAAAAAAAAAATTTTTATAAGCACACCTTTTTCACGTGCAGCAGCTGATAGGCTTGGAAGATTTAATATTCCGGCATTTAAAATAGGTTCTGGAGAGTGCAACAATCACTATTTAGTTGAATATATTTGTAAATTTAAAAAACCAATAATTATGAGCACCGGTATGAACACAATTCAATCAATATCAAAATCTGTACAGATAATAAAAAAACATAAATTACCTTTTGCGCTAATGCATTGTACAAATGTTTATCCAACTCCAGATCACTTAGTTAGATTAGATTGTTTAGGTCAAATTAAAAAAGCTTATCCCGAGGCTGTAATTGGTTTGTCCGACCATACAGATTCAATTTATACGTGCTTAGGAGCTGTTGCGTTGGGGGCGCGTATTTTAGAAAAACACTTTATTGATAATAAAAAAAAACGCAAAGGACCTGATATTTCGGCTTCAATGGACAAAAATGAATTAAAAATTTTAATAGAAGGATCAAAAATAATATTTAAAGCTAGAGGTGGCAAGAAGGGTCCAGTTAAAGAGGAGGCCAAAACTATTGCCTTTGCTTTTCAGTCAGTAGTCTCAACTAAGAAAATAGCAAAAGGTGAAAAATTAAGTTTAAAAAACATTTTTTTAAGAAGACCAGGGAACGGTGATTTTAAGGTTCGTGATTTTAAAAAAATCTTAGGCAAAAGAGTTAAAATAGATATTAAAGAAAATGTTCAAATTACAAAAAAAATGCTTAAGAAATGAAAAAAAAAATATTAATAGTAACTGAAAGAAGGGCTGATTTTAGCAGATTTAAGCCAGTATTAGACTTAATTAAAAAAGACAAGTCCCTTACTTACGAGTTGGTAGTTACAGGTATTCATTTGTTAAAACAATATGGGTATTCAGTTAACGAAATTAAAAAGGGAGGTTATAAAATTTCGAAAACATTTAAAATGTACAAACACATATCTAATAAAAAAAAAGATGATGGTGCTACTATGGTTTATGCTATGGGAGTTGCCATTAGTAAACTTAGTTTAATCGTAAAGGAAATTAAGCCAGATATAATTTTAAGTGGATTTGATATAGCTGCAAATTTTGCTGTAACAGTTGTTGGTGCACATATGAATATTCCTGTTGCCCATATCCAAGGAGGAGAAGTATCAGGAACGATTGATGAGTCCTTAAGGCATGCGATGAGTAAGTTTTCGCACTATCATTTGGTGTCTAACTTAGATGCCAAAAACAGATTAATCAAAATGGGAGAGGTTAAAAAAAATATATTTATAGTTGGGTGCCCATCTATAGAAGCTCTATATAATCAAAAAAAATTATCAGCTGATTATTTTAAAAAAAAAATAGGGATTGATATTAATAAAAAATACATCATAGCCATTCAACACTCTGTAACTACAGAAGCTAAGGAAGCATCTAAGCAAATAACAGAGACAATAAAAGCAATAGACGATTTTAAAATGCCGACCCTATTTGTTTGTCCCAATAATGATGCTGGATCAACATTTATTATTAAAAAAATAAAGTATAACAAGAAAATATATTACACACCAACTCTGACTCTTCAAGAGTATAAAAATTTACTTGAGAAATGCTTTGCATTAGTTGGAAACTCAAGCTCGGGGATACATGAGGCCTCATCCTTTTTAAAACCTGTAATTAATATTGGCAGTAGACAGAATGGAAGATTGAGATCTAAAAATATTATCGATGTAAGCTATTCAAGTACACAAATTTTAAAGTATTTAAAAAAACTTGAAAAAAATAATTACTACAAAAAATTAGTAAAAAATCTAAAAAATCCATACGAAAAATCAAATACTTCCTTAAATATTTTAAAAGCAATTAAAAGTATTAAATTCTCAACTAATGTTATCCAAAAAAGAATTACTTATTAAAAAAAATATACTAATCATAGGTAGCTCTGGGTTTGTAGGAAAGTATTTGTGTAAATATTTTTCAAAAAAAGATTTTTTAGCTTTTCATATTAATAGATCGAAAAACAAGAATAAAAATTCTTTTATTTGTGATATTTCTAATTTTAAACAATTAAATAGATTAATAAAATCTTTTAAAATAAAATTTGATATTATAATTAATCTTAGCGGTCAGAACACACATGACCAAAAATTATTAAAAAAAACTATCATTCAGGGAAATAAAAATTTAATTAGAATTTTTAAAAAGAGTAATCCAAAAATATTTTATATGTCTAGTGTCTTAGTTTATGGAAACTCCAAAAGGATACAATCTGAAAATTCTAAAATAAAACCTTCTATTGGATATGGAAAAATAAAATTAAGTGGAGAAAACTTATATAAAAAACTTTATAAAAATTATTTAATTGTTAGAGCGGCAAATATTTATGATAATTTTTTTTTAAAAAAAGGGTTATTAAAAAATATTTTTTATTCATTTAAAAAAAATAAAAAACTAAAAGTTGTAAGTCTCAATATCTCAAGAAATTATATTCACATAAATGATTTTTGCTTTTTAATCTATAAGGCAGTTTTATCAAAATCGTTAAAGAACCAATTGACCATAAATATTGGATTTGAAAATATTAGTATTCTGAAAATTTTAGAAAATATAGAAAAAAAAACAAACTTCAAATTTAGTTTGATTAATCCAAACTTATCTATAAATACTAATCCAAATATTAATGTGGATACGAAAAAAATGATTAAGCTTTTAAAATATAAGCCTAAATTTACCTTAAAAGAAACTATAAAAAAATATTTAATTAAAAATGAAAATTAATAATTTTAAAAACAAAAATATATTAATTACTGGTGCAACTGGCTCTGTAGGTTCTGCGTTAGTTTTTAGTTTAATTAAAAATTACAATTTTAAAGTAATTAGAGCTATGAGCAATGATGAAAACGGACTTTTTGAATTGACTCAAAAATTAAAAAGTTACAATCCAAACTTGACTGAGCTAATGTTAAAAAATAAAATTAGATTAATTCATGGTGATATTCGAAGTGCGGAAAGATGCATGCATGTTACTAATGGTATTGATATTGTAATACATGCTGCAGCGATGAAACACGTCCCGATTTGTGAATACAATCCCGATGAAGCAATAAGTACAAATGTTGTAGGAACCCAAAATATGTTAAATGCTTGTATTAAAAATAAAGTAGAAAAATTTATCCTTATTAGTACAGATAAAGCTACAAACCCACAAACTATTATGGGCACATCAAAACTAATGGCAGAAAAATTAACTTTGAATTCCAGTGATTTTTCAGGCAATAAAAATTTTTATTGTATAAGATTTGGTAACGTAATTGGTTCAAGAGGCTCTGTTTTAGAAATATTTAAAAATCAAATCTTAAATAATGTTGACTTAACCGTTACTCATAAAGATATGACAAGATTTTTTATGGATATAGACCATGCTGCTTCACAAGTATTGAAAAGTCTAGAAATATCTAGAGGTGGAGAAATATTTGCTATTAAAAGTATGCATTCCTTTAGAATTATAGATCTGGCAAAGGCAATAATCAATTTTTATAAAAAGAAAAATAAAATTAAATACATTGGTGAAAGAAATAATGAAAAATTATTAGAAGAATTATTAACAGTAGAAGAAAGCCAAGAAGCTTTTGAAAATAGTCAATTTATAATTACCAACAAAAAATTTAGTATGAAGAATAATTTAAAATATTATTCTGCTAAAAAATTAGTGAATCAGAGTTTGCTTTCTTCAGGTACTGCTAAAATTTTAAACCAAAAAGAAATTTTTAAATTTTTAAAAATTAAAAAATTATTATGACGGTTTTGTCAAAACCAATTTGCATAATACCTGCAAGATCGGGTAGTTCTAGAATAAAAAATAAAAACATTTACAAAATTGATGGCATTCCAATGATTGGACATGTTATAAAAATATTAATTAAATCAAAAATCTTTAGTAAAATTATAGTTAGTACCGATGGGGCAGAAATAGCAAAAATTGCTATTAAATATGGAGCTCATGTCCCTTTCGTGAGAAGTAAAAAGCTTTCAAATTCCACTGCTACAATAAAAGATACTGTAGTAGACACTATTAAAAAAATAAAAAGTCAGAATCATCCTTTTCATTTTGTGGTATATCCCACTGCAATTTTGATTGAGCCAATTGATCTTCAAAAGGCATTCAAGCTGTTACTAGGCAACTCAAGAGCAAATACTTTATTGTCTATTGTTGAAAATATATCTTTTTTTAGGAGTTTGGTTGTTGATAAAAAAAATGAAAATGAAATAAATTGGAAATGGAAAAAATTTCAAAAAAAAATGTCTCAAGATTTAGATAAAGCATACAACGATTCTGGCACTTTTTTTATTTTCAAAACTAAATTTTTTTTACAAAACAAAAAAAATGTTCTAGTCAATCCAGTAATTCCTTTTTTGATCGACAAGCACAAAGGTATAGATGTAAATACGCATGATGACTTGAAAATGTTAAAAATAGCGTACCTATTTGTGAAAAAAAATGCTAAAAAATAATCACTAATGAAAAAAAATTTAATTTTTTTGGTTATAGACGCCTTAAGATATGACAGGATTGCAGCTCTTGGTTATAAATATAAAATTACTCCTAATTTAGATAAAATATGTAAAGAAGGTTTTTCAGCAAACAATCATTTTGCAAACGGTTGCCCAACGCAAATGTCGTTCCCATCAATTTTTTCCTCAACTTATTGCCTTGATTTTGGTGGTTTTAATAGCGGTATTAAAAATAGACCGAGCACTCTCGCTGAGGTCTTAAAAAAAAATAATTACCAAACCTTTGGAATAACAACTGCACATCCTTCAAGTTCACATTTTGGATATAATAGAGGTTTTGATCATTATGAAAATTTATTAGATTTATATCAGTGGTTTAGACAAAATTTAAAAATTTTCTTAAGAGAGCCTTTGAGAGACTTTCAAAATAATAAAATCACTGAGAAAGAAATCATTACTATTTTATCAAAAGAATATAAATCAGTCTTAATTTCCACGCTAAATTATATTGATGAGTTAAAAAACTATAATTTGAAAAAAAATAAATGGGATCTACCTGTATTAAAAAAAAATGTATTAGATGAAATTGCTATATTAGATTTAGAGCCTAAAATAATTTTAGAAAAATTTTTAAAGTATGATTATTGGTATTACTTATATTTAGGGAAAAAAAATGTCCCCAAAATTCAATTTTTCTTTCATTCTTTAAAAGAGAATCTTAGAGAAAAAGTTAATAGTTTTATCAATCTATTTCCTAGAAGAAGAATTTATAATGCACAACAAATTTTTGATCGTTTTAATGAAATTTTAAGAGCAAAAGAAAATAATGAAAAACCCTTTTTCTTTTTTTTGCATGTATTTGATATACATGAATCTAAAAATCTCTTTATAAACTTTTCCTTCTCTTTTCTGTATAGACTGATTAAATTATTGATTATCAGAAAATTTAAGCTTGGAGGTCTTGTTTATGACTTGTCTCTAATGTATCTCGATCATCAACTTGGCCTTTTTATCAAAAAATTAAAAAATAGAAAATTATTAGAAAATTCTATATTTGTTGTCACGAGTGATCATGGTTTAACCGCTGGAGATCCAGAAAGGCCAGCTGTAGAAAAAGGTGATATATCAAGATATTTGTACGACGAATTTATTAAGGTTCCTTTTATAATTTATCCATATACAAAAGTAAGACCTTCAAAAAATTACCTAACTAGTCACTTAGATCTTAGTCCCACAATACTTGAATTGCTCTCAATTGATGAAGATAAATCATTCAAAGGAAAAAGTATTTTTGCAAATCTAATTAGAGATCCAAATGTGATCTATGCAGAAAGCAATGGTTCTGGAAGATGTGATTTACAGAATAAACCTATTTATATATGCATAAGAAGCAAAATACTTAAAGTAGTTTATAAAATTGAAAAAAATAATATAAGCGAGCGAGATGTATACAGTTTAGAAGATGACCCTAATGAAATGACTAATTTAACTAACGTAAATACTCTTAAGGAGGAAAGAAATATTTTCTTTGAACTTGTCAAAATAAGAATAAAAGAGATTCTTAATTATTAACCATGTTTAAAAATAAAAATATATTAATCACAGGAGGAACGGGATCTTTTGGATCTGCGTTGATTGAAAAAATTGTTTCTAGTTACAAACCAAAAAAAATTGTTATTTATTCAAGAGATGAATTAAAACAGTTTGAATTAAAAAAAAAATTTAATCAAAAAAAATATTCAGTTCTTAGATATTTAATAGGAGATGTTAGAGATAAGGATAGATTAATGCTTGCAATGAAAGATATAGACTATGTTTTTCATGCAGCCGCTCTTAAGCAGGTTCCTGCAGCAGAATACAACCCGATGGAATGTGTAAAGACTAATATTATAGGTGCAAATAATGTTATTGAATGTTGCATTTTCAATAAAGTAAAAAAAGTAATAGCCCTATCGACAGATAAAGCAGCAAGCCCAAATAATTTATATGGTGCATCTAAACTTGTTTCTGACAAATTGTTTGTGGCTGCTAATAATTTAGTAGGTTTTTCTCCCTTAAGATTTTCAGTTGTTAGGTATGGAAATGTTGCGGGATCAAGAGGGTCAGTTATTCCTGAATTTAAAAAAATGATAGACAGAGGAGAAGATACATTGCCCATTACAGATAAAAATATGACCAGATTTTGGATTACGTTAGAACAAGCAATAAATTTTAGCATTCAATCAATGAAAGAAATGATTGGTGGAGAGATTTTTATACCTAAGCTTCCATCTGTAAAAATTATAGATTTAGCAAAATCATTTGGGAATAATATAAAATTAAAACATGTTGGACTAAGACCAGGTGAGAAAATTCATGAAATTATGTGTTCATCCCACGACTCTTCCCAAACCTTGGAATTTAAAAAATATTTTGTAATTATTCCAGAAATTACTTTAGCAGAAAAAAAAAATAAATATTTTTTATCTAGTAAAAAAGAAAAAGGAAAGTTAGTTGAGGAAAATTTTGAGTATAGCTCAGGTGCAAATAGTCATTTTCTGACAATCAGTCAGATAAGAAAAATTAATAAATTATTAAAATAAAAATTTTTCAACATACTCATAATCAAATTTTTTTATTGGATTATTTATTTTGCCAATTATAGTTTTTTCATCAAGTAAATATCTATCTGTAAATTTACTATTAATAATATTTACCCTCTTCTTAAGAGAATTTAGGTGATCTTTATAAAAATTACTAGTGTCTTCAAGTAAAAACACATGTTTATTACTACACAATGCAGTTATCAAAGCACTAGACCCAGTAGTACTAAAAAAATAAGCATCAGCTTTTTCATTAACTTTTTTATTTTTAAAATTGTCAAAAATTATTTCGTCAACCAAATCCTTAAAAAATTCAATTATACCCTGAGGTCTTTCAGGGTGAGATTTATAAATTACGTAAAAGCCATTTTTTTTTAACATATTAATAAGCCTAAGCTCTAATGAAATTTTATTATAAAAAAAAGTTCCGTTTGTGTCAAAATATACTCTGGAATTCATAGGCCAGCCAATTACCATAATTTTCTTTATTTTTTTTGGAGCTCTTTTTGTTGTATTAGCCAAATAACTATTTTTACTCTCTTCGCTAGAAGGAAGGTGTTTAATTTTTGTGGTCTTTAATTTTTCTTTATTAAAATATTTCATAATTGATCTTTCAAAACCAATGATAGATTTTTTTGAATAAGTTAAAAAAGAGTCGTATGCTAACGGATCTAAAGCGGTATAAGTATAATTGCCAGGATGCACAACTCTTCCATGAGCAAATGCTACAGTGTGCTTTTTTTTAATTTGATAAATAGAAGATAAAATTCTTGAGGTAGGATTTGATGTGTTTTCAATTAAAGCACCCGAAAGCTTATTTGTTTTTTTTAAGTGATTATTCATTTCACAATCTAATTTTGATAACCTATCCGCCCAAATTGAATCTAAATCATATAAATTTATATTAGTCTTAAAAACTTTATTAATTTTTTTTTGAAATATGCTTACTAATTTATTTGTAGTTTTATAATAAAAATTAAAATTTGTCTTTTTTTTAAAACTAAAAAGGTGATCTTGATAATCTTTTATTAAATTTATTTTATTATCTTTAGCATACTTAATCTTTATTTTAGAAGTTCCACCGAAGTCTAAATAGTATGGTCGATTAAAGAAATAATTTTTTTTTAAATAAATATTTGTAATAATTTTTTTTAAAAAAATTTTAATTTTAAATACTAAAGTAGAGCTAACTTCCTTGTCAGAATATGTCATTAATCTTAATTTTTGATTATTTGATAAAAAAATAGAAGAGTTGTTAAAAGAGAGAGTTTTTTTATTTTTTTTCTCTAAAATATTTTTTGCCAAAAGCATGTGTGTTTTTTGTGCGACATAATAAACGAACCCATAGTCAGCATACATAACTTTTTTTTTATCATTTTTTTTTTTTTCACAAGTACTGATGAAATTCTTAAAAAATATATCCACCTCTTTATTTAGTTTTTGGCCATTAACTACCCAAATAGGGTTTTTTTTTATAAATTCAGGACCTCCGAGCTTAACTAAGGCCTCGATATCTAATGGAAATAGCTTTTTCATATCTTTTGTATTTTAATATTACTTAGATTAAGCTATGTAAATAACTTTCTATGAAAATATTAATTACAGGTGTGGCAGGTTTTATTGGTTTTCACTTGGCCAATTATTGTTTAAAAAAAAAACATATAGTTGTTGGAATAGATAATTTAAATAACTATTACGATGTAAAGTTAAAAAAAGACCGATTAAAAATTTTAAAAAAATTTAAAAATTTTAAATTTCAGTTTGTAGATATCTCAAATAAAAAAAAAATTAATAATATTTTTGAAAACTATAAATTTACAACTGTAATTAATTTAGCTGCCCAGGCAGGTGTAAGATACTCTCTTGAAAATCCACAAAGCTATTTAAAAAGTAACTTAATTGGGTTTTTTAATTTGATAAATATTTCAAAAGAAAAAAAAATAAAACATTTTGTATATGCAAGTACCAGTAGCGTTTATGGACTCAATAGTGATAAAACCTTTAAAGAAAAAAATTTGGCTGATCATCCAATACAGTTTTATGCTGCCACTAAAAGATCTAATGAGCTGATTGCACACTCTTATAGTCACTTATATAATTTTCCAACGACTGGGCTAAGGTTTTTTACAGTATATGGTCCCTGGGGAAGGCCAGATATGGCATTATTTAAGTTTACAAAAAATATAATGGAAAATAAAAAAATTGAGGTTTTTAATCATGGTAATCATCAAAGAGATTTTACTTATGTAGATGATGTTGTTAAAGTTATTTATCTTTCTGCTCTAAAAATCCCCAAAAAAACTAAGACCAAAAATGATCCTTCATGTAGTTTATCTGCTCCTTTTCAAATTTTGAACGTTGGTGGAGGAACAAAAGTTAAGTTAATGAGCTTTATAAAAGAAATAGAAAAAAACTTAAAAATTAAATCTAAAATTAAATTTTTACCAATCCAAAAGGGAGATGTTAAGGGAACCAGCTGTGATGTAAAAAAAATAAAAAAATATTTAAATTTTGTGCCTAAGGTTGGATATAAAATAGGTATTAAAAAATTTATTGAATGGTTTAAATTCTATTACAAGCAGTAATTTTAAATGGATGCATTCAAAATAGCTTTCTCAATATTAAATACTAAAGAAAAAATTAACTTTTTTATAATTTTTTTTTTAATACTATTAATGACAATTCTTGAAACTTTTAGCGTTGGTCTTGTTTTGCCTGCAATTAAATTTTTAATTTCAGATAATTTTGCAAATGAAACTATTATTTTTGTTAAAAACTATTTGGGTCTCGAGCTTGAAAAAGAAAATATTGTTATTTATGGACTAATATTTATATTATGTTTTTTTATTTTCAAATTTTTTTTTGTAGCATTCGCTGTCTATCGTCAACTAATGTACTTATTTAATATGTTAGTTTCAAAATGTCGTTATCTGTATTCTGGTTATATTTTTATGGATTATGAAGAATATACGAGAGTTAATCCATCAGTTTTAGTTAGAAATGTATCACTTTTAGTAGATAGGTTTAACGGAACTCTGCAAAGTTGTTTTGTTATATTAACAGATTGCTTACTGTTTTTGTCAATTTTTGTCTTGTTATTATATTTTGATTGGAAAAGCACTTTGATAATTTCAGGAATTTTTTTATTTATATCCTCCCTTTATTATTTTGGAACAAAAAAAAGATTTACAGATTGGGGTGCGCAAGCTGCAAAATATGAAGCCTTGAAGTTTAAGTTTTTGTATGAGGGTTTATCAAGCATGAAAGATATAAAAATATCTAATAATCTAGAATTTTTTGTTAAAAGTTACACGAAATATGTTTCTCTTCATGGAATGCTTTCAGTACTGCGTAATTTTGTCAAAACATTGCCAAAATTAACTTTTGAAATATTAGCCGTAATTTCTTTAGTTGTTGTTGGTTTTGTATTTATCTCATCTGGAAAGCCGGTCGAAGAATTTATACCAATTGCAGGTGTGTTTGCGGTGTCTGCTTTTAAGATTTTACCAGCAGGAAATAGAATTCTTATTGCTTTTCAAAATTTAAGGTTTGACCTAGTGTCAATGAAAATTTTGAACGAGGAGATAAAAAAAAATAAAGAAAATAAATTCTACTTAAATTTTGATAATAAAAAAAAAGGTTTATATTTTTCAAAAGAAATAAAAATTTCAAATATTTACTTTGAGTACAAAAGTTCTAATGCGAAAATTTTAAATAATATTAGTTTAACAATACCAAAAAATAGTACAATTGGAATTATTGGAGAAAGTGGAAGTGGAAAATCCACTTTAATGGATATAATTATCGGATTATTAAATCCTACAAAAGGGTTAATTTCTTGTGATGGTGTCGATATTCATAAAAATGTTTACTCTTGGTACAATAATTTAGGATATGTTCCTCAATCCATTTACTTGATTGACGATACTATTGCAAAAAATATAGCTTTTGGAATTGAGGATGGAGAGATAGATATTAAAAGAATTCAAGAATGTATTGAGTTAGCAAAATTAAGTGAATTTGTTAAAAATACAAAACTTGGTATAGAAACCGTAGTTGGAGACAAAGGAGTAAGACTCTCTGGGGGGCAAATTCAGAGATTAGGTGTTGCAAGAGCTTTATACAAAAGACCAGAAATATTATTTTTTGACGAATCTACAAGTTCTTTAGATACGAAAACAGAAGAAGAAATGATGAATTCAGTAAATGATTTACTAACAGGAATAACTAAAATAATCATATCTCACAGAATAGTCACTTTAAAAAATTGTGATGTTATTTATTATATTAAAAATGGAAAAATTTTTGATCAAGGTGACTATAAAAAAATGTCTAGTATTAAATACGATAAAGATTAAATAAATACTGTGAATGATAATAATGAACTCATATGCTATTGTAACAACGTAAAGAAGTCAGAAGTTAAAAAACTTATTGATAGCGAACCAGGTATTGAATTTGAAGAATTACAGAAAAATTTAAAAGCCGGTACAACTTGTACGGCCTGTGTTTTAAATTTAGAAGACGAGTTTGTTAAACATACAACAACTAGTATAGATAGAAATAATTTTAAAGTATTAAAAAATTTTTTTGATGGAGGTATAAAACAATCATTATATAGGTTTATTGATTTTTTTTCACCATCAATTCCTATAGTTTTAAAAAATTATTTCCCTATTCTATTATGTAAAGATCTTGAAATATTTATATGGGTTGCTAACTATTCAAATTTATACAAGTCAGACAAAGATATAGTTGATCATGTTATTAAAATAAATTTTTATAATTCATATGGAAAATCAATTTGGAATAAAAAATTTATATTAGAAAAAAATAAAGAAATAAAAGTAAAAATTCCCACAGACCTACTTAAGGAAGATTTGAATAAAGAAATAATTCATGGGTGGGTTAAATTAAGCAAAATTGCAAAAAAAAGTGGTTATCGAGGCACCACCAGACCTCAGATACAATTTGTTACAAATACAGCTTCCTGCACTGTTCATGGACAAAATGTTCAAATGATTAAAGGAGGATCTCATTCATTTGTTTTAAACTCACAATCAGAAAGGCAATTTTTAAGTTTTTTTAATACAAGTAAAAAAAAAATTAATATAGAACTTAATTTACTGCAAAAAAATGGGGATATGAGTAAGTTAAATACAATTTCATTAGACTCTTTAAGTTCAACATTGTACGAAGTAAAATTAGAATCTATGAATATTAAAAGGTTTGAATCATTGACAATTATTTGGTCAGGATCTGGCAGTTACAAATGTCATGCGATTATTACTGACAAACAATTAGAAAGATTTTCAGTGGATCATCAATGAAATTTCCTTACATCTACACAACAATTGTAACATTGCCTTTGGGCTATCATACTAGAGTTATGGTTCCAGTTAGTAAAATTCAGGAGCGAGTATCGAAAAATGTATCTGACTATAATATAGAAGTAAAATTTATTGCATTTAGAAAAGGGGAGAACTTCTTTGAAGAGAGTAAAATAATTAATAAGCTGAGTTCAGGTATTTTAGAATTTGAAATAAGTGATCAAGATGGATTATGTAGTGATTCTGGATACGCAGAACTTACTTTTGTTGAAAAAAATCATCAACCAATATTTAATTCTAGAACTGTCATGAGTTTTTACACCTCTTATTATCACGAAAATAAAAAATCTTTTTTATCAGACAATGCTTATAAATTTGGATCACCCACTACTATTCTCCAAATGGCAAAAATTAAAAAATATATAGATACATACCCAACGGTAGAAATAGATAAAGAAAAAGATCTTGATGAAACTTTAGTATTTATCAATCCATACAAAAGAATAATTAAAGCTAAAATTTTTACAGCTGATGCTAGAAAAATAGAAAATATCAAGATCAGTCCTTTTTCAGTAAAGGAAATACTATTAAGTGAACTCTTAATGAGTGAAGAGACTAAATGGTCTGGTCATATGCAACTTACTGCATCTAATAGAATTGTAACATTTAATTTTAAGCATTCATTTAAAAATAAAAAAATTATATCAGATTATGAGCATTTAGATCCTTTTAGAGGAGAAGAAACTTATATGCCACTTACTAGATCCTTGAGAAATAAAATCGGTAAATATGTTAGAAATTAATTTATACATTGTTTATAAGCGGCTAAACTAGAAATCCTTTATTTTTGAATTAGATAAAAATTAAATAAATGAAAATAATAAGTGAATACATAAAATTAGTTAAAAAAAGTCATAATAATTTTAAAAAAATTAGCTCAACTTCATATGCTGTTCATAATATAATTTTTAGATATATATCTTTTTTAATAACTCCTTTTTTTATAATTTTTAATATTTCTGCAAACTTAGCTACTTTGTTAAGAGTAGTATTTGCTTTAATTGGTATTGGATTTGTATTTAATAACCAAATTTTGCTAGGTTTGTGCCTCTACTTTCTTGGTGATACTTTAGATTATGTGGATGGTAATTTAGCAAGAATTCAAAATTCTGCTACATACTTTGGTAAATTTGTAGATGGTTTTGCAGATATAATTGTTGATAATTTATTAATTATAGCTTTTTTTTATGTATACCAAAATTTATTTTTAAGCAAAAGCGATTATTTGTCTATATTATTTATAGTAACAATTTTCCTAAATCTATCCCTGTCATTTATGCTAGAGAGATTTAGTAATTTTATTAAATGGATACGTTTAGATAAACCAAATTATCAATTTCATTATCAAATTTTTTTTTCAAAAAAAGAAACAATTTTAATTAATTTTATTAATGATATTAAATATACAATTCTAGTTCTGATGTGTTTTTTGGGATTGAGCACCAATATTCTCAATATTTTCCTACTTATTTCGTGCTTATATGTGAGTTATCGATTAATAATTATTTCGATAATGGTTAAAAATAATTTAAAAATTCATAGAGTTAGTAAAAATCATAATCCAAATAATGATTGATTTATTATGGAGTAAAATAGAATTAATTAAAATAAAAATATTAACTAGATATATGAAATGGTAATTTGGATAACAGGAATGTCAGCCTCTGGCAAAACGACTTTGGCAAAAGCAATATGCGGTAAGTTTGTTAAAAAAAAATTTGTCTTGATTGATGGTGATATTATAAGAGATTTATTTAATAACGACCTTGGTTACACCGAAGTTGATAGATGCAAACAAATTACCAGAATGCAAAATATCGCTTTATTTTTATCTAGGCAAAATATAAACGTTGTTGTAGCAGCCCTTTACTCTCATCCAAAATTATTAAAAAAAAATAAAAGTATCTTTAAAAATTATTTTGAAATTTATCTTAAAGCAAATATTGATTTTTTACGTAAAAGAGAAATAAAGAAAATTTATTCAAGAGCAATAAATAATAAATTAAAAAATGTAGTTGGAGTAGATATTAAGTGGAATGAGCCTAAAAAAGCAGATTTAATTTTTGACCAACATTTAAATTTACCAATAAACGACATGCTAAAAGTCATAAAAAAAAAATTAATTTATGATTAAATTTAAATTAAATTTTAGACAATATCTCGAGTTAGAAAAACTTGGTTTTGGTTCTTTTTTTCCAGTAAAAGATTTTATGAAAAAAAAAGACGTAATGAGTGTTGTTAATAGGGTTCATTATCGAAAAAAAATCTTTCCACTACCTATTATTTTAGATTTACCTAAAATGATAGCCCAAGGTATTAAGAAAAATTCAATTGTATCTTTATATTATAAAAATAATTTAGTTGGTAAAATCTATAGTCCAGAAATATTTACTTTAAATAAAAAAAAAGTAGCTCAAAAAATATTTGGCACAAATAGTAAATTACATCCTGGAGTAAGTAGTTTTTTTAATCAATCAAAATATTATTTGGGAGGAAAGACTAAATTTTTAAAGGTTGTTGAAAATTCTTATACAAAATACGAAATTACTCCAAAAGAGTCTAAATTTTATTTCAAGAAAAAATCTTTAAAAACGATAGTTGGATTTCAAACTAGAAATGTGCCTCATAAAGCCCATGAGTTTTTGATCAGGAATGCAATGGAAAACTATGATTGCGTTTTTATTCAACCTCTTTTGGGTGAAAAAAAAATAGGCGATTATAAAGCCAACGTAATTATGGATTCTTTTAAATTTTTAATCAGAGAATGTTTAAATCAGTCAAAAGTTTTTCTCGGCTCTTTAACCACTTTTATGAGATATGCTGGACCTAGAGAGGCTTTGTTTCATGCAATTATAAGACGTAACTATGGTTGTACTCATTTTATTATAGGAAGAGATCATGCTGGTGTGTCAAATTTTTATAGAAAATATGAGGCACAAAATTTTGTTAAAAAATTTGAAAAAAAAATAGGTATTATTATTCTTTATTCAACAGGACCTTTTTATTGTTCTAAATGTGACTTGATTACTACAGATAAAGTTTGTAAACATGGTAAATCAAAATCTAGAATAGACATAAGCGGAACATATATCAGAGAAATTTTTTCAAAAGGAATCAAGCCTGATAAAAGATTTATTAATGAAAAAGTTGTATACAAAATATTAAAAAATAATAAAAAGCTTTTTATAGAAAATGAATAAAGTAAAAATAATATCTACAATTGGTCCTAAAACATCAACAGTCAAACAAATAAAAAGTTTAATTAAAAGTGGCTCTAATGTTTTGAGATTAAATGGATCTCACAACACTTTAAGTTGGCATGCGCAAGTCATCAAAAGAATTAAACAAATATCTCCATTTACCCCTATTCTTTTTGATATACCGGGTAAGAAAATAAGAACTACTGGAATTAATAAAAATATTATTTTTAAGAAAAATGACATTTTAGTATTTGCATCAAGTAATATAAAAAATGGTGTTGAAAAAATTTTAGTAAACAAAAATAATTTTCACAAATGTGTAAAAAAAAATCAGTTAATATATGCCGACGATGGAACGTTAGCATTTAGGGTAAAGCAAATAGATAAATATAAAAATGTTTATGTACAATCACTAAACAGTGGTGAATTAAAAAATGGAAAGGGCATAAATATACCTGGATTTGATTTTGGAGGATCTGTCATAAATCAAAAAGATAAAAATTTTATTTTTTTTGCAAAGAAAAATAAAATTGATTTTATTGGTATTAGTTTTGTTGAAAGTGCGGAACATGTAAAAAAATTTAAAAAAACTATAGGTAAAACGTTTTTTCCTAAAATAGTTAGTAAAATTGAAAGTGCAAAAGGTCTAAAAAATTTAGAAGAGATCATTATTCATTCAGATGCTATAATGATTGATAGGGGAGATCTTTCCATTGAAACATCTGATCATTCTTTAGCTATTAGGCAAAAACAAATTATTAATTTAGGTAAAAAACTATCTAAACCGGTGATTGTTGCAACTGAGCTTTTAAATAACATGATCCAAAATAAATTTCCTACTAGATCTGAAGTATCAGATATTGGAAACGCAATTATGGATGGAGCTAGCGCTTTAATGCTGTCAGGAGAAACTGCAGTCGGCAATTATAATAAAGAATCTGTCGAAACGATGAGAGATATAATTAAAAGTATCGAAAATAATTTCTATGATAGAAGCAGTAAGCAAAAAAAAATTAAAAATAATCAGGTTTTAAATTTTGATTATTCTGCAGAGGCAATTGAGCTGATTTGTAAAAAAAGTAATGTAAATAAAATTATTGCAATAACTAGAACGGGATTTGCCGCCAGATCGTTGTCATTAAGAAATTTTAAAATACCAATTCTTGCAATCAGTGATATTGAAAGTAATGCTAAGTCATTTAATTTATATCCCGGTGTTACTGGAATTTTTTCTTCACAAAAATTTAAACAAAAAAATTTAGATTTTTTTAAACAAATTTTAAAATTTTTGTATTCAAAGAAATATATAAATAACAATGATAATATATTACTTACTGCACTCGCCTATCCTGCTGGGGGAAATAGAATGAATCTTATTCAAACTCATTCAGTAAAATATCTAAGCAAGCTATTAAATTGGAAGTCAAAGTAAAATAAATGAAAAATGGAATTTTTTTTGTTATAGACGCTTTAAGATTTGACACGCTTGATGACGAAAAAAAAAGAAGATACTTATTCCCAAACTTAAACAAAATTATCGAAAAATCATCTTTTTATAAGTGTGTTGCGAATTCACGTTCAACACAATTCGTTTTACCATCTCTTTTTACTTTATCCTATCCCTTAGATTATGGTGGCTATGATGTTGGAATTAGAAGAAGGCCACTTACAGTTACTGAGTTTTTAAAAAAAAATGGATTTCAAACTTGTTTTATTTCTAACTGTAATCAAGTTGGAGTCACAAGTGGATACGAAAGAGGATTTGATGAATCAAAAGCAAGTGTTGATTTTAACACTTTATTAGAACAAAAAATTTCCAGAACTATAAAACCCAAATATTTAAGAGAAAAAGAACAGTCAAGAGAAAAAGCACAGAAAAATTTACAAGAAGAATTTGGGTTGTTCTTGGATACTTTAATAAAAAATATTGAATCTTATGATAAAAGTATTTGGACAAAAAAATTACTGAATAGTAATTTAAAATTAGCAAAGTTATTTAAATTAGAAAAAAAAATATTAGATGATCACATCGAGGTGATAGAAGAAAAAATAAAAGTAATATCCCCCGGAAATTATAGAAAATTTTTAGGAAAAAAAAATATTAGTAGATTGAACATTTTTATAGATAAATTTTTTTCAGGTATTTCATGGAGGGTAAGAGCTTTCATATCACATAATCCTAAATTTTTCCCCTTTCAATGGTTTGGTCATATAGCCGTTAAATTTACAAATATTCAAAAAAAATTTTATGAAAATATCGAGAGGTTACATGAAACTAAAAAACCTTTTTTTATGTACGTTCATTGTATGGATGTCCATGACAATAGAGATATTAGTGATTTTAGTTATGTTTTATCTAAGTATAAGTTCTTTTTTAAATGGCTCTATGCCAGAATTGCTGGATTGACAATTAGAACTTTCAATTATGATGCATCCTTAATGATGGTTGATAACGATTTAAAAAAAATGTTTGAAATGATAGACAGCACAAAGTTCAATGATACTATATTTTTAATTACAGCAGATCATGGATCTGGTTCTGCTGCCAGTCCAAAGAGAGGTCTTTTTTTAAAAGAAAAATTTTTAGAAATGTATAGAGAAGATTTAGAAGTTCCCGTGATTATTTCAGAAAATAAGAAGAAATTTTTTTTTGATAAGGATTTGATAGACTCAATGGATACTAGCCGCATTTTTTTAAATAAACTTGGAATTGAAAATTTTCCAGACTGTTTTAAAGGCCAATTAATGGAAAAAAATAGAAAGGATTATGTTGTTTCCGAACATGGAGGCAGAGGTTCAGCCGATTTAATGCTTAATGATCTGTATTTTGTTATAACTAAAAGAGAAGAAAAATTATTTGTCATATTAAAAGAAAAAACATTAAAAACAGTTGCTTTTTTTAATTTGTTAGATGACCCAAATGAGCAAAATAATTTAATAGATAAAATTGAATATAAGGAAAAAATTAATTCCTTGTTAGAAAATCTCTACACAGAAAGAGAAGAGATAATCAATCAAAGATTAAAATCTCAATAATAAAATGAAAGTATTGATACAATCTCTATTATATATAGAAGAAAGATACAATTTAGTAATTTAAAAAAATACAAAATTATCAAAATAACTTTGAAAAAAAATAAAAAAATATTCAATTACGGATCTCAATATATTGATAAAGATGATATCAAAATAGTTTCAAAATCTCTCAAAAAAAAATTTTTAACATCAGGACCTTTAGTAGATAAATTTGAAAATGATTTAAAAAATTTTTTTAATGTTAAAAATGCTCATGTTTGTAATAGTGGAACTTCTGCTATATTTTTAGCTCTATTGTCAATTGGCTTGTCTAAGGGAGATAGAGTAATTCTTCCCTCAATTAATTTTATTGCTGCAGCTAATATGGTAAAGTTTTTAGGAGCCATCCCTCTTTTTGCAGATGTAAACCCTCTTACAGCGCAGATGGAAACTACAGACGTAAAAAATTGTATTAAAAAAAATAAAGTTAAAAAAATTAAAGCTATAATCATAATGTACAACGGAGGATATCCAAGAAGTATTAAAGAATACTGGAAATTAAAAAAAGAACTTAAGTGTTATCTGATTGAAGATGCCTGTCATGCTTTTGGTAGTGACTACCTTGAAAAAGGTATAAAGCAAAAAATTGGTTCATGTATGTTTTCTGATATTGCAACATTTTCACTTCATCCTTTAAAAACAATTACAACTTGTGAAGGTGGCATTGTCACAACTAATAATAAAATTATTTCTGAAAAAATTAAACTATACCGTTCACATGGTATTATTCGAAAGAATAAATTCTGGGAATATGATGTTAAGCATGTAGGTTTTAACTTTAGACTTAGTGATGTTAGTTGTGCTCTTGGAATATCTCAATTAAAAAAAATTAAAAAAATTTTATCTTATAGAAAAAAAATTCATAAAATCTATATGAAAAATCTCAATAACTTTAAAAATATTTTAACTATAATTGATGAAGAAAAAAGCACTAACTCTTCTTTTCATTTAGTTATAGCTTTGATTGACTTTGAATTCCTGAAAGTATCAAAAGATATTTTTTTAAAAACTTTACAAAAAAATAACATTTTTTGTCAAGTTCACTACATACCCAATTATAAATTCAAAGCCTTTAAAGGAAATCATAAACTACCTGGTGCTGAGAAATATTTTAAGGAATGTATATCTTTGCCCATACACTTAAATTTAAGAGAAAGAGATGTGCATACGATAATTTCAATTATAAAAAAGATAATAGAACCAAGATTAAAGAAAAGTAAAAATTTTATTAATTAAATTTTTGATGAAATACTTTGTAGCAGTTTCCATTTTTCGTTATTTTTTTTCCACAAATGTGGTGATCTAAATTGATCTATAGTAGAAAAAAACTCTTCTTCTTTTATATCTGTATAATTTAAAAAGTCTTTAAAGTATTTTATTGGAAATTCGTGATCATATTTTTCCACTAAACTCACACCTTCATCGCGAGTAATTTTTTCATTTCTGATTTCTTGAGCAGCATCGTACGAAGCCCTTCCAAGACCAAACTTAATAAATGTTGTATAATAATGAAATGGGTCGACCTTATCATCAATTCCAGAATATTTTGAATATGTACCCTCTGTTCGCTCACTATTTGGTCTGAATCCAGTATTTTTTGCAGCATAATAATAACACTCTTGAGGGTCCCATTTTATATAGTAACCAAGAAAACTCTGTACAATTTTTGTTTTTCCTAAATCTATAGTTGATGGAGGAATGTAAGGTTCAAAATCATTTAATTTAAAATTATAGTTCTTTAAAATATCTGAAAGTGACACTCCTCCTAAAATAATTTCTGAATTTTCTTTTATTGAAAAAAACTTTTTATCCATTTCTGAACTTGAATTTTCTTCAATAGCATTTCCGTACTCTGCTTGATTTTCACCATAAAATATTAATGGAATATTAAATTTTTCGGCAATTAGAGGGCCAATTATTTTTTGACCAATTATAAAAGGTTGAAACGGGTGTAATAAATTTTTAAATGCTAGTTTAGTCAAAAGTTTGTGAACTCTTCCATTTGGTGTAAATAAAATATTGTCAAATCCACCAACTTTCAACCAATTATCAAAATTTTTCCAGCCAATATCAGTGTACATATGTGGCGCCCAGGTAACTGTTAGTGGATTCATATTATATTTATATTTTAAAATATGTGCCGTGTACGCACTATCTTTACCACCACTTCCAGGGATAATGCAGTCATAGCCACTTGGTTTTCTGTGTTGATCAAGAAGTTTAATTAAATCCTTTTCTCTTTTATCCCAATCTATAGCAGTTTTTGTTTCGTTATATTTACACGCATCACAAACGGTATTATTTTTTTCTATCCGCATACCTTCTTTTTGATTATCGATATTTTTGAATTCTATTACGCTCCTTGGTCTTTGATTGCTTATTACACATTTGGAACAAAATTCTACTTTTTCAGAAAGACCAAACAATGAAGAGTTTTTTACCATGATAGATATTTATTAAAATTTTTTAATTATATTTTCTAGCAACGCTAATCCTACTTTAGAACTTTTTTCTGGGTGAAACTGCATTCCAATTATATTTGGTTTATTAGCCACTATAGAACAAAAACTAGTATTATTAAAATAAGATAAAGCAATATTATCACTTTTATTTTTTGGCTGACAAGCATAAGAATGTATGTAGTAAAATTTCTCTTTATTGAATTGCTCCAGTATAGGAAAAAAATTATTTTTCTTAGTATGTGTTGTTTTCCAGCCCACATTAGGAAGCTTATCGAATTTATTATCTGAAACTTTAACAACATTTCCTTCGACTATACCCAAACCAATTGTATCAATATTTTCATCACTTTTTTCAAAAAATACTTGCATACCTAAGCAAATCCCAATTAAAAGGTTTTCACCTGATTTAGAATAACTCTTAACTTTATCAGAAATTTTTTTTTCATTTAAAAGTTTTAAAGCATGGTTAAACGCACCAACTCCGGGGATAATACATACATTTGTTTTTATATCGTCATTTTCGGAATAAAGTTTAGGACTCATTCCAATAAATTTTAATGCATTAAATAAACTTTTAATATTACCCATTCCATAATCAAGAATTGTTACTTGCTTCATTTAATTGCTTCTTTGATATCAAATATTTTAAGTTTCTTATAGTGTAATACTGATGCTAGAGCTACTGAAGTATTATCAAATTTGTCATTAACTTCTTTTATATGTTCTAAATTTCCACATCCACCCGAAACAATCAAAGGTTTAAATATTTTATCGTGAGCTTTTTCTATAAGCTCTATGTCAAAACCACTTTCTGTTCCTTCTTGATCTATAGATGTTAGCAATATTTCTCCACAACCCATCTCTTGTACTTTTTCAATCCAGTAATCTAATGAAAGATTTGTTTTTTCTCTTCCACAAAATTTATAAGGCTCCCAAGTATCTTGGCCTATTTTTTTTGCCTCTATATTAACAACAATAGTGGACTCCCCAAAGTTAGACACAGCTTCTTTTAAAAAATTTGGATCTTCTATAGCTTTTGAATTTATCGCAACTTTATCAACACCAGAATTTAAAGAATTTTCAATATCTTTTAGAGACCTTATTCCCCCACCTAATGTGATGGGTATAAAGATATCTTCTGTAATTTTTGAGATGATATCATATAAATTATTTCTTCCATATAGACTAGCAACTGAGTCTAATATTAAGAGTTCATCTATATGGTTATTATAATAATCCTTTATAATTAATTCTGGATCACCAACCTTTCTTAAGCCCTCAAGGTTTATACCCTTGATTACATAGTTATTTTTTATATCAATTCGTGCTATAGCTCTCATAGAGATTATCATATCATAAAAACTTAAAATGTTAAAAAAAAGATTAAAAATTATTGGATTTATTCCAGCCAAACAAAATTCAAAAGGATTAAAAAATAAAAATATTAAAAAATTAAATAATTTATCTTTAATTGAAATAGCAATATTGGCATCTAAAAATTCTAAAATTATAAATGAAACTTATATTTCATCAGACTCAAATAAAATTTTGGATATAGGGAAAGAATATAAAATAAACACTATAAAAAGAAAAAAAAAATTCAGTAACTTTTCTTCAACAGCAAATGATGTAATACTAGATTTTATTAATTCTATAGAAGAAGTGTATAAAGATTATAATTTAGTTATAGTTTACTTGCAGCCAACATCACCATTTAGAAACCATAAACATATTGACTTGGCGCTAAAAGAATTTTTAAAAAAGAAATCTAGAATCCTATTGAGCGTAACAGAAAATAAAAATTTTTATAAATCTTTTACAAATAATAAAAATAAAATTTCTCCTTTTTTCCCATTTAAAAATGTAACAAAAAATAGGCAAAATTTTAAAGAAGTATATTCTCCTAACGGTGCTATCTATGCCTTTTTTGCAAAAGAGTTTAAAAAAAAATGTGAACTTAATTTCAAAAATTCAGGATTTTTTTTAATGAATAAAATAGAAAGTATTGATATTGATGACCAGGAAGATTATGAGTTTGCAAAAGTTTTAAGTAAAAAATTTATAAAATATAAAAAATAATTTTTAAAATTAGAAAAAGTAGAAAAAATCATATTATTTTAGAACATGGAGGTAGAGGATCAGTTGATATAATTTAATAGATCACATAGAATATAAAGATAAGATCAATTCCATGTTATCTTGTATCTATACTAAAAAAAGAGAGATAATTAATCAAAAGAATACATTAATAATTATGAGAATTTTAATTCATATTTCAGCTTTACAAAAAGGGTTTTTGATGACACTTGCAAACTTGTTAGGTGTCAAGAATAAGGTATCTTTTATTGCAAGAGATAAAAATGTTGAGACTTTATTAAAAGAGAAGTTGAGTAAAAAAAGTTTTAATAAAATTTATATAGAGGAAAATGTTAACAATAATATTGATCAAGAATATAAGAGTATAAATGATAATGCTATTATTAAAGAAGCAATTATTTTAGAAAAAAAATACGGTACTAGTTTTAGTTTTTTATTAGGTAAAGATAGAGCACTTGGTAGAGGCTATCTATTAAATGTAGATAGGTATCCAGATATTATTAGAGCAAATTGGAATAAAGAAAAAAAAATTTTATATTTTTTAAATATATTTAAAAATATCGAAAGGATTATTCTAAGCTCAAAGCCCAAAATTATTTTTTCAGTTTCTAGATCTTATTTTATATCAATAATAGCTAAAAAATATAATATCAGATATCTAACAATTTCAGCAGCAAGGATAGGAAATAGATTTTATTGGAGTGATAATGACTCTAATACCAATTCTGAGTTAATAAAAAAGATGAAACATTCAAAATCTTTAAAAAATTTTGGAAAAACATTAAAAAAAGAACAAAAATTTCTGCAGATTATTGAGTCTAAAAAGCTCCATGCTAAGATAAAATATAATTTTAGTAATATTTTTTTTGAAATTTTTTTACAAATTATAAAAGAATTTAAACAGGCTGTAAAAGGGAGTAGAAGAAAATTTTCTTATTATCTTTTTGGATGGGTGCCTGTAGTAATCCGAAAATATTTTTCATATAGGTTTGTAACAAAAAATTCAAAATTGCTAAAAGATGTAAAAAAGAAAAAATTTGTATATATCCCACTAAATTTAGAGCCTGAGATTGCATTATTAGGGATATCCCCAGAATTTAATAACACACTAGAAATGATCACTTGGGTATCAAAATCATTACCTGCTGATTATTCAATAGTAGTTAAAGAACAACCATTTGCTTATGGAACAAGATCAAAATGGTTTTATAAATCCTTGATACAAATGCCAAATGTTTACCTTGCAAACCCAAAGATACACCCTTGGGACTGGATAAAAAATTGTTTTTGTGTGGCTACTATTACAGGCTCAGCTGCTTTTGAAGCTGTGCATTTTAATAAACCAGTATTATCATTTGGTATGCACCAAATAGTTAATTATTTACCAACCGTAAAATTTTGTAGTAATTTTTTAGAAACAAAAAAAAATTTATTGTATTTAATTAAAAATGCACCAAGGCTACCGTTTAAAAAAGCTAAATATAAAATGATTTCTTCAATTTATGAAACCTCATTTGAGTTAGAAAATTATATTGAAACTTTTAAGGATACTAAATTAGATAACTTGTCTGCAAAGAAAGTAATAAATTATATAAATGGAATTTAGTAATTAAATTTTAGTTAGCAGTTTAAAAATCATTTACTAATCTTATATTAGTAATTAGATGTTGATAGCTTGTATTAAGTAATTTTTAAATAGTTTTAGAGATAATGTTATAGATGTCTTTTCCATCGATCTTGACAGGATTATTACCAAGTCTTAATAAGTTTATACCTTTAATTATATTTTCAGAACTTTGTTCAATATCAATATTTAGTGTTT